>OKRS01000150.1_pt1 | contig 52162 bp, 42 predicted proteins | sample 1601191 | NCBI WGS metagenome assembly OKRS01 (sample SAMEA3541509, study PRJEB24748) | human gut metagenome | biome: human gut; feature: human-associated habitat; material: faeces | place: China | collected 2012
CGGTACGCACCTTCTTTTCTTCAAACAGTTGAAGAGATTCCTTCTTCGTCATATTCTTTTTTCCTATTTCATTATCTTGATTGTCAATCAATATTATCTTCTCTAAGAAGATCTGTCACCTCTACTTCAAGCAATTTTGAAATTTTCATCAGACTGCCCAAGTCAGGCTGACAGGTGTTTGTGCACCATTTTGATATGGTGGTCTTGTCCTTTCCCAGTTGTTCGCCAAGCCATTTGTTAGTTTTCTTCTTTTCTGCAAGGACCACTTTTAGCCTGTTCAATTCTCTATTTGCCATATTCATATATATGTTTTGCTTACAAAGGTAGCTATAAAACACAACAATCGAGCAGAAAGCATCTAATATTTTATGTTTATCTACCAATTTGGTGAGAAAAGTTCACTTTTAAAAAGAATACTCCTCCGTTTGTGATAACACATAAATCTGAACAAAGCTCACTCACTCACTCCTCTCTTGATTTTCCTATTTTTCCCTACTTTTACCTATCATCATAAGCATCCATATTTGTACCATACGAATATAACACGTTGATATTCAGTGGTGATAATCTTTGAGGAGGTTAAGTAATGCCGAAAGGTAAACGCATAATAAACAATAAGCAAAAGCGTGCAGCTCAATGAGTTGCACGCTTTTTTGCGTTTATGGGGTTTTTGTTTCTTAGTAATTATAAAGATATTCCAATGGTTCTTCGCTTTTTGTAGCAATAAAATATGTTGTGTTATTACAAAACATGACTTCTTTACAAATACAAAAATTCAATCGCTGCGTGATATCTGCATAGAATAATTTTGGCTTATAGAAATCCTCCGTAAAATGCATACGAAAAAGATTAAAAGAAGGTTATTTTATGGGAAAGTTTGCCATATTATCGACTTTGTTCCGTAAATATTTTACGGAACAAAGAATGTTTTGTAACTTTGCCGTATATAATTAAAAAAAGTAAATATTAGCTATGCTAACAAGATTTGCCGTTAAGAATTATCGTGGATTTGCTGATAACATAGAGTGGAATTTGTCGCATCCATGCAGCTATTCTTTCAATACTGATGCCATTAAGAACGGTATTGTGAAGAATGGCATCATATATGGTCCAAATGGATCAGGAAAAAGTAACTTAGGGTTGGCTATCTTCGATATAGCCAATCATTTGTCGCATAAGTGGAAGAAACCCGATTACTATTTGAACTATGCTTCGGCATATGGATACAACCTGCCTGTAGATTTTGAGTATGTCTTTAATTTCGGTAAAGATGTCATATCATATAACTACTCAAAGGTGGCAAAGGAGCTTAAAGGGATTATCGTAAAGGAGCAATTGTTCTTGAATGACAAGGAACTACTATATAAGGACACGGATACGTTGCGCTTGAACAAAGAGTTCGCTTTGACGGATGCAGCCATTGACAATTTGAAAAACAGCGCAAATAACATCTCGATTGTCAATTATCTGTTGAGTGTTGTGCCTTTTCCTAAAGGGCATGCCTTGCTGAAGCTAAGAAACTTTGTTGAGAATATGTTGTTCTTCAGAAGCCTTGACAATCGTGAGTTTATTGGACTTAAAGAGGGAGGAAGCAACATAGAGGAATATATCATCAACAATAATCTTACAGAAGATTTCTCGAATTTTCTGAAAGAAGTGAGCGGTCAGCATTTTGTGTTTGCTAAACCCATGCAGGGCGAGAACATGCTTTATACGGTTATCAATGGCATCCGTATACCATTTGTGTTAGTTGCGTCGACGGGCACAATGAATTTAGAATTGCAATACTACTGGTTGAAAGAGATGGTGAATGCTTCATTTATCTTCATTGATGAATTTGATGCTTTTTACCACCATGAGCTTTCATATACCCTTTGCCGTCGATTGTTCAAGAGTGACAATCAGTTATTCTTGACTACTCATGACACGTTTTTGTTGTCAAATGATTTGCTGCGCCCTGATTGTTTCTTCATATTAAAGAACAACAATATAAGTGCGGTATGCAATCTTACGGACAAAGAGCTTCGATTTGGCCACAACTTGGAGAAACTGTATAGAGGGGGTACGTTTGGCGTATGATATTGTTCGTATTTGAAGGTGGAAAAGCCGAGCCTACGGTTTTCGATTCGATAGGAAAACTATTCCTGCCGAATGAAGAACTATGCGTAGTTAAGTGCAGGCATGATCTCCCAACATTGTACTCAAATCTAAGAGCCAACGGTTACGACTTGTTTCGCTCATTGCCGTTTGAGGATAATGGCGTTATATTGCCAAAGGACAAACGCTTGGATACACTATTTTCACAGGTGTTCTTGTTTTTTGATTATGATTTCCAAAACAGAATCGGTACACAGAAGGTCAACAATATATTGAACGAGATGCTGGATTTCTTTGATGACGAAACTGAAAATGGGAAACTTTACATCAACTATCCCATGATTGAATCATTGAAATACACCAAGGAAATGCCAGATGCTGACTATTGGAAATATGTTGCGACAAGGGACGAGTGCGCCAAGCATCTATTCAAAGGTAAGGCCGAACGTTTCGCTTATGCACAAGCAAAAGCCTTTCGATTCATCGACCTTGATAAAACAGACAAGGAAACCGTCAAGAACAACTGGGAAAGTTTGAAAATTCAAAATGTATGTAAGGCTCATTATTTAGTAAGTGGTTGCAATACCATCCCATCAGAAAAATCAACGATCAATCAGAAAAGCATATTTGAAGCGCAGAAAGATAAATATGTGAATACGGATGAAATGGTTTCCATATTAAACTCTTTTCCAATATTCATGTATGATTATTTGAAATGATTGGGAGAATTTTTCTAAGCCAAAAATCATTTATCCCAATATGACTAAATATATGCCTTTTGTATATGATGAAGCAAACTTCTTGACCAATCAAAAATGCTTTATTGAGAATATCGCCCCAATGGTACCGTTGTAGCGGTCGAATGGTACCATTGGGGCGATATTCTCAAATAAAGATAGCCATGAGTAAAGATGTCTTTTAGTAAACTACAATAAAAAATCCGTGTAACTCAAGTGGTTACACGGATTCTCCTTAGTTTTTTTTATTCTTCAAAACCAATTGGCTTTATTGTGGCCTATGATTGGCTTTTAGATGCCCTTTTGATTGTTCTTACGATGCATCAACATGTTTTTGTCTTTTTGATTGTCCCTTTGATCGGCCTTTAAATGCCCTTTTGATCGGCCTTTAAATGCCCTTTTGATGATAAATCTCTACGGGAGATGTTTTGCTTTATAGCTTATTTCTCAGGCTGGCTACCATCGTCTACAGGCTTTTTCTTTGTTGTCTTGTTGCTTTTGTCTGAACTGGTCTTGTCCGACTTGCTGTCAGACCCTACTTTGTCTTTCTTGAAGACGCTTTTGCCTTTGTTGAACAGACCTTTCATCTTGTCGCCCACCTTCTTGGCAGGATTCTTCGACTCTACCTTCTCTGAAGCTGTGCCCTTGATGCCAGAGCCCGATTCTTCCTTTGTCGTCACCTCGTGTGTGGCCTTCTCTATTGTCTCGCTTGGAGTGATCCAATAGGTATAAGTGTACTCGGTGTCTGTCTTTTTCACAAATTCATGATGTGTGGTGTAGCCACCGTCATAGGTGGTAAACGATTCCTTGTTGCCGACCTTCTTGTAGTTTTTTATAGGCATAGGGTCTACGCCGCATCCATCGGGGAGAAACTCTTTCTTGTTCAGGTCGACCTTTACCCAATAGCCTCCGTCAACATAATGAAATTTTCTCACCTGGGCATGGGCAACAAATGCAAATGCACACATTACGAAAAATAAAAATAAGCGTTTCATAGGTTTTTGTTTTTTAATAATTCCGGACACTATTGTTTTAGTAAATTGTAAATGTCTGAGCAGCAACAAGCTGCTCAGATCATGCCATGCCGTTATATTGCCTGCCTTAGTGTCGCAAAATGTAGGTTGCAAGAGTGACGGCTTAACATGGCAAAGATACAAATAAAATCAATAACTTGTTTTTTTTCATTATTTTCTGAACTTTCGCATTTATGATATGGAAATTAACTCATGCAAGCGTCGCCGCGCTCGACTTTGTCGCTTGCCATCATTCTTTGAACCGCAGGCTTCGCTCTGATGGGGAGATACTCTATATGATGAAATTCATATAACAAAAAAAAGAAGCAAATGGACAATCCCGGCGACCTGCACTCTAAAGAGCCGACGTGTGAGATGCCTCTTATATTGCTTCTTTGTTGCAAAGATATCAACAATTTCCAAATAAAACAACAATTATGAAAGAAAATATCAACAAAAATCACCCCAAACCTACACCACCTATGGACACTATAACAACAAAATTAGTACGCTTAAAGATAGCGAAAGGATGCCGCCACACATCAGCCATGGAAAAACTCTGGCGAGCATTTCGAGGGAAGGACTCCTTGAATACATTAGGACCTTCGGTAGATCAACCAACGGTTATGGATATTCGCCGCCTTTGGTGACGCTTATCAGAGCTGATAATCGATTGAAAATGTGTTTGTTGTTTTTATTCTTCGGTCGTAACCGCCGCAATATATCCTTCCTGATCGTAGCATCGGCGATGTTTGTGGAGCATGTCTATCAGTTGTTGCAGAGATGGAATTGTGGACGAGAGATTTCTGAATTTTTGATATTGGTCCTTGTATCTCTCTGACGATCCATGCTTTATGCGCTGCTCTATGTCTTGTGGCACGAGGAAAGAGGAACGTGTGCCGAGAAACTTGTGAAACTCGGTTAGGAAGATGTTGATGCCTGCAAGATCGAAATCGCCGAAATGAACATATTGGTTGGGAATGGTCTGTAGCCACGTCCTTAGGTCTGACGATTGCGGATAGCGCGACACGAACAGCAAACGCTTTTCTGCCAATGTTGAAGCAAACAAAGCTTTCTGCTGGCGTATGAACCGAAAATTTTCCATGTTTTCGATGTTCACAATGGTCACGTCTGTAGGGATGGTGAACGATTGCCAATCGGTTATAAAAAGAAATGTGCCTTCTTGCGGATTTACCACCAGTTGCTTGCCGTTAAGGCTGCATGTTATCGGTTCGTATGAGTTTACCGGAAAGCCAGGGCAGGAGCGTGATGTCACCAGTTTTGAGTTGCCTGTATCTGCTGCCTGTTCCGACCTTGTGGCTTCCGTTTCTTGCATCTCTCTCATTTTGTCGAGACAGCCCAACCGTTCGTCTATATGGCTTAAACATTGTTCCAAGGTGTTGGGTGAAGCGGCCATGATGCTTCTTCTGCTTCCGTGTGAACGGCTTACAAGAACGCCGTCGCCTATGAGCTCTTCCACCCATTCGCCACGGAGGGCGCTTGATGGAAGCTTCTCACCAGAGCGCAGCTTGATGAGCTTGTCTATAAGAGCTGCTGTTATCTTCATATACGAATGTTGTTTATGGCCTGTTTTTTTTTTTGCGACATCTAAAGATCTTTTTTATTCTTGCGATATTAGAGGATGCACCACGGTCTGCGACTTACTGTCCTTATCGAGCAAGTAGGTATAGCGATAGTCGGAAACGTTATATGTGGTTGGCGATGAGTTGATGAGCAAGATGTTTCTGGCGTTGGCAAAGTCGAGAATGCCTTTCACGTTCTGTGGGTGCAACTTGCCGATCTCGTCCATCATACAATGGATGCGGAAATCGCCAAACTTGCGGCTCACCTTTCCTTTGAACACATTTATCAGCATGATGTTAATCATCGCCTTAACCAAGGTGTCTGTTCCCTCGCTTCCCACATGCGACAGCTTGTCCACCCATCCCGTGTCGTTGTCGTTTTCTACGATGCGAAACTGCAACAGGAAAAGGTCGGATAGGGTGAGAAGCTGTCTTTGCGGATTGTCAACGAGCGACTTCATGAAGTCGAGCAGATATCCCACCGCCTTTTCGTTTACCTCGTCTCTGTTTGCCGTAGAGAACAGGTTAAGCTCGCCCATAGCATATTGGTTGTCGTCGTTAAACTCCTTTATGCGCTTCATCAGCAACACCATCTTGTCAGCCGATGGCACGGGCTGAAGAGCGATAAGTTTTATCACGCCGGCAAAGTTGCGCTCACGGAAGTCGTTGTTGATGTCATGGATAACCTTGTCCACGTCCGATTCGTGTCTTGTCAGGTCGCCCATTTCCTTCGACACACGAGCCAAGATGTCAACATATCGTTCGCTTGTGCGGCGGCGGAATTCCTCTATCTTGTTGTATGTTAGGAAATCTTCAAGGTTGTTGGCGAAATCGAGATAGTCGTCATCGAGAGTCAGCTCCATACGGAAGTTGAAGGTGTTCTTGGTTGTGAAATTGCCCTTGAACAGATTCACCGCCCCCTTCAGCTTGTCATAGCTCTTTTGGCGTGACACGATGATGCCCGTCAGCTCCTCCACAGCCTGTCCTGGTGTGCGCAGCGTCTGACGTTCTTTGGCTTCTGCCAGCATGGGTGGGCACAACTTTTCGTCGTGCGCAAAGTTTTCTGCCTTCTGCAGGTTTTCATCAAGCAGTCTCTTTTCGTCCTTTCGTTCCGCCAGCTCCTTTCCGAGAGATGCTAGCGCTTCGTTGTGTTTTTGCTTGCGCAGGTTATATTTCTCGTTCAGTTGCTGAAGCTTGTCGTTGATGAGCTTCTTCTTAGCCTTGAATTCGTCTTCACGGTTGAACAGACTCTCGCGGTCACGTTGAAAATCGAACACAATGCGCCTGTGGTCGTCTATGAATTTCAGCTCGTCTTCTGTCGCCTTTATCAAATTCTTACATTCGTCCACCATGTGTGTGTCAGCCCCTCGTCCGCGCAGCTCTTCGTTCTCTTGCTGTTGCAGCAGAAGCAGTTGTTCTTCAGCTTTCTTTTCCTGTTGTTTTATGTCTGCCTTTATTTCTGCCACACGTTGCTCGTGCAGCCTGATGGTCTCGTCCTTAGCCTTTTGGTAACGCTTGTCTTCAGCAGTCAGCTGTTTTTGCTTTTCTGCTTGAATCTTATCCAAATTGGTGTCGGCAGCTGTGCGGCGTAGCGCCACCTCTTGCAGACGCGTGTTCAGCAGTTTCGCCCTTTCCTCTTTTTCTTGTTGCGCCTTGGCAGCATAGTCTTCCTGCTTTAGTTTTAGGGCTTTTTGTTTCTGTGGAATGACGCGCAGTTCGGTTTCGTGATACGATTTCTGTTCACGCAGTTCCCTCATCTTTGGAGCAACCCTTCGTTTAAGCTCGTTTATCAGTTTTTCCTGCTGTTCTGTCAATGCTTTCTTGTCCGTCTGCAATGAGCGAAGTTTCCCCTCCAATTCGTCGCGTTCTTCCTTAAGCTGTGTCGGCTTGCGAACAGAAAGCGGCAAGTCTATAAGGTCCAGTTTCACGCCGAACAAAGACGTGCCGTCATCCTTCTGCGGATGCAATCCGGTCTGATAGAGCACGCTCTCCTCGTTTACGACCTTACCGATGTTCTGCTCCCAGTCGCGCTTGTTTTCCTCCAACCATTCGTATAGCGAGCCTTTCGTTCTGTTCAGCAGACCGTCAATCTCAGCAATCTTTGCCGCCACCTCATCCATCTCCTGCTGCTTGGCGTCAATCTTGTTCTTGCTGTCAGCCGTTATCTCAGCTTCTTGCTTGTCATATTCGGTTTGCAGCTGGTTTATCTTTGCCTCCGTTGTGGCAATCAGCCCGTTAAGTTCTTTTTCGCGAAAAGCCAAGCTGTTTGCTTCTTTGTTGAGAGCATCGGTCTCTTCCTTGTAAGGCTGACAGAACTTCTGTTTCAGCATTTCGTTCTCTAATTCTGCCTTCTCACTCTTCAGCAGATCGATAGCATTGTAGGCAACAGTTAACTTTTCTGCAAAAGCTGCCTCTATGTTCTTGCGTAGTTCTGTGTGTTCATTGAACATTCGTTCTTCAGCCTTTTGCTTTTCCTGTCCAAGGGAGAAGATGCGATTGTTCTGCGACAGGCGATAGTTTTCAAGACCGTTTTTCACTCCTTGGCATAGAGCCTTAAATTTTCCCGTCACGTCGTTAAACCGAGCCGTGAGTTCTGTCAATCGGGCTTTGCTTTCTTCGAGCTTTATTTTCAGCACCTGTTCCTGCTCATATCTCTTCAACAGGTCTTCTATCTTTTGGGCGGCATATAGTTCCCTACGCTCTTTCAACCGTTTAAGGTCTTCGTTCACCACACCCTGCTGTTGGTAGAGGCTCGTTTTTTCCGAATCATATTTCTGCTGAATCTCGTTTATTAGCCGTTTCTGTCGGTTCTCTTCCTCTATAATCTCGTCAATCTTTTTCACAACCAAAGGCAGTCGCTCTTTAGACACGCGCACGGCATATTTCAACTCGCCGCACAGCTCCGCTATCTGCTGCTTCATAAACAGCAGATAGCGGTAAGCGTTAACCACGTTTTCTGCTTGTGTGCGCACCACCGATTCGCCTTTCTGGTTCAGCTTATACCAACACGAAATGTCCTTATATTCCTGTCCGAAGTCGGCCACTTGCCGACGATAATATCCAAGGTCAATGTTGGCTTCTTCCTCACTCATCGACCGTATGATGATGTCTTTTATGAAGTTGGCATCCAGACGTGAGTTGAGAAAAACGTTCTGTATGCTTCGCGGGATATTCTGGTAACGGTTCGACTCCATCAGTTGGAAGCGGGCAAACTCTTTTCCAACAGCCTGTCTGTTGCCATAGAGAATGTCGCGATATTGCTCGTAGCGGTCGATTATTTTGCTCATCGAAACCCCTCCTAACCGTTCGCGTATGACCTTGCTTTCTGCCGTCACCTCACCATTGTCGTTGACAAGCCATTCCTTACGGTAAGCGGCATCGACAAACCTGAAACAGGCGCGTCCCGACGACCGGAATGTCAGCACGCAGAACGGGCCGTGTTCATGCTCCACCTCATACACAATGTACGAGTTGGCATGAGGCAGATAAAACTCGTCATACGTTTTCATCTCCTTCGGAATGCCGAGGTGCAGCTTGTCGGCATTATAGAAGAACAGTATGGCTCGTAACAGAGTGCTCTTGCCCACGCCTTGTGTGCCTATGAAGTGAACGTTTCCGTCCAGCCGCACCTCTGCATATCTTATGTGTGCGCTGTTCACAAATATTATCTTGCGTAATGCTCTCATGCCTGTTCTGTTTCGGGGTCTATAATGGTGAGACAATCAATAAGCTCTTCTATATAATGGAAGGCAGCTGTAACCTTGAATGTGCCGTCAAGCTCATCCTGTAGCTCCACAAACCCCTGACGTTGCAGGTCGCCGATGAGTTTGTCTATCTTCTCGTCGTTTGTCTTGAGGTCGGTATATAGGCGTCGTGCCTTCTCTTTCAGCTCGATGTCGCTTGAAAACTTCTCCAGAATATTCGATTTTCTGAACGTGAATCCCGAGCCGAACGCCGTGTTGAATGTCTTCAGAAAGTCTGTCTTGTCAATCCATTCAGCCATTCGTTGCACCTTGTCCGCCAGCTCCACCTTGTTTTCCTGTCGTGAAAAATAATAATATCCGTTGCCGCCTTCAAGCAAAAAGCCTATTCCGCTGAAATAGTCTTGATATTGTTGAAAATCGTCCTCTATCGCATCATAAAGGTTCGACTGTTGTTGTGAGACCGAGTTTTGCGATATAAATCCGCCTCTGCTCAGTATGTCGAATATTTCTTTGGTGTAACGCATAAGTGTCAAGCTGTTTTAGGGTAAATGAAAGGAAATTCTATGTTGCCATGCCGGCCATACTCTTCGCTGATGACCAGCTCGTCGTGATATTGAGCCGCTATCTGGCAGAACAGCACCAGCTTCTCTTCGTCTGCCATCTGTTTGCGGTAGCCAGAATAGTTCATGACAAAATGGAACAGATTGTCTCCCGAAGCCATGAATGCCGTCTTCACCTCACGCACGTCCACCGTCTGTAGCACCTTCTGCTGCTCGGTGAGCTCCTCTTTGGTCAGCGGTTCTGCCAGGTTTCCTTTACGCAAGCGGTCGTTGCTCTTTCCTTTGGCCACATCTTGCAGAATCTTTAGTCCGGTGTCTGTTGTGCGGAGCATCGACAGCGACACCTTCAGCGTGTATCTTGGGCGAGGCTCCATCCATACGGGGTTTCTTGCGTCCATCTTTGCCTTGATGTCAGTGTTTGTTTCGAGCAACATCTGGTCGCGCAGATATTTTAGCTTCTGCACCTTTTCAAACAGTCGGTTCTGATATTCTATGAGGTTGAGATAGTTGATGATCTGCCGGTCGAGCTCAAGCAGGTTGTGATACACCTCCTTAAGTTGCAGCTTCACGTCTGTCACAGTATCCTTCAGTTCCACGTCCATGGCCACCAAGAAGAAGGTTGCTTGCTTCTCGTCAATCACCTTCTCACACTCGTTTATGAGTGCTGCAATGTCCTTACGTTTTTCGTCAAGGTGTACCAGCTTCTTCTTTTTCACAACGAAGGTCGGCTCGTTCTTGTATGTGTTGTCGATATTTCGCTTCAGGTCAATAACGTTTCTAAGCGTTGTTAGAGCGATGTTGCGCAGAATGCGTTTCACATCCTTCAGATAGCCCCATTTTCGTGTTGCGTTTTTCTCGCTTTGGTAATAATCGATAGCCGCATTCAGGCTGCCAATGCTCTCCTTCACGCTCGCCACGTTTATCTCCTCATTCACCTCAAGCACCTCTTCGAAGAACTTCAGGTAAACGTCTTCCAGCTCCACGAAGTCGCCGTTTTCATGTATTATGCCGAACCTGCGCAAGAACTCCAGACTCTCGTCTTTCTTTGTTGCCAACTCTTTCGCCAGATTATAGCGGAACGACAGTCGCTTACGGTCTTGAAAAAGCGCATAAAGCAACTTGCGCTCTCTGTCAAGAGCGCGAATCAACTCTTCGAGTGAATGAAAATGAGATGCCGCATCCATGATGGTCAGTTTTCTTTTATAACGGCGTTCTTATGAACTTATTGTACGGTTATGCGCATAACTGTTCTTAAACTTATAGAGATGCTTGATCCATGGGTCTTTTGTATAGATGCGTGTTTGTTGCGTGTTTTTAAGGTGTTCTGTAATTTTCGTCTATACTCGAAAATCTTGTTAAAGTTGTCGATATTTTCGTCTATACTCGAAAAAATCGCTATCTTTGTGGAAAATTTCGAGTATGAACGAAAAGATCGAAACGGTTAAAAGATACAATCTTTGGTTTGGCAACACCATCGATTGCGGTTTCCCCCGTCCGCTTTACACCACAAGCATCGACCAGTATCTTGGCAGCAAGGTGGTGAAGGTGCTTACGGGGCAACGACGTGTGGGCAAAAGCTACATATTGCGCCAAACAGCCATGCATCTTATGCAACAGGGCGTTAGCGGCAACAATATCGTTTTCATAAACCGCGAACTGACGGCGTTCGATTTTATCGAGAATTATCAGGACCTTGACAGTTTCATACGTCTTTATCGTCAAGAGTTGAAACCCGAAGGCCGCATCTATATCTTTATCGATGAAGTGCAGGACATTGACGGTTGGGAGCGTGTGGTCAACTCGCTCTCTCAAGATTATACGGAAGATTATGAGGTGTTCATAACAGGCTCTAATTCGAAGATGTTCTCTGGTGAATTGTCCACCCTTCTGTCAGGCAGGTATGTAGAGTTTCGCATTTTTCCTTTGTCTTATGACGAATACGCAAATGTTCATCAGCTGTCTGTCGGCAAGCAAAGCTACATGCAGTATATGGCTGATGGTGGCTATCCTGAGCTCGTCCATTTTTCCTCGTCAGATGTAAAGCGCAGCTATATCTCAGGACTGAAAGATACGGTTTTGCTGAAAGACATCATACGCCGTTACACCATTCGTGACGTTAGACTGCTCGAAGACCTGTTTGCCTATCTGGTTAACAATTCATCCAATCTGCTTTCCGTTGCCAACATCACCAATTTTATCAAGAGCAAAGGCCGTAAAACTTCTTACGACACGGTGTCGGCCTATTTGGGCTATATAGAAGAGGTGTATCTTGCCCATCGTGCCATGCGTTACAACATAAAGGGAAAGGAGACCCTTTCGGGCAGTTACAAATATTACATGAACGACCTTTCGTTCAAGAATTATCTTTATGCTGGCTTAGGCTATGGAACGGGTTACCAGTTGGAGAACCTCGTCTATCTGGAGCTCTTGCGTCATGGTTTCGATGTGTATGTGGGCAGTATAAGAGACAAAGAGGTCGATTTTGTGGCCGTCAAGAACGACCGCACCGTTTATGTGCAGGCCACTTATCTGCTTATAGACGAGCACACCATAGAGCGAGAGTATGCTCCGTTGGAGCTCATTGCCGACAACTATGAAAAAATAGTGGTCTCGCTTGATGACCTCCAGCTGCCGTCACGCAATGGCATAAAACATGTTAGGGCATGGGAGCTGTCGCAGATGTTATAGGGAGCGACCATGCTCGTTGAGGTTTAACGAAAACTTTTTCAACCATTTTCTTACAGGCTCATCATAACATTTGAGACAAAGCCACGCAAGGCAGATGCTGGCTCCCGTCACGGCAAGAGCCAAGGGCCATGTTTCGGCAAACGTGTAAGTCTGGGTCTTGATGAGGTAGCGGTAAAACGCATACATCAAGGGATAATGAACAACATAAAGCGGGAACGAGATGTCGCCCAGAAAACGGCAGATGCGTGCCGACATGCTGTCGGTGGTTGTGCCCGATGCTGCCATCCATACGATGGCGGGGAAGATGAGCAAGATGCAAACGGCCTCGAAAACACCGTTCATACATAACGCGGAGCCCCCGCTCACGCTTAACGCGCAGCCTTCATCAAGACCAGAAGCAGAGATGTCGTTAATGTGTGGCACATGAAAAAGCGCAACCAGAACGAGGGCACAAATCCAAAACGCGCCACGCACGCTTTTCATAGGTTTGAAGACGCGCGACATCAGCATGCCCACGGTAAAGGGACACAACATGCGCAAGGTTCCTCCTAACACGTTAGTTGTGTCGATGGTCCAACCCACACCGATAGAGCCATAGCCCGACTGGTCGGTCACGGCAAACCATGTCAGGCCACAGGCCAACAGGGCTGTGAGCCACGCCAAGGCGCGGGTAGGCAGACGGCGAAGGAAGAAGGCGTAAAGGATGTTGCCGACATACTCGAAGAAGAGCGACCACGAAGGGCCGTTGAGCGGAAACATCTCGCCGTTGCCACGCACCTCACGCCCCGTTCCCGGCAACGCGGGAAGCATCAGGCAGGAACAGATGAAGGCGATGAAGGTGAGCAGACAGGTAGAACGGGTGCCGTCCCAACGTTCCATGTCTGACAGGAAGACGAAAGACACCATGCCTATAAAAGCGCCCATCACCACCATGGGGTGTAGGCGAATGAGCCTGCGCTTGAAGAACCCTTTCATGGTGAGCGATTTGCCCCAACGGTCGTCATAAGCGTAACCTATGACGAAGCCTGAGAGAATGAAGAAGAAATCGACGGCAAGATATCCATGATTTACAAACTCGATAATGGGCTTGTCGCCTGCAAACTGGTATCCTTCAAACACATGATACCACACCACGAGCAGAGCAGCCACGCCGCGTAGGGCATCGAGAAGAGCATAATGGGGTTTTGAGTCGGAGAATGTCATGTTGTTTTTATTCGTTCTTAGTTATTTTTTTAACCCGCACGTTAAACAACCGTAAAGCCTGTCGCAACGGGTCTGTTTGTTTTTAAGTAGGTGTTCAAAATTAATCGCATATATGAATTTTATAAAAAGGACATGCTTTCAAATGCCTTTACGCCCTCTTTTAGTCCGTATGCCCAGCTCTCATCGGTCGTGTAGCCCGCTACACTCCCTCTTCGGAGCTGAACATACGGGCCAAAATAGGGCATAAAATCATTTAAATTAATTTTGAACACCTACTTATCGTTACAAAATTATATATTTTCTCTATATCCCCAAATGTTTTTTGGGAAAAAGCCGTAAAATTCACAAATGTTTCTTCGGTGAAAAGTCGCAAAATCCCCAAATGTTTGGTTGCCGGACAGGCTGAAGTTTGGTTGCCGGACAGGCTGAATGAGGGGCATGGCAGGCTGAAACAGATGGTTGTTGTTAAAAAACGGCAATTTGTTTTTGTCTTTTCCGCGGTTTGAGCTATCTTTGTAGAATGTGACAACCAGGTGCTGTTTTCTCGGAAACAAGAAGACGATGGCCCGATGCTATGTTAAACCCGACAAAGAGGCACAGCAAAGACAACCGATCTCGCATCTTTAACAACCGATCTCGCATCTTTAACAACCAATCTCGCATCTTTAACAACCAATCTTGCAGCAAAAACAACCGATATGATAACCCGATGCTATCTTGAGATAACCAATGTGTGCAACCTCAACTGTGTGTTTTGTCCAAAGACCATGCGGCCCAAGTACACGATGACCATGGAACAGTTTGACACCCTGACCACCCGTCTTATGGGCGAGGTTAAGTTTCTTTATTTTCATCTCATGGGCGAACCGTTCCTTCATCCGTTGCTGCCACAGTTTGTGCTGATGGCGCGTGAGAAAGGCTTCGTGCCTGTAATCACGACCAATGGCACGCTGATGACGCAACGTGCTGACATGCTCGAAGCGTTGCCTCACAAGCTGCAGATCTCGCTCCACTCGCATGAGGGCAACGGCAAAGCCAATCTCAGGCAATATATAGACGAGGTGATGACCTTTGCCAAGGAGGCTGCCCGCCGTGGCTGCGTTGTGGTGTTGCGCCTCTGGAACGAGGGCGGCCACAACCTTATGAACGAGACCATTTTGAGGCTTATGGCTGAGCATCAGCCGCGTCCGTGGGTGGAGCGTCATGACGGTTGGAAGCTTACGGACAACCTGTTTCTTGAGAACGACAACATGTTCGAGTGGCCCGACCTTCAGCATAACCCCCATGCCGTGGAGGAGGTGTTCTGTTATGCTCTGCGCAACCAGATAGGCGTGCTTGTCGACGGCACCGTTGTGCCTTGCTGTCTTGACCACGACGGCGACATGGGCTTAGGCAACCTCTACGAGCAGAGCCTTGACAGCATCATGGCTTCGCCGCGCGCCCAGGCCCTCTACCATGGCTTCACCCACCACACAGCTGTGGAGCCGTTGTGCCGGCGTTGTGGCTATTCGGCCGTGTCGAAGCAGTTTAGAAAGCAATAACCCCAAACAATCCATTCTTCTAAAAATCCAAAATCCAAGCAAGCCCTAACGACCGATTTGGGATAAAAACCAAGAAGGGCTGTGCTCAGCTTCGCCGTTTGTTTGCGTAAGCTGAGCACAGCCCATGTCTTTATTCTCTTTTTGTTCTTATTCTTTATTTCGCCATCTCCAGCTCCACCACCTTGTCCACGTCTGTGGGTGCCTGGTCGAGCGATAGGATAACGCCGCCGTCACATTTCTGCATGCGCACGGGCTTGCGCGACACATAGTCGACGGCTTTCTTTATGCGCACGTTGCCTGTGGGCAGATAGAGCGCCTTGTCCTTAAGGTCGAGGATGTGTACAAACAGGCGGTTCTGCTTCTGGGTGGTCACGCCCCAGGGATGAGGAGCCACGATGCCGCCGCGTGTGCCGTAGATGGTCTCGCCGTAGATGTTCATCCACTCGCCAACCTTCTTCAGACGCTCCACAGCCACCTCTGGCAAGCAGCCGTCGGGTTGCGGGCCAATGTTCATGAGCAGGTTGGCGTTGCGTCCGGCTGCCTTTACAAGATAGTGGATAAGGGTTTCGGGCGACTTGTAGTTTTGGTCTGTGATCTTGTATCCCCACATGCCGTTCATGGTCTCGCAGGTCTCAAGCGGCAGGGGCGAAATTTGCTGTCCCGACAACCCTGCCGAGTTTTCGCCTGGCAGGTCGCGCTCAAACATCTGGAAATCTTCGCCCTCAAACGGGGCGCTGTGGTGGTTGTTGCCAATGAGACATGCCGGCTGCAGACGGTGTATGAGCGCATACTGCTCAGGCAAACGCCAGTCGAACGACGGGTTGATGTCCTGATCCCACAAACCGTCAAACCAGATGGCACCCACACGGCCATAGTTGGTGAGCAGCTCTGTGAGCTGGTTGTTCATGAAAGCATAATAAGAGTCCCAGTTTTGCGCCTCCTTCGGACGTCCTGTGCCCAAGCCTGTGCGGCCGAGGGGTGCATCCTCGCGCTGCCAGTCGATGTGCGAGTAATAGAAATGAATGTCTATGCCCTGTTTGTGACACTCGTCAGCCAGCTCCTTCACGATGTCGCGCTTGAAGGGTGTGGCGTCAACGATGTTATAGTTGGACCATTTTGAGTGGAACATCGAGAAGCCCTCGTGGTGGCGTGTGGTGAAGCAGATATATTTTGCTCCCGATGCCTTTATTGCCGACACCCATTCATGGGCGTTGAAGCGTGAGGGGTAGAATCCGCCAGCGAGCTTGGCATACTCTTTATAGTTGAGGTCTTTGTTGGTCATGGTCCACTCGCCTGTTGCGAGCATGGAGTAGAGACCCCAATGGAGGAAGATGCCGAACTTGGAGTCTTGGAAATGGCTACGCGCCTCAAGGTTCTCCTTTGTGGGCTGATAGTGTTGTGCCGGTTGCGCCGTGGCCCCCGACAGCGTAAGTGCGAAAAGCACAGATGTCAAAAGTTTTCTCATATATTTTTTTAGTTGTTTTGGTTTTAACACACAAAAAAATGGTTCCTATGCAAAAGTAAGCATAAAACACCAAACAAAGCTGTTTTAAACTTAAAAAATGTTTGCTGGTTTTGAGGAAAGAACAAAATTTATTATTTTTGTATCAATTTTAACAGCTTTGGAGTTTTTTTCTCCGAAGATGTTAACTTGTAGAGATTGTCTAAAGGAATAATGCGTAATTTTCGATAATGCCGATATTGATTTAGGCATAAGCAGACAGCATACAGGCGTATGATGAGGGACGATGTTGTCCATAATCAAAATTTATAAAAATAAGAAATAACCCCTTTTTTTAAAACAAAATGAAATCAAAGATTTTTCAGTTGATGCTCCTTTTTGGCGCATTGACAGTCTCATTTGCGACCCATGCGGCCGATGTTAACAACAAAAACAATGTAAAGGATGACAACGGGCGTGTTGCTTCTTCCGTGAACAATAATGCGGAGGAAACCAAGAACACAGACGCCAACGTTTATGGTCATGTGAAAGATGCCAAGACGGGCGAGCATCTTCCTTACGTCCTTGTGCAACTGAAAGGAACAACCATAGCCACAACAACCGACAAGACAGGCCACTATTTTCTGAAAAACCTGCCTGAAGGAACGTTCGTCGTTGAGGCAAAATATCTGGGCTATGCCTCTCAAAGCAAGACCATAAACGTTAAGCATGACACAAGCAAGGAGCTCAACTTCAGTCTCTCGCCAAGCGACATGAACCTCGACGAGGTGGTTGTCTCTGCCAACAGAAACGAGACGAAACGCCGGTTGGCGCCAAACCTGGTCAACGTGATCGGCGGAAAGCTGTTTGACATCACACAGAGCACATGTCTGGCGCAGGGACTCAACTTCCAACCTGGCGTGCGCACGGAGGACGACTGCCAAAACTGTGGCTTCACGCAGGTGCGCATAAACGGTCTCGATGGCCACTACTCTCAAATATTGGTCGATTCGCGCCCTGTGTTTTCTTCCTTGAATGGCGTTTATGGCCTGGAGCAGATACCGGCCAACATGGTAGACCGTGTGGAGGTGGTGCGTGGTGGAGGCTCGGCCCTCTTCGGAGCATCTGCCATCGGCGGAACCATCAACATCATAACCAAGGAGCCTATCCGCAATTCGGCTTCCTTCGGCCACACCTTCATGTCGCAGGGTGGGGCCAACTCGTTCGACAACGTGACGACGGGCAATGTGTCTCTGGTAACTGATGACAACAAGGCTGGCGTCTATGCCTATGGGCAGACACGCACCCGCCAAGGCTATGACCATGACGGCGACGGCTACACGGAGCTGCCGGAGCTGAAAAGCCAGACGTTCGGTCTCAGCTCTTATCTTCGTCTCAGCCCTTTCTCCAAGTTGAGCCTTCAGTATCACGGCATCCATGAGTTTCGCCGTGGCGGCAACAAGCTCGACCAGATAGCCCATGTTGCTAATGTTACAGAGCAGGTAGAACACAACATTCAGGGCGGTGGACTTACTTACGACTTCTTCTCTCCTGACGAAAAGAACCGTCTGTCGGCTTATTTCTCGTTCCAGACCACGGCTCGCAAGAGCTATTATGGCGGCATCGGTGAGGGAACGGAAGAAGACATTGAAGCTGCTGAGAAGGCATACGGCACGACACACGACCTCACTTATGTCGCAGGAACACAGTATGTCCATTCCTTCGGCAAGCTGCTCTTCATGCCTTCTGACCTTACCCTTGGTGCAGAGTATAACTTTGATGGCTTGAAAGATGTTATCCTCGGCTACGACCGCCACTTCAAACAAGATGTGCGCATAGGTAGTTTCTTCTTCCAGAACGAGTGGAAGAACAAGCAATGGAGCTTCCTCTTGGGTGGCCGACTGGACAAGCACAACCTGATGGACCACGTCATCTTCTCGCCTCGTGCCAACCTCCGCTTTAACCCTACAGAGAATGTTAACCTGCGCCTCACCTACGCTGGCGGATTCCGTGCGCCACAGGCGTTCGATGAAGACATGCATGTGGGCGTAGTGGGTGGCGAGCGACTGGTCACGGTCTTGGCAGACAATCTGAAGGAGGAGCGTTCCAACAGCTTCAGCCTTTCTGCCGATCTCTACCATAAGTTTGGCTCGGTTCAGACCAATCTGTTGATCGAGGGCTTTTATACCGACTTGAACAATGTGTTCGCTCTCCGTCAGCTTGACCAACCTGACGCTCAAGGCAATACCGTGCAAGAACGTTATAATGCCTACGGCGCAAAGGTGCTCGGCCTGAACATAGAAGCCAAGGCCATGTTCACCCGTTGGTTCACGCTCCAGGCTGGCATCACCTTGCAGCAGAGTCATTATGACAAGGCCATAGCATGGAACGATGAGGTGCCGGAGCAGAAGTATAAGAAGATGATGCGCACCCCCAACACCTATGGCTATTTTACCGCCACGTTCACACCCGTGAAGCGTTTCACGGCCTCTCTCACAGGCAACTACACGGGCAGCATGCTCGTCGGCCACTCGGCCGGTTCGGGTGTTGAGGAGCCTGTGGCTGTGAACACGCCAAAGTTTATGGAGGTAAACATGAAGTTGGCTTACGACTTCCCCGTCTGCAAGTATCTCACCCTTCAGGTGAATGGTGGCATTCAGAACATAACCAATGCTTACCAGAACGATTTTGACAAGGGCTGGAATCGCGATTCAAGCTACATCTATGGCCCTTCTCTTCCCAGAAGCTATTTTGTCGGCGTCAAAGTGAGCTACTAAGCCCTTCTGTTTCGCCTTTTAGCCATGAACAACGCGCGTTTCTTGCTCGACCGCTGCATACCGGCAGGTTCATGGGATGCTGCTCGCCGGTGTTTGGAAATTGATAAAAAAGCTCCCACATCAACATTGGTTGGTGTGGGAGCTTTTATCGTCTTTGTTGATCTCTTGTTTCTATAAGGTTGACTTCTTGTTTCTATGAGGTTAAGGTCTTGCTCCTACCTGTAATAATCGAACGGCACAAGGCAAGCATAGAGCGGAACGTTTATGACCCAATCTTGCTTCTATTTTATGATGCCGTTATCCGTATCGCTCAGGTTTATTCTCTTTTCCGCCGACTTATGCTTGCTTCCTCGGCTCAGTCGCCATGAGATATTCAAGGAGATCAGATTGCCGCTGGCTTTGGAATATCCTATAGTGTGCTTATAGATGTTGCGGTTCAGCAACTCGTTTTCGTACGACTTGTAATTGTTGTTGAATGGATTTGCCCATGACAATGAAAATTGCAAGTTGCGCCATGTGTATGATGCTTTCATAACCGAATAGGCCCCGTTGTAACCTTTCGATTCGCCTTCCAAGAAACGGTTGCCGTTGTCGATGTATCCTTGCAACGTGAAATGGCCGAGATAAGCTGTTATGCTGCCCGCATAAAACCATGAGGTGTAACAATGCGTATAATCGTAACCGAAATTGAAGCATCTGTAAATTCCTCCATTGGCTGCAATCTGAAGCTTTTCAGGCAAGAGCCAATAGCTTGCGTACGCATAGACATCCAGCGCATCAATCTCCTTTTGGTTTATCTGGGTATAAAGAAACTGATTGCCGTCCGTTCGCTCATAGTGAGCCATGTTCGGTTTTAGACATTGCTTGTAATAACCTTCAACGAAGGTCTGCAACCGACTGGTGTTGTATGAAACATGTAGGCGGTGGTCCATGTCGTGTGACGGTTTCAGGTCAGGATTGCCTACAGTCCATTCCATGCTGTTGGTGCGGATCATAGCATCGCTTGTCATGGCTATTCGCGACACTTTGTCCCGCATCTGAATGGTATAGCTCAGCTGCAACTCGTTATTAATTTGGTATGTCACCGATGCCTTTGGGTGAAAGGTCCAGAAGTTATATTTATGCCCGTTCTGCGTGTAATGGATGTAACTTGCACCAACTCCTAACGTGTAACGCAGTTGTTGGAGAGTGCCCTTAATTTCGCCAAAGGCATATAAGCGGTTGTTGCTTGTATTGGTCAGAGAGGATGCGTCGCCAAGATAGTTGTTCTTGATGTTTTTATAGCTATAGTTGAAGCCTGTTGAGAGCGTGAAGGGCTTCAGTCTGTTCTCATATATTGCCTCTGCAAGCAAAGAAGCCGTCTTGCCGTCCACATCATATTGGTAAGGAGCGCCCTCGTCATAATAGCTGCCTGTTTGCGTGGAGATATAAGTGGCTACAGCATTGGCTGTAAAAGACTGACGTGGCGTTAGTTGACGAAAGAAATAAAGATCCAATACAGGCGAACAGCTCTTGTCTTTTTCTCGGTTTGTCGCTCTATATTGGCGAGTGCCGTCAACGATGTCCTTAATGTTATAGTTGTTGGGGGTGTTGTTTAACGTTCCGCTCACAGATGCTTGAAAGACGGTTGTCGTAGAGTCGGCCCAGTTGTAGGTCAGTTTTGCTTCGTGCGCTATCGTTTTGCGAAGCGTCTCTATGTCGTTTCGTTCGATGGTGTGGATGCTGCCGTCTGTCAAGGTATATTCTGCCACCTGCGTGCTTTTTGAGCCATTGTTCTTATACCCGCTCATGTCATATGAAAAGGACCATTCGTTCTTTCCCTTATTAAGCTTTCCGTACACCATGCCATCGCCTTGCATGGAGGTAAGTGCAGAGGTGAGGTCTGTGCCGAGCGTATAGCCGCTTTCGCTCCGTCGTGTGTGGATATTAATGACATAGGCTATGCCATCGCCATAACGAACGCCAGGGTTGTTTATGAACTCGATCTTAGCAATTTCTTTTGGGTCAAGGGCCAACATCTCCTGCTTGCCCACCACAATTCCGTTAATTCTTATTTGAACGCCTCCTCTGTTGTCGACAACGGAAATTGTGTGGTTGATGTTGTCGATACGAAGATTGGCGAGTGTGAGCTTTTCAAGAATGCTGTAGCCATTGTTCGATGCCTGCTTTTGAGCATCTGTGGGGTATATTGTCATGCCGTCGGGTCTGTTCACGACCTTGGCTGCTTTTACCGTTATCTCATGTAGCGTTATGGTCTTGTTCGTATCCTGAGCGTAAGCGCAGAAGGCGAAAAACAGAATGACGGAAGTTGTAATTAATCGTTTCATTTTGCACCTTTTTTTTTATTTAGGCGCAAAATTATATTCTCCTTATAAGAAAGCCAATTTATTTGTCTGACATTTCCCTGACAATTGTCCGACAAAAAAACTATCTACTTGATTTTCAGACTATAGCTCTTGCCTCTGTCCGACTCGATCTTCAGAGAGCCATGGGCTTCAATGACAGGCTTTATTCGTCTTATCAGCGTGTAGAGCGTGTCGTTGGCATCAGGCTTTTTAGGCCATAGACGGTCGCAGATTTCTTGTTTCGACAGCGTATGCGATTCTGTCGTTATGAACATCTTGAGCAGCGAATGTTGCATAGGCGTAAGATGAATCTGCTCGCCAGAAAGCGTCATAAACTTGTCGCCATTGAACACGATGCCTCCGTATGACAGTCCTTGCGCCATCAGCTCGGGGCGTTTCCTCTTCGTGTGCCACAAACTTAACAACAGCCACATCGTTCCGATCATGAAAAGGGAACCGGAAGCCTTTTGGTCAGACATCTTTAAGGTCGTGGCAAAGCCGCAGTTGGCCTCTGCCACCAACGTTGTCTCCAAACGTCCATCCTTACGCACGGTACGCATGGCGATGCCTGCCGTGTCTCTCAACTCGGCTATGGTGAGGCAGTTGCGATAACAGCGTATGGTGTCTGTCGTGACCACATCGTCAGGCATCTTCGCAAGCACTTGCTCCAAAGCCCTGTTAACATCCTGGGTTATCATGCTTTTTGTTCGGCGATAACTGTTTATGCCTGTACCCAAAGCACAAAGCATGAGAAAGCTGAACACAATGTACGGAAGTGTCTTCATATTTTTTATTGCTTTTGTAGCCTATCTTATGTCTTATGCAAAGTTACGCATTTCTCTCAAAATAAAATCATTAAAGCATAATAATGCTCAAAGAAAGGAGCAAAAAGCATTGGAAAATTGGAAAAACTGTTGTATATTTGCAGAAGATAAGCTTCACCTCGGCAAAGACTGCAAGAGGAAACAAAAACAGAAACCTATGGTAGAGACAAACAACAGACGATTGCCTGTGGGCATCCAATCTTTTGAAGAAATAAGAAAGGAAGGATTCCTTTATGTTGACAAGACAGACATTATTTGGCAGCTTGCCAATGAGGGAAAAAAGTATAATTACCTAAGCCGCCCACGCCGCTTTGGCAAGTCGGTGCTTGTAGATACACTCGAAGCCTACTTCACAGGAAAGAAGGAACTCTTCGAGAGGTTGAAGATCATGGAACTGGAGACGGAATGGGTGAAGCGGCCTGTCATCCGTCTCGACATGAGCCGTGCAGGAGCAGAGCCTGATACTTTGCGCTCTTATCTTGACATTACTTTCGATAGATTAGAGAATGAATATGGCATAACTCCTAAGCCAACAGCCCAACTTGCCGACCGTTTTGACGCCATCATCCGAACATCATATAATCAGACCGGACAGCAAGTGGCCATTCTTATTGACGAGTACGACTCTCCATTGCAGCATTCTTGGAAAACTCCTCTTCACGAAGCATGCACCAGCATCTACAGGGAAGTGTTTGCCATCTTGAAAGCCGATGACAAATATGAGAAGTTTGTCTTCATAACAGGCATCACCAAGTTTACGCAAATCTCGCTCTTCTCTGTGCTCAACAATCTGAGCAACATCAGTTTTGAGCCAGAATATGCTGCTCTATGCGGCATAACCAAGGACGAGATGCTGCGCGATTTCAAACCCGAAATAAACAAGCTGGCAGATTATGAGGGCTGCACCTTCGATGAAGCTGTAGCTCAGCTGACGGCATATTATGACGGCTATCATTTCAGCCGTCGCAATATGGTGGATGTCTTTAATCCGTTCAGCTTGATCAATGCCTTGGCCGATTCTGACCTTAAGAACTATTGGGCTTCGTCTGGCGCAACCTCCTTGCTCCCTAAGTTTGTGGATGATATGGAGCTAAAGCTACGAGATTTTGACCCTTGCCCCATCATTCGCCAAACCATTGAGACCTCAGATGTAACAGGTGGCGGAGCCGAACTGTTTCTCTATCAGTCGGGCTATCTCACGATCAAGGATTACCAGATGGGGGTTTACATTCTTGGGTTCCCCAACCAAGAGGTAAGACAAGCGCTTTACGAAACTGTTTTGCCGGCCCTTACATTAAGAAATAATAGCGACATCCAGTCAGTACAATCAGGTCTGTTGCTTGCTCTTCAGCTTGGCAACCTTCCTGAAGCCATGAAAAGCCTGAAGGCTCTCATTGCTGATGTGCCCTACAGCAACAAGAAGCTTGCAAGCATGGACATGGAGGAGCGCTACCGTCTTGTGTTGAGCACCATCTTCAACGCCATAGGTTGCCGGGTGGAGGTGGAGAAGATGATTGCCACGGGCAGAATAGACATGGTGGTGGAAACAACCCGTTTTATCTATGTCTTGGAGCTGAAGCTAAGCAACAACGGCGGCATAGATGCTGCGTCAGAGCAAATAAGAGCCAAGCAATATGCTGAGCCTTTCAAAGCCGACAAACGCAAGGTCGTTGCCCTTGCCATAGAACTGGACGAAAAGGGAAAGGGACTGGTCGATTGGAAGGAAGTGTGAGAGCTCTGGAAAAACAGAAAAACCGTTATTGAAGAAAACAGCCGTGAACAGAGGCCTTTGGAGAAAGAGCCTCTGTTCACGGCTTTGTTTTTATGTTAACGTTACAGAACTTTCGCATTTATACGATGAAAATTGGCTCAAACAAGCGCCGTCGCGCTCGATAGAGATGATAATAGGTTGAAAATGTGTTTGTTATGCTCTCGTGAAAGCTCATTTAATGTTATAATAACAGAGCGCAGTTATTTATTTGCTTCTCCAAAATCGAAATGACCATTGTCAACACCCTCGAAGACAAACACCGATGACTTGGGCATGGAAATGGTTATCTTCTTGTCTATGTCTACAGCTTTGCCTACAGGCAGACCACTGATGCCGCCCTTGCCTATGCGTTGGTCGGCATAAGAACCGCGTAGCGTGACAGATGTCTTTATGTAGGCAGGAATGTCGAACACATCTCGCAATGTTGTCGTTAGCGTCTGTGGGGCAACGTCGGGGTTGCGTAGTGTGAGCGTGGCTTTCTTGCCGTTCCATGCTGCCCAACCGTAGATGTTGGCTTTCTCTCCGTCCCAAGGGTTGCCGCCAACCCAATGGATATCGGGCAGAACGTCGGCATTGCGCTGTTGCCAATCCATACAGTAGGCAAGCTGTTTCCACAGACCGCCTGTCTTGCCCTTGCTGTTCTTTATTTCGTCAAGCAACTTATAGTCGGTATAAAGCTCCACCATTGACGAGCCGCAGCCGAAGGCGCAACGCATCTCACGCACAATGCCGTCATAGCTCATCGTCTTTGACACGTCCCCGAAACGGCTAAGGATCACGCCGTGTGTCATGAGCGTGTTGATCGGACATATCGGCGAACGGTCTACGAAGTTTTGATGGACAAGACGGTCGCGATAAGTGATCCATTGTTCGCGGTCATCGCCAACACCGGCCTTTCCGAAGTCGCCCTCCTGTCGCCACACAGCATCGCTCACATGAAACCAGAAGGGTGAGGCCCAGGTGCCTACCGTGGTGTTGTAGAAGATGTCTTTGCGTTTCTTGCGCACGTCGTTCTCTATGCTTATTATGGCCTCACAGTTTTCAAGTCCCGCATCGGTCATGTCGGGCCCAACGGCAGAGAACTGTGCACTTATGCCGTCGTATTTGAAGAAACGGAAATCGTACTTGTCAATCATGTCGCTGGAGCATTTCACGAAATAATCGTAGTAGGCAGGATTGCTGAGTTGCATGCCTCCGCGTCCTTGCCAATAGCCACGCCTATACTCGCCGCTCGCCCCATATCCGCCCACAGGTCCGAGCCATGCGCCTATGCCCGCGCCCATCTCGTGTGCCATGCGGTCAACGTTCTTGAAGCCCTCGGGAAAGTTGGGGTTGAACGTCCATGTGCCGTAGGCATCCCATCCGTCATCGAAGACGAACGCCACAGGAGCTTTGCCATACACGTCATAAAACATCTTCTTCCAATTGGCCACGACATCCTCACATTGCGTTGCTGTCATGTTGCCGCTGTAGTTGCCTTTAAGGTTTCGCCTGTCGTCAGGGTCATACTTTCCAAGGTTTCCTGGAGCGTTGTTGCGGTCGATGTTCAGCTCATACCATGAGTTGTAGATGGTCATCGGATGCCATGCCGCGGCCCGTTCGCGTTCGCTGTAGGCAAGGAAAGAGCGGCGTGGTTGTCCCTCGGCAACCAACCCCACCACATTGCTGACCTTCCATGTCTTGCCAGCCTTCAACGTGGTGTGGCGTACCCAGTTGCCCTCCATAGGTATAATGTCGCGGTTGTTTATCGTGGCGATATCGGCAGAATCTACATTGTTGGTGTTGACGCCCATCGGGGTTTCAAGACCAGCAAAAATCTTGTTGCTAAGCAGCACAGCCCCGCGGGTGTTGCCCACGACAACAGGAGCCGATTTTGCCTTGCGGTTGTCAACGGCATAAACCATTGGTTTTATGTGGTCCATGCTAACGTCCTTCCCTGACGTGATGCTCATTTCCGTGCGCAGATAGTGTGAGCCGTCGCGCAAGACCGCGCGCCATTCGACACGCATGTTTCCACGCGTAAACACGGCTTTTATCCCCTTTCCTTCAAAACGCTCTGCTCCTTTAGCAGCCTGTGCATCGGCTGTGTATGTCTCGCTTGTCACGCTTTCAAGATTCATGTCTGACGAGGTAAACTCTGTACAGTCGGCAAGGCGCATACGGAAAAGAACGTCTGACGGGAGCAAGTCCATCTCCGGGCATCCGTCAAAACGCAGCACGCCATCATTAACCGAGTAGGAAACCTGGAGCAGATCGTTTCCCAGAACAAACTTGTTCTCACATGTCTTCAATGTTGCCGTTCCAGCCTGCTTTGCCTGAGGAAACACCACTCTTTGGGCATTAGCCGATAATGGCATAACGCCGACAAGACATCCCAATGCCCAAGAACAAATAATGCCCTTGTGTTTCTTGTTCTTTTTTTTCATTTCCATGTGAAGTTTTTGTTTTAGATTTTCGGATTTAGAAAATGTTTTCAATTACTTTTTTTATTTTGTTTGTAAAGGTACATATTTTTTTGACAGAAAAGAAACTTTTAATGAAAAACAGAGCAAGCAAAGTATTTTGACCTCATGAATTGTTTTGTAATGTCGGGAAAAACGAAATTATTCGTTCTTGCCATACAAAACCTCTTGCTTGTCAAAGAAAAAGCGTAAATTTGCAGAAACTAAAAACAAAACAAAACGATTGCAAGATGAACATGCAACCCAAGAGACCCCTACACATAGCCATTATAGGAGGTGGAGCTGCGGGCTATTTTGCTGCAATACAGGCAAAGCGATGTGCTCCAAGTGCCAACATAACCATTTTTGAGAAAAACGCAACCATGCTCGCCAAGGTTGCGATAACGGGTGGCGGACGATGCAACCTCACCAACTCGTTTGCGCTCATAAGCGATGCCAAGCAAGCCTATCCGCGCGGCCACAAACTGATGAAGCGGCTGCTCAAACAGTTTAGCCATACCGATGTCTACAGCTGGTTTGAGCGCGAGGGTGTGCCCCTTACGACGCAAAGTGACGAGTGTGTGTTTCCTGTGTCGCAAGACTCTCAAAGCATCATATCGTGCCTCACAGGGCTTGCCTTACGTCTGGGTGTAAAGCAGCTGTGCGGACATAAGCTCACCGACATGACGCAGAACGGGGACGGGTCGCTTCATCTGAGTTTTGCCAACGGCCACGAAGCCGATTTTGACCGCGTGGCAATAACCACAGGCGGCGCTCCCAAGGGCGAGGGATTGCATGTGCATGAGCGTCTTGGCCACGGGATAGAACAGCCTGTGCCGTCGCTCTTCACGTTCAACGTGGCCGACGCGTCCTTTCTCGCCCTCATGGGAACCGTGGTAGCCCCCGTCATCACAGCCATCGTGGGCACAAAATATCGTGCTGAGGGTGCTCTCCTCGTGACCCATTGGGGCATGAGCGGTCCTGCCGTCCTCAAACTCTCGTCGCACGCCGCAAGGTTCTTGCATGAAAACAACTATAAGGTTCAGGTGGCTGTCAACTGGACCGGCATCTCCCAGTCGGCTGCCACCCTTGACGAGGTGTCTGCCATCGTTGCTGCCAACGGTCAGAAGCAACTCGCTTCGGTAAGACCGTTCAACCTGCCGTCGCGCCTGTGGGCTTACATCCTTGACAAGTCGGCACTACCGCAACAGAAACGTTGGAACGAGCTTGGAAAGAAGGGTATAAGCCGGTTGGTGGAGACGCTCACCAACGACCAGCATGTCATCAACGGCAAGGGGCGCTTTCGTGACGAGTTTGTGACCTGTGGTGGCGTGTCGTTGTCGTCGGTCGACAAGAACACGCTCGAGAGCAAAGTGTGTCCTCACCTCTTCTTTGCCGGCGAGGTGCTTGACGTCGATGCCGTCACGGGCGGCTTCAATCTGCAAGCCGCGTGGAGCATGGGCTATGTTGTGGGGGAGAACATCGTAAAATGATGATTGCGGTAAAATGATGACATAAAACCTTTTACAGCTTGGCTGCATGCACACACTTCATGTTTTTTTCAAGCTGAGCCACCGAGCTGGCACCCACCAACACGCTTGTCACGCCCTTCTGCTGAAGGATCCATGCCAGCGCCATCTCGGCAAGCGTCTCGCCACGCTCTGCTGCCTCGGCGTTCCATGTCTTCAGCCGTTCGAGCAGTTCGGGTGTGAGGGCACTGTGCTTGAGATATTGCTCCTTTGCCATGCGGCTGTCGGCAGGAATGCCGTTAAGATAACGGTCGGTAAGCAGACCCTGTGCCAACGGCGAGAAGGAGATGAAGCCTATGCCGTGGTCGGCACAATATTGGGTTACGCCGTTCTCCTGTGGTTCGCGGTCGAGCAGGTTGAGGCGGTCTTGGTAGATGAGCAACGGCACATCGCGCTCCTTAAGATATTGGTCGGCAAACTTTAGAGCCTCCAATGGCCAGCGGCTGATGCCGAGATACAGCGCCTTGCCTTGCTTCACGATGTCAACCATGGCCTGAAGAGTTTCTTCAAGCGGTGTGTTGGGGTCGTAACGATGGCTGTAGAACAGGTCCACATAGTCGAGGTTCATGCGCTTAAGGCTCTGGTTGAGGCTTGCCATGAGATACTTACGCGAACCCCAGTTGCCGTAAGGGCCTTCCCACATGTCATATCCCGCCTTTGTGGCAATGAACAGCTCGTCGCGGTAAGGAGCAAAATCGTCCTTCATGAGCTGTCCCATGGTCTCCTCTGCGCTGCCGTAAGGAGGGCCATAGTTGTTGGCAAGGTCAAAATGGGTTATGCCGTGGTCGAAGGCATAGTGTGTAATGGCTCTGCTGCGCTCGTAGGCGTCTACCGCTCCAAAGTTGTGCCAGAATCCCAGGCTCACCTTTGGCAGAAGCACGCCGCTCTTGCCGCATCTGCTGTAGAGGACCTCCGCGTCGTCATAGCGGGCGGCAGAGGCTGTGTATATTCCCTTTGTGTTCATTTCTTTGGTGTTTTTAAAAGTCTGTTTGTATCGAAAAGATGTTACAAAGTTAGCGCCTTTCGTTTTAATCTCCAAATTTTTTAGTAATTGTTAGGGAGAAACAAACAGCCTGACCGTACGTTAATTAATGTGAATGTTTTGTTGCCGCGATTTTTTGCTTGCAGATAATGAGTAACTTTGCATCTTGTATGACAAAGAGCGATGCATTGTTGGCAAGCATACGCAACGGACAACCGTTGACGTTTCGTGATAAGCTCAGCCTCATTGTGAGGCTGAGCATTCCGTCTATACTCGCGCAGATAACCAGCGTCATGATGTTTTTCATCGATGCCGCCATGGTGGGACACCTCGGCACAGAGGCATCGGCGAGCATAGGTCTTATAGAGAGCACCACATGGCTCATGGGCAGCATAACCAACGCGGCGTCCATGGGTTTCTCCGTGCAGGTGGCCCACTATATTGGTGCCAACGATTTTGAACGTGCGCGCGACGTGTTCCGCAACGGCATCGTGGCAACAGCCATCGTGAGCTTCACAATAGCCCTTACAGGCCTGGTCATACACCCTTACCTCCCTTACTGGCTTGGCGGCGGAAGCGACATCGCCCCCCAGGCCTCTACCTATTTTCTTATCTTTGCTCTCACCGTGCCCTTCTTCCAGTTGTCGGGTTTGTGTGGCAACATGCTCAAGTGTTCGGGCAACATGAAGATCCCGAGCATCGTGAGCGTGGGCGTGTGCGTGCTCGACGTGTTGTTCAACTCCATTTTTATATATGTGTTGGGGTGGGGCGTCATGGGCGCAGCTCTCGGCACCTCGCTCGCCATCATAAGCGGCACGGCTGTGCAAGGCTATTATGCCATCTTCCGCAACCGCATATTGAGCTTGCGTCAGGACGGCCGGCTGTGGTGCTGGGCAGACCAGTATGTGCGCACGGCTCTGAAGATAGGGTCGCCCATGGCTTTGCAGTCGGTGTTCTTGAACGGAGCACAGATCGTGAGCACCATGATCGTGGCACCACTTGGCAACGTGGCCATCTCCGCCAACACCTTTGCCATAACCGCCGAGAGCCTGTGTTACATGCCGGGCTATGGCATAAGCGAAGCAGCAACCACCCTTGTGGGTCAAAGCAAGGGAGCAGGCCGACGCGACATGTGTCGCAGTTTTGCCTATAGCACCACGTTCATGGGCATGGCCGTCATGGCGTTCATGGGTATGGTGATGTATGTGTTTGCTCCTGAGATGATGGCCCTGCTCACCCCAATAGAGGAGATTCGCCAGCTTGGCATCATGTGTCTGCGCATCGAGGCTTTTGCCGAGCCCATGTTTGCTGCCTCCATCGTGGTCTACTATGTGTGTGTGGGCGCTGGATCGACCTTGCGCCCCATGCTCATCAACCTCGTGTCGATGTGGTGTGTGCGCCTCACGCTTGCTGCTTTGCTCGCCCCACATTACGGTTTGAAGGGTGTGTGGATCGCCATGGCTGTGGAGCTTACGTTCCGAGGCCTCATGTTCCTCATTCAGCTCTTCCGCGGACGGTGGATGGGAACCGTTGGCTCCAAGGCTTAACGGCCAAGGCTTGCCGGCTCTTTTCTCTTTGTTCTGTAAGCCTTCTTGTTTTTGCATGCAAGCTATCGCTCTTTTATCCGTCATCTCCTTCCGTTTCTGTATATTTATGCACTTTTCACGGTCTTCTAAGCATGGTTTTTTCATTAAGCCCAAATGACAAAATGAAAGTGCCTTTCTGACGTTCTCATTAAGCCTCTTTGACAGCCTCAAAGAGGCCCTTTGACGTCCTCAAAGAGGCTCTTTGGGAAAACAAACCGATTTTTCACATTTGTTAACAAAACTGTATAGCAAAACCTTCTTTTTTCTGTCTTTTTGCTATCTATATCTCTTTTCTGCTTTCTTCTTGATTTTTCGTTTTTCTCTCTCGCTTCTGCATATTTATTCACTTTGAGTGAATAATTATACAGGCAGAATGTTCGTGAAAAAGATGAAGGAAAAGAAGAATATTCTCCGTAAATTGGCGAATAGTGCCTTTTTCCAATTATTTTTTTGCTCGTTTGTGCAGCAATTTGTACTTTTGCAACGTCTAAGGAACAGACATCCCAAAACGAAAGAAAATTTTTAGATTATAAATTTATAACAATGAAGACAAAACTCTTACTGTTGTCGCTCGCGCTTGCCACCACATCGGCTTTCGCGCAGCAGACACTCGGATCGGGCATCGACAAGGCCAACATGGACCTCACGGTAAAGCCCGGCAACGATTTTTACCGCTATGCAGCTGGAGGATGGATGAAGAGTCATCCGCTCGATGCAGAACATCCTATGAACGGAGCGTTCGTAGACCTTGAGGAGCAGAACCAGAAGCGCATTCAGGAGCTCATCAACGAGTTTGCAACAAAACCTCAGCAGAAAGGTTCGCTCGGACAGAAGATAGGCAGCATCTACAACCTCATGATGGATAGCGTGCGCCTGAACCGCGAGGGTGCTGCGCCTCTGAAGCCTTATCTGGCTAAGGTGGCTGCCATAAAGAACATTCACGAGTATCAGTATGTTGCCTCTTCACTCGATTTCGAGGGCATAGGCACCTTGATGTTCGACATGGGTGTGGGCGCAGACCAGCGCAACGCTTCTATGAACATTGTGGGCATTAGCCAGGGTGGTCTCGGTCTGGGTGAGCGCGACTACTATCTCAACGACGATGAGCAGACCGTGAAGGTGCGCAACGCCTATAAGGAGCTGATGACAACCCTCTTCAAGCTCGTGGGCAACGATGAGGCCACAGCAACGAAGAAGATGGAGGCCGTCATGGCCATAGAGACACGTCTGGCCAAGGCCAGCTACGGCGCCGTGAAGCTGCGCGACATCAACGCCAATTATCACAAGATGAGCTATATGCAGCTCGTGAACGATTATCCCGGCATCGACTGGGGTAACATTTTCCTCGCACAGGGATTCCCCGTGTTCGACAGCGTGGACGTGGGTCAGCCTGAGCCTATACACGAGGTGGAGAAAATTCTGGCAGAGACACCGCTCGACGACCTTAAGGCTTATGCCGAGTCGCGCGTCATCTCAAGTGGCACAAGCACCCTGAGCGACGAGTTCCGTGCTGCTGCCTTCAAGTTTAGCTCGGTGCTGAGCGGCGTGAGCCAGGACCGTCCGCGCTGGAAGCGCAGCGTTTCTGCCGTGAGCGGCTTGCTGGGCGAGGCCATCGGCAAATTGTATGTTGAGAAATATTTCCCCGAATCAAGCAAGAAGCGCATGCTTGAGCTCGTTCACAACCTGCAGACAGCGCTCGCACAGCGCATTGACGAGGCAACATGGATGGGCGAGGCAACAAAGGCACAGGCCAAGGACAAGCTCCAGAACTTTATCGTAAAGATCGGCTATCCTGACAAGTGGCGCGACTACTCGGGCTTGCAGGTTGACGACTCGCTCTCGCTCTATGAGAACTTGCGTGCTATCTCACGCTACAAGACCACCGATTATCTCACCCGCAAGGTGAGCAAGCCCGTGGACAAGAGCGAGTGGCAGATGACACCGCAGACCATCAACGCCTACTATAACCCCACAACCAACGAGATCTGCTTCCCCGCTGCCATCCTGCAGCCACCGTTCTTCGATCCTCAGGCCGACGATGCCGTAAACTATGGCGGCATCGGTGCCGTGATCGGTCACGAGATGAGCCACGGCTTCGACGACCAGGGATGCCAGTTTGACAAGACAGGCAACCAGCGCAACTGGTGGACAGGGGCCGACAAGGCCAACTTCGACAAGCGTGCCAAGGTGCTGGTTGAGAGCTTCGGCAAGTTTGAGGTGCTCCCCGGCGTGAAGGTGAACGGCGAGTTGACCCTCGGCGAGAACATCGGCGACAACGGCGGTCTGAACATCTCGTTCCGCGCTCTGCAAAACTCAATGAAGGAGCACCCGCTGGCGGTGAAGGACAGCTTCACTCCTGAGCAGCGCTTCTTCCTCAGCTGGGCTCGCGTGTGGGCATCAAACGCCAGTCCGCAGGTGCTCGACTACCTCGTCAAGTCGGATCCTCACTCTCCCAACGAGGCTCGCGTGAACGCTGCCCTGTCACACATCGACGCATGGTACAAGGCGTTCAACGTGAAGAAGGGCGACAAGCTGTTCTTGCCTAAGAACAAGCGTGCTCACATCTGGTAAATCGACAAGAGAACAAAAAGACAACAGGGACAACGGTTTGTTTCGTTATGGCTGACAGGTCGGCGAAGCAAACGGTTGTCCCTGTTTTTGTTTCAAAAAATTATCACTACTTATTTTCAAGTTTCGCCCATTTATTGTATCTTTGCAAACTATGATAGACGAGAAAATGAACAAGGAAAAATGGAGCGAAAACGTGATCATTGTCGATGCCGATTATGTGGACAGGGTGGCGTTTGACCTTACCGTTAATTTTGAGCGTATGTTAGGACGCCGTGTGCCCAAGGCCGACATGGCGCGATGGGTAGAGTGTGTGGCGCTCGACGGCGGGCTGCGCGAGGGTGACCACGAGACGCAGGTGGTGCTCATTCATGGCAAGAAGAAGGAGGCGATGGACAATTTTGCTCCATCACGCTTTGACGATGAGCTCAACGGACAGGCGTTCAAGGACCATCTGGGCGAATTCATAATAAGCTCTTTTCCCGTGGAAGATGTGGTCAAGGGCAACGACTTCTTTCTTGATGTGCTCGACATGGTGTGCGCACAGAAGGAGGTGAAGCGTGTAATGCTCGTGCCCAACGTGGAGGAGGGCGACCTGTTCGACAGTATATGGATGTCGCTGCGACACCTCGACGATGACAGCAAGCGCATAACGTTGCTGTCGATGGTGCCTCTCAAGGGCGGCAACTTCAGACAGGAGATACTCGGCTACTCGCTCATGAACGCGCTCGGAATAAAGGCGGAAGAGCTGAGGTAACGTCGGCTCATGACAATTTTCTTTTAGACAAGAAAACAAGAAAACGAGAAAACGAAAAAACGAGAAAACGAAAAAAACAAAAATAACAAATATAACAAAAAAACAGAAATGGGAAAAGTACTCATGATTGGCGCCGGTGGCGTCGCTACGGTCGCTGCGTTCAAGATTGCACAGAACGCTGACGTGTTCACCGATTTTATGATTGCCAGCCGCACAAAGGAGAAGTGTGACAAGATTGTGAAGGCTATCGGCAACCCCAACATCAAGACGGCTCAGGTCGATGCCGACGATGTGGAGCAGCTCAAGGCGCTCTTCAACAGCTACAAGCCTGAGCTGGTGGTTAACCTCGCGCTCCCTTACCAGGACCTCACCATCATGGAGGCATGTCTGGCTTGCGGATGCAGCTATCTCGATACAGCCAACTATGAGCCAAAGGACGAGGCTCACTTCGAGTATTCTTGGCAGTGGGCTTACAAGAAGCGCTTTGAGGAGGCTGGTCTGACCGCCATCCTCGGATGTGGCTTCGACCCGGGCGTGACGAGCATTTTCACAGCTTATGCCGCAAAGCATCATTTCAAGGAGATACAGTATCTCGACATCGTCGACTGCAACGCGGGCAACCACCACAAGGCGTTCGCAACCAACTTCAACCCTGAGATCAACATTCGTGAGATCACACAGAAGGGTCTCTACTGGGAGGATGGCAAATGGGTGGAGACGGCTCCGCTGGAGATCCATAAGCCGCTCAACTATCCTGAGATCGGCGCCAAGGAGAGCTATCTGCTCCACCATGAGGAGATTGAGAGCTTGGTGAAGAACTATCCCACCATCAAGCGCGCACGTTTCTGGATGACCTTCGGACAGCAGTATCTCACATATCTTGACTGCATACAGAACCTCGGCATGTCGCGCATCGACGAGATCACATACGAGGCTCCTCTTGCTGACAACCCCTCGGAGAAGGTGAAAGTGAAGATTGTGCCGCTGCAATTCCTTAAGGCTGTGCTGCCCAACCCGCAGGATCTTGGCGAGAACTATGACGGACAGACCTCTATCGGCTGCCGCATCCGTGGCATAGGCAACGACGGCAAGGAGCAGACCTATTATGTCTATAACAACTGCTCGCACGAGGCTGCCTACAAGGAGACAGGCATGCAGGGCGTGAGCTACACCACCGGCGTGCCAGCCATGATTGGTGCCATGATGTTCTTCAAGGGTCTGTGGCGCAAGCCCGGTGTGTGGAACGTAGAAGAGTTTGACCCCGATCCCTTCATGGAACAGCTCAACAAGCAGGGTCTGCCTTGGCATGAATTATTTAACGTGGACATCGAATTTTAAACCATTCGACATTCCACACTCCACATTCATCATTGCGGCTCTGCCGCACATTCAACATTCATAAAGATATGGCAAAATCAGAAGAAATGACGCTCGCACAGGAAGGCAAGCTTAAGGCCCTCCAGGCTGCAATGTCAAAGATAGAGAAAGATTTCGGCAAGGGTTCGATAATGAAACTTGGCGATGAGAAGATAGAGAACGTAGAGGTCATTCCTACAGGCAGCATCAGCTTGGATGCCGCTCTCGGTGTAGGCGGATACCCCAAGGGACGAATAATAGAGATTTATGGCCCCGAGTCGTCAGGTAAGACCACACTGGCCATTCATGCCATTGCTGAGGCACAGAAGCAGGGCGGCATAGCAGCGTTCATTGACGCTGAGCACGCCTTTGACCGTTTCTATGCTGCCAAGTTGGGTGTGGATGTGGACAACCTGTGGATCTCGCAGCCCGACAATGGTGAGCAGGCATTGGAGATTGCTGACCAGCTTATCCGTTCGGCTGCCATCGACATCCTCGTCGTCGACTCTGTGGCTGCGCTCACGCCAAAGAAGGAGATCGAGGGCGACATGGGTGACAACGTGGTAGGTCTGCAGGCTCGACTGATGAGTCAGGCCCTCCGCAAGCTCACCTCTACCATCTCGAAGACCAACACCACATGTATCTTCATCAACCAGCTTCGTGAGAAGATCGGCGTGATGTTTGGCAACCCCGAGACGACGACAGGTGGTAACGCCTTGAAATTCTATTCGAGCGTGCGCCTCGACATCCGTCGCGTTACAAGCATCAAGGACGGCGACCAGGTCATCGGTAACCAGGTGCGCGTGAAGGTTGTCAAGAACAAGGTGGCTCCTCCTTTCCGCAAGGCAGAGTTTGAGATTACCTTCGGCGAGGGCATCTCAAAGGTTGGCGAGATCGTGGACCTCGGCGTAGAGTATGGCATCATCCAGAAGAGCGGCTCATGGTTCTCTTATGACAACAGCAAGCTGGCACAGGGCCGTGACGCTACGAAGAAGCTGCTCCGCGACAACCCCGAGCTGTGCGAGGAGATAGAAGAAAAGATCAAGCAAGCTGTGGCTGACAAGGGCGCAGAACAATAGTTCGCATTTTCGATAAAACCCAAAAAGCAATCGTCTTCTGTTGAGGGCGATTGCTTTTTGCTCTTTTATTCTGTCTTCACATGTTGCATGTTTGTTACATGCTGTTTTTTGAACAAGATGTCAGATAAGAAAAAGTTGTCTGGTTCTATTTCTTTATTTGTTTTTCTGTTAACCCCGTGTATTTCAAGACTAATTCCATGTCCATTCCATCGGAAAGCATACGTTTGGCAATAGCTAAATTTGCTATATTTATGCCTTCTTCTCTTCCTTTGGCTTCGGCTGTATCTAATGAATTCTTTATGTCACGATAAGCTTTTAGACTATCTTCATATTCTCGTAGCTCTATAGGAGTGAAGCGGGTAATAGCAGCAGCGTCAAACTTTACGTCTTTTATAACTTCCTCCCCATTAAATAGAGAGTTAAGAAAGTTTATCAACAAATCTTTGTTGAGGTCGGTTCCGAAGATTCGCTTAAAGCCAAAATCGGTTAATAAACTAATATATCGCTCTTCTGACTGTTTCATAACTGATTGTATTGGTGCCTTGCCGCAAAGATACATCAATAATTTAAAATAATCAAATGTTTTTAAAAAATCTGTCTCTTTTTCTCAAAAAATAAGGATTAAATGGTTACCTTTGCCAACACACTATTAACTTAAACCTTATACTTATGGCAATAATGCGATTTCTTGCTTTAGTCCTATGTCTCATGTCTTCCCTTGCATGGTGTGAGGCGCAGAACCGTGACGGGGTCAATGGCGCTGACGACGACAGCGGTTGGCAATACTGGTATGGACTTGTCGCCGACGACGAGGACATGGAGAGCGGACAGGCAGAAGATGTGTACGACATGCTCGCTGAGCTTGCCACAGACAAGATAAACCTCAACCGGGCAACGCGCGAAGACCTTGAGCGCCTTGTCTTTCTTACGGACCGGCAGTTGCAGGATCTTGCCGAATATATTGACCGCTATGGGCCTGTGCGCTCGCTCGCCGAGCTGGCCATGGTGCCGTCAATAGATGCCATGCGCCGCCGGCTGCTCGCCTTTTTTGTGTATGCCGGTGAGCCACAGGCAAAGGCCATATTGCCACCGCTGGACACGTTGCTGAGAAGAAGCCGAAGTGAGCTGGCGGCAGCAATAAAAATACCTTTATATAATAGAGAGGGCGACCTTAGAGGGGCAGAGAAGGGATATCTCGGACCCAAATATAAGCATTGGCTGCGTTACAAGATAGGTTACGGCAGACAGATAGAAGCGGGCTTCACTGCCTCACAAGATGCTGGCGAGCCGTTCTTCACGGGGCGCAACCGCTTGGGTTACGATTTCTATAGTTTCTATGCCGTGGTGCGCAACATGGGGTGGCTGAAAACCGCTGTGGCAGGACGCTACCGCATGAAGCTCGGCATGGGACTGATGATGAACACCGACTTCAGCTTTGGAAAGGCGGCATCGCTCGATGGCTTGTCACGAACGTCGAACAGCCTGCGACCACACTCGTCGCGCTCGGAAGCCAACTATCTGCAGGGCGTGGCTGCCACGGCAAACCTGTCACGACATCTCTCGCTCACCGCTTTCTTCTCACACCGACTGATCGACGCTACGCTGAACAAAGACAGCGCCACGGTAAAGACCATCCTGAAGACAGGCTACCACCGCACGGCGAGCGAGATGGCGCGCCGCAGAAACACCTCTCAGACCGTGGGCGGAGCCAGCATGGCTGTGCGCTCAGGAGGCTTCACGGCGGCTCTCTCGGCCATGGGCACAACGTTCAACCGACAGCTGAGGCCCGACACATCAGCCGTGTTCCGTCGTTTCTATCCGAAAGGCCAAAGGTTTGGAAACGCTTCTCTTTCTTATTCCTATCTCTCACCACGCCTTCAGGTCGCAGGTGAGGCTGCCGTGGCATCGTCGGGAGGCATGGCAACGCTCAACACCGTGGCCTTTGCGCCGTCGCCTTCTTTGTCGCTCCGTCTTGTTTATCGCTACTATTCGTATCGCTACCACTCGCTCTTCGCCTCTGCCTTCAGCGATGGAGGCAACGTGAGCAACGAGCAAGGCGTGTATCTGGGCATGGCGTGGCGACCGGTAGCGCCGTTGCTGCTCACAGCCTATGCCGACTATGCCCGCTTTCCATGGCCCAGATACATGGTGTCGTTTGCATCGCGCTCATGGGACGGACAGCTGGCGGCCACGCTGTCCTTGAACCGCCTGACGCTCAATGCGCGATACCGCGTGCGCCTAAGACAGCGCGACAACGCCAAGCACACGGGGCTGACAGACCGCACAGAGCAGCGCTTGCGCCTGTCTGCCATCGTGCAACATGACGTGTGGCGACTGGCAACACAAGCCGACATGGCGTTTGCATCGGCAGACAGCACAAGCAAGGGCTACATGGTCATGCAGAGTGGAGGATTTAAAACGGGCAGACTGACGGTCGACGGCAACGTGGCTTATTTCCATACCGACTCTTACGACAGCCGTCTCTATGTCTATGAACGGGGGCTGCTGTACAACTTCTCCTTTCCCATGTTCTATGGTGAGGGCTTACACTATGCCCTCCGCGTGCGCTACGACTTCACTCGCCGACTGATGTTCTTGGCCAAGGCATCGGTCACGAACCATCTCGACCGCTCCACCATAGGTTCTGGTCTGCAACGCATAAACCGCTCGTCGCAGACTGACGTGGAGATGCAGGTGAGATGGAAATTCTGATTTTATCAACGTGTTTTATTGACTGAGAAAACACTTTGTGGATTAATCGTGGCAGTTCATACAGAATGCAAGAAAATGCTTGTCTGGCGTGAAAATAGTTTCTATCTTTGCAATGTGAACAAGAAACAACGTTATTAACAAATAAAAAATCAACAATTATGAATAAGGAAAATGCAAAACAGAATATCGCTTCAGGAATGAGTTCAACAATAGGTGCCGCTGTAGGCGTTGTGGCTGGAACAATGGCTTCAAACGAGATGCATGCAGCAGAGAGCGATGAGGCTACCGTTACTGATGCTACACCCGCAGAGGAGACTGCTGACGAGGATGTGCCCGTGGTTGATGTTGATCCCGCACAAGCACCTGCTGCTGAGCCTGCAGGAGAAGAGGTCGTCGCAGAACCTGTAGCAGGACCGACAGCGCAGCCGGCAACAGAACCCGCAACACCTCAGGCACAACCCGCAGGACAGACATCAGGGGATGTGCAGGTGCTCGACTATCAGACCGTTGACAACGGACAGGGTGGACAGGCCGATGTGGCTGTCATTACTGATGGCACGACTCAGGCTGTTGTGATCGATGCCGACCGTGACGGCATTGCCGATGTGATGGCTGTTGACCAGAACCACGACGGACAGCTTTCTGACAATGAGATCATTAACCTTGAAGGACATAACGTTGCCATGCAACCCTTACAGGAGATGGCTCATGCTGACGATCCCAACGATGGCATGATGGCACAGAACGCAAGCTATGAGCCCGACTATGTGAACGATGCCAACGTTGACGGTTATGTAGAAGCATAATGCGTGGACTGAATGACACAAAGGTGCATAAGGCACAAGGTTGAAAAGCAAAGCGAAAGAAAATTCTCTTAAAAAACGATTTTAGTCATGAACAACGAAAATACCATTTACGACAATCCTAACCGCAACACACGCGACGAGGAAACTCAGTTTGACAGCAAGGCTGCCAGCAATGAGAACACACGCTACGACAACGCAGCAGACGAGAGCACACAGTTTGACGACAACAGGTTTGCTGACAACAAGCCGACAGAGCGTACCACTGCTCCTGTGCAGCCCAAGAAGGTGTCTATGGGTAAGCGAGTGGCTATAGCGTTTGGCGCATCTGCCGCTTTGGGTGGAGCAGCCGCCATGTTCATGAGTGCCACACCGGCAGAGAACGTCATTGATGGAGGCAAGCCTGAAGAAGAGAGCGACAACGGAGGCGACAGCCATCCCGACTGGACTGATGGCGAGGTGCCTGTGGCTCAGGGCGTGAATGACGGCATGTCGTTTGGCGAGGCTTTCAACGCCGCACGCGCTGAGGTAGGCTCAGGTGGCGTGTTCGAGTGGCACGGATATATCTACAGCACATACACAGCTGATGAATGGGACGCCATGTCACAGGAAGACCGCGATGCCTATGGCTCACATTTCAACTGGAACGCTCAGTCGGCAACCAATGAAGAGGCTGAGGTAATTGACTCTACTCCTAGTGGCGGCGCCCATGCCACAACTGCCGATAACAGCGAACCCGACTATGTCGCCGGGACCAACGGCGGAAACGCTGAAGTGGTGGCTGTGAGCGATGATGAGATCTCTGACGATGAGGTGGAAGTGGAGATTCTTGGTGTTGAGCATGATGCCGAGTCAGGCGTGACTTATGCACAGCTCAACTATGACAACCATGATGCTGTGCTCATAGACATTAACGACGACAACACCTTTGACGTGTTGGCTGTAGATGCAAACAACGATCACCAGATCTCTCAGAACGAGATCGTGGACATCTCTGACCAGAACCTCACAACAGAGATGGTCAGCGCACAGGTGAACCACACCGCCGGGGCAGGTCAGGAAGAGCAATATGCAAGCATGGACGACCACATGACGGCCGATGACGGCATGGGTGGCGCAGCAGGCGATGAGTGTATGGTTGATCTTTAAAAATCTTGTCAATATGAAACAAACGGTTTTACTGATCTTGGCTTTCGTTTGTGCGCTTCTTGGAGTGCAGAGGGCTGAAGCAAAAATATATCTTGTGGCGGTGGGTGTGAGCGACTATCCCGGCACAGCCAATGACCTCACGCTGCCTGCCAATGATGCAAAGACCATGACGTGGCTCTATTCGAAGAACACAAAGGTGAAATATTCGTTGCTGCTCAACGAACAGGCTACACAGAAACGCATTAAGGCGGCCATGAAGAAGGTGTATGGCGAGGCTAAAGCCAACGACATCGTGGTGTTCTTCTTTAGCGGACACGGATATCCTGGTGGCTTCGTGGCATATGACGGCATGCTCGACTATTCGGTCGTGCGTGACGGAATGGCAAACAACAAGTGTAAGAACAAGATGATCTTTGCCGATGCTTGTTTCGCAGGTAAGATAAGAACAAACAACAACGGCCAGTCATCGGTTTCGGCTGCAAAGAAAGCTAACGTCATGCTGTTTCTCTCGTCGCGCGGCAACGAGACATCGCTGGAGAAGCCTGGCATGAAGAACGGGTTCTTTACTACCTATCTGGTGAAAGGCCTGAGAGGTGGAGCCGACAAGAACCGCGACCGCACGATAACAGCCAAGGAGCTGTTCAACTATGTGCACAGCGGCGTTATTCAGCTCTCTGGCAACCGTCAGCATCCAGTCATGTGGGGCAAGTTTGCCAACAACATGCCTGTTATGAAATGGTAATTTTTTTTGAAAAACTTAATATGAATGGTCTCGCACTATTATTGCTGTTGTGTGAGGGTTAATAATAAAAAGAAAACAAAAATGAATCAAGACGTTATAAAGATTAGATGTCCTCATTGTGGTGCGCAGCTCTCGGTGAAAAACCAGCCGGGCATAGAGAGCAAAAGCGTGACGTGTCCAATCTGTAAACAGAAATCGCCGTTCTTGGCGTTCAGACAGGTTAATGTGCAAAAAGATCCAGGAACCGACCTGCCTGGCAGCAACAGCCAAGGTCAAGGGGTGAGAAGTGACAACACACAGCTTGGTGACCGTCTGACCGACTTGAACCAGAACGCGGCACAGAACCGTGCACCAAAACTGCTGCTTGGACGTTTGACCGTGGTGAACAACGGACAGACCTTTGTGCTTCGTCCGGGACGTAACGTTATCGGACGTAAGGCTCAGGCTTCATCGGCAAATTTCCAGATAGACACGGGTGAGGGACGACGCATGAGCCGTGAACACATCGTTATAGATGTGCAGCGCGTGGGCAGCGAGTATATGCACACAGCATCGCTGTATAAGGAGCGTGTGAACGAGACCTTTGTAAACACCGATCGCATGACCATTGACGATGGTCTGATCTTGAAGCACGGCGACATCATTCATCTGCCCGATGCCGATGTGAAATTTACCATTGATGATGGCGAGAGAACGCAGTTTTAGTCGTCGATTGTTGCGAATATTTCTTTTTGAATGAACACAAAAAAACAGATAAGAATGAAATTCAAATTAAAAGCATATAGCATCTGGGAGTTTGGCAAACGTGTCGATGCCAACGGTAACCCACACCAGGAGGACAGCCTTTTTCCTGCTCATGGCGAGCAGCAAGACAGCGACCGGCTGTTCGTGTTGTGCGACGGCATGGGCGGTCATGATGCGGGAGAGGTGGCAAGTGCAACGGTGTGTGAGGCTATGGGCCGTTCGGTTATGGCGAGTGTGCCCGACAGCGAGGCTCTCTTTACCGACGACATGCTTCAAAAGGCTGTGGCCGATGCGTTCGAGGCTCTCGATGCTCACGACAACGGGGCGGTGAAGAAGATGGGAACCACCATGACGTTCCTTAAGCTCCATGCCGGAGGTGCCACCATTGCACACATGGGCGACAGTAGGGTTTACCACATACGCCCAGGAAAGGATGCTGCCGAGACACAGATACTCTTCTGTACCGAAGACCACTCTCTGGTTAACGACCTGGTAAAGGTGGGTGAGCTTACGCCAGAGGAGGCACGGTTGTCGCCACAGAAAAACATCATAACACGCGCCATGCAACCACACATGGAGCGCAGACCGAGAGCGGATGTCAAGCACATAACCGACATACGTCCCGGCGACTATTTCTACATGTGCTCTGACGGCATGCTGGAGCAGATGGAGGATGACAACATTTGCTTCAACTTCTCTGCCATGACGGGCGATGACCCGAACAAGGTGCGTGTGCTAACGGAGGCAACCCATTATAACCACGACAACCACACGGCGTTCATAATTCACATCCTTGATGTGGAAGGAAAGCCTGAGCCGCTTGAGGAAAAGGATGAGCGAAAACCTGTGCCAGAAACCACGGCGCTGCCACCGTTGCCTAAAGCTAAAGCTGAGGATGGCGATGATGAACGTTTCGTTGTTGAGGCTGAAGATGGCGATGAAGAACAAGAACCAACGTTTGTTGATAACAATGAGGCAACAGCAATGCCTCAGATGGCTGGACAGACTGGTGGCCGAAATGTGACCGACCCTTATCGGGGCATGAAGGGGCAGCGTGGTCAAGGAAAGAAAAGCGGATTGGATAAGTTTTTGTCTGATTCGAAGAACCTGTATCTTTTTGGAACAATTATTGTCTTTGTCTTGGCGTTGGGTTGCATCTTTATCCCGAAGATGAAGAAAGACACGCGCAAGCATAATGGTGTGGAGATTCGCGATACTAGAAGACATTCGGATAGAAACTCTGACACATCAGGTCCGGGAAAGACGACACGCCGTAGTGAAGCCACGCAGACAAATGAAGGCAAGGATAACGAAACGTCAGTTCAGAACGGCACGCCGCTTAAAGAGGACAAAACCAATCCGTTAAAAGACGGTAAGCAGCAAACAGCGCCTGGTAAGGTTACTGACAATCCTGCAAAAACTGATGGAGCGTCGAACAGACCGGATGGTTCGCTTAAGCCTTCAGGCTCACATGTCAACCCTTCAGATTCGCATAAGCCCTCCGACTCGTCTAAGCCTGGAAAACAAGGCAAGGTGAAGCCGGAGAACAAGCCTAATAAGGCAGAAGGAGGCAGCGAGGAGCATCTTCAAAGTGCTTAAACGACAAGAGGCTTGAATATTTAAAAGCCTATATATAAAAAAGGTGTCCGCATCTCAGCTCGTGCTAAGGATGCGGACACCTTTTTGTTATTTCTTCTTCATGCGCATATATTCGCGATAGGGCGTGTGCAGGTCGAGATAACGGAAGTTTTGTGGCGGAAGCTGCTTCGGCATCTTCATATAGTCGCCATAACAGTAGCGCAGATACTCGTCGGGCTTCTGCACACCCATCAATGTGTGACCCTCAAACTCAACAGGGGTGGGGGTGCCATAGACCTCCTTGGGCAGGATGCCACGCTCGGGCTTGTTGTCGTGGTCGGCAATAAGGGATGATGCATCGTAGTCGTACTCGCGCTGCACATCGTTCATGCGACGGTGAGCCTTGTCTTGCGACACCACCTTATGCATGAATTTGGCAAAGAGCCAATGCAGACCGTAGCCGTGCTTCATGGGGTCGATGGTAGAATAATAAAGAAGCTTTTTAGCTATGGCGTAGCGGCGATAGTGCTTACGTTGCTCGTGCTCGTCGGGTGTCATGCCATCGAGGGGGAACACATCGACGGGCAGACCACCGATAAAGTTGAACTTGCGGCGCAGGATATAGGTCGTCTCCTTGTCCTGAATGCGCGCAAACTGATAGGGGTACATCGGGTCTTGCAGTCCGCTAACCAACTCGTATCGCTTGGGCAACCACTCGTTGGCATGCTTCACAAACTCGTTGTAGTCTTTGCGGGGCAAGGCCACATCGGCATCGTCATCCCATGGCACAAATCCCTTGTGTCGCACGGCTCCCAACATGGTGCCGGCAATGAGATAATAGCACAGGTTGTGCTCACGGCACACCTGGTCAATGGCGATCAACATGTCGAGAATGTATTTTTGTAGCTCTCGTGTCTGCTCGTCGCTAATGCGTTTTTCTTCCTGAATGTTTTTCTTTGCCATAATGTTCTGGAATTTCTTTGTCTTCCTTTTTAACAGGAATTATCCGTTTCTTTATTTCCTTTTCTATGATTCTAAAATATCCATTCTTATTGTTTCATCATCCATATTCCACCTTCCATCTTATTTCTTACCAGTCACCTTATTTCTTACCAGTCACCTTATTTCTTACCAGTCACCTTATTTCTCACCTTTCAATGTTATTTTTCACTTTTCGTTTTTCGTTTTACCCTTAAATAACCGTCATGTCTTGGTGGGCATAGAAGTCGGCGATGGTTGATGTTATGGCCTTAGAGATGTCGTTGGCAACATATGAGAACTCTTTGCCTGTGCGTATGGCTTTGAGGAAAGACAGCAGCTCATAGCGCAAACCTTCACCGTCGAGTTGGTAGAAATAGCGCTTGTTGTTTTGCTGGTTCTCATAGCGCACCTCAAAGTAGTCGGTCTTCCACCATGGGGCTGGCACATAGATGTAGCCCTTTGTGCCCGAAACAATCATCTCTCCTTCCGATTTTGCACCTTGGCCAACCTTCATTGAAGCCACGGCATGGGGATAGATGAACGATATCTTCGTGAAGCCGTCATACATCTTTTCCTTGTTGATAAAGCGTGTTATGATGTCTTTTCGGCAGTATTCGGTGCCGAGGAGCTGGAAGATCGGCAGCATGGCGGTGGGACCCCATGCGCAGATGCTGTTCCACTCGAACAGGCTTCGCTGTGTGTCTTGCGTGGGGTCGGGGTCTTCAAAGTTTTGAAGCGAGGTGCAGGTAGCGTCCACGCTCACAATGTCGCCAATGATGCCGCCCTTGGCGAGCAGAAGCAGACGATAGTAGGCTGTAGAGTAGGCGGTTTTGATGCCGTCCATGAGCACAACCCCTTTCTCGGCGGCAAGCGCGTGAAGCTCCTTCCATTGTCTTGTCTGCAAAGCCATTGGCGATTCGCACAGCACATGTTTGCCACGTTCGATTGCTTGTTTTATCTGGTCATAATGATGCTCGGGGGCAGAGATTATGTAGAGCGCGTCTGAACTGTTGAGCAGGTCTTCAAAAGAGGCCGCTTGACGGTCGGCAGCTTGCAGCGTGTTGGAGAGATATTTGTTGTTGATGCTGAAAACATGACCAATCTCCAAACCGTTTACGAAGCGACTCTCACGCTCTATCTTGTTAAGGATAGGCGACTCGCCCACAAGACCAAGCGTCACAGGTTGCTGCTCGCTGCGTATCTCTGTGCTCGACACACCAGAGGTGCGTTCAAGGTAGACAACGCGGCAGTAGGCTTTGAGATAGTCGAACTTGCCGCGCCAGTCGCTTCCCACGGTGAAGATGTCGACGTTCAGGCGTTTTATGTCGTCTATCTTCTGACCCTCATACTCTTCTATGATGATCTCATCGGCGATGCCTGTGGCCTTTACAGCCTCCACACGTTCCATGAGCGACTGTTGCACGTTTATCTTACCGCGCTCACGGTCGAAGGTGTCGGAGGTTACGCCCACAATGAGATAGTCGCCAAGAGCCTTGGCGCGTTGTAGCAAGCGGATGTGTCCGTGGTGGAGCAGATCGTATGTTCCGTAAGTTATGACCTTAATCATGGAAATGGATTTCGTTTATTAGCTTTTTTATGTGTATCTTTTTGGGCGATGCTTATATGGAAAGCATGTTTTGGAGATTGGCGGCTGCCGTTCGTCGGTTGACAGCAGCCGGTTAAAGCAGACCTCTTTTCTGCATGTCCTTAAGTGCGTTTACGAGAGTGGTGTTGTCGTCAGGTGACAGAGCACCAAGATGTCCTACTCGGAACACCTTGTCTGCCATGTCGCCGCCGTTGGGACATACCCAGATGCCGTATTCGTCTTTCAGACAAAGGAAGATGTCGTAGGCAGAGACATTGTGGGGATGGAGCGGGGTGACGGCGTTGCTCAGCGATTCTGACACGATGTCGAAGGGCATGCCCTCAATTTTGTGGCGGAAGTCGGCGGCGAGCATGGCCATGCGTCTGTTCTCGCTCTCTACGCCACCAGCGGCGTCAATCTCTTTCAAGCGGGCGTTGATCTGACGCAAGATGCCTACTGCCGGTGTGAACGGTGTCTGTCCGCGTTCGCCGTTCTTGAGCGCATCCTTAAGGTTAAAGTACATAGACCTTACCTCGCTGTTGTTCACACGCTCCACGGCCTTGGGGGCAAGCACAATGATGGAGATGCCAGGAGGACAGGCTAACGCTTTCTGTGAGCCTGTAATCATGACGTCTACTCCAAGGGCTTCCATATCGAATGGGTCAGCGAGGAACGAGCTGATGCTGTCAACCACAAGGAAGATGTTGTTGCGGTGGCAGAACTGGCTTATGAGCTGTATGTCGTAAAGCACACCTGTGGATGTCTCGTCGAGGTTGACAAGCAGGCCTGTGTAGTCTTGTCCTTCATAAGGGGCGAGGTGTTCAGCGGTGAGCTTGTGTCCCATCTCCAACTTTATCTCTGTGTGGGGGATGGCATGGATCTCGCACAACTGTACGAAGCGATGGCCAAAGCTACCGCCGTTAATAACCAGAACTTTGTCCTCAGGTGTAAACACGTTCATGACGGTGGCTTCCATGGAAGCTGTTCCTGAGCCGGTGATGAAAGCCACTCTCGATTGTGCGGGGGCTTTGGTGAACTTAAGCATCAGGTCCTCGTTTTCCTTCATTGTGGCGGAAAACTCGGCTGTTCTGAAATAAGGAACCTGTTCTGCGCCGATGGCTCTTACTGCCTCGCTTGACATGACGGGGCCTACTGTGAAATTAAGCATATCCTTGTTGTTTTGTCTTTAAACGATGGGGCGTCGTTTTTCTTGCATGATTTTTATTTTCTTTAGGCTTAGTGGTGCCTTTTCAAGCTGTTTTAAGCTTGTTTCGTCTTCTGTTCTCTGTGTCTTGGCTTTCCTTGCCAAGCATATTAGCCTCTTTTTATCCTACCGAACGTTTTTATGCTCGTGTATTTTCTCCAGAGGTTGAGCTTGCGCTTCTGTGGTACGCCGTGACGGCTAATGTAATCGGCAGCGGCATTAAGCATGCGCTCGCACACATGACCGTCGAGGTAGGGGTCATAGTTGTTGACAATCCATTGGCGGAGAGATATGGCCGCAGGGTCGGTGAGTGCGTGGTCATAGGCTTCAAGAAGCGTGTCGGGGGAATTGATGTTCTCCCAATAGATGGCTTTAGACAGGGTGTTGACGGTTATGACAGGACGCGAGAGCAAGAGAAACTCGTAGACCGTTGATGAGGTGTCGCTGATGAGCACATCGCTCATGAGTTGGTATTTTGTCACGTTTTCGCCCTTGTCGATGAACATTATGTCGGAGCATCCGTCGGCCCATGCCTTATATTCGTCGGCCCACTCTTGACGGGTGAGCGGGTGAAATTTCATTATTATCAATGCTTCGCGTTCTTTGGCCAAGCGTTCAAGTTGCTCCTTCATGCCGGGAAGGGGGAGCGATGTGAGTTTTGGCGAGAAGGTGGGGGCGTAGAGGATGATGCTCTTTTTGCCGCTCTTCTTAAGCAGTTCCTGTTTCTCTGCATCATAATGATGCAGGTTCTGTTTTATCCAGTCTTGCTTGGGCCATCCTGTTTCTACCACCTCAAAGTCGCCATATTGGGCGGCAAGTGCCTTGAAATGTGAGGTGAAGTAAGGGCCTTGCGTAAAGTAGGTGTCGAAATAGCGACGTATAATCCAATGGTCTTTCTTCTCGGCAGCATAGCCGTGGAACACCTGTATCTTAACGCCCGGCAGATAGTAGGGCACGATGTTGCCTGGCACGAAGATGGCTTCGGGACCAAAGTCGTACACCTCTTGCATGGAGTTGGTCCATCTCACGCTGTCAGCGTAAGCAAAGCTGTCTATCTTCTTGCGGTGAATGTACCACAGCACCTCGTGCGGCAGTTTGTTTGCCGTGACATGCTCTTGAATGGGGTTGAGAATGTCGATGGCGTATTTGTTCTCGCAGAAAAGAACTATTTTCATGTCTTATATATAAATAAGGTGTATTTTTTTCTTAAATGCCCATTGCTTTTACAAAAAGTTGATCTCTTTTGTCAAGAGCTTTTTGTTTTTACAATTCAAGCTTAAACTTTATTTGATGTTTGTGCCCATAGCGTTTCCAAAACTTTGCGCGTTTGTACATTACATAACTCACAGCTTCCTCCACGTCATATCCGCGTTCTTTGGCATATTCGGTTGCGATGATGCGAATGAAATCTTTAGGTCCCCATAATCGGCATATGCTCGTCAGACCTGTAGATCTGCTCACAGGACCGAAAGCCATGCGGTTGATGTCGACAAGCATGAAATGGAACCCTTCGGCATCGCGCTTCCACAGGATGTTGCCGGGCGTAAAATCTTTGTGAAGCACCTCACGCTTATGCAATGTGGCTGCAAGATGGCCTACGGCAGCACCAAGCTCCTCATATTGTCCTTTCTTTGCATCGCCCATCTCATAGAGCTCATGTGGATAGTCGACCTGTACGGTTATGAGAAAAGAGAAACCCAACAGTCCGATGGCGTTGCGCTCCTCAACAAGGGCTATCACGTCGGGGGTGCCGATGCCGCGCTCACGCAAGATGTTGGCATATTCCATGGCACGTTGCCCTTTTGGCTTGCGCAAGCCAGTGGAATAGACCAGCAGATTTGCCCAAAGAGGGCGGCGAAACCGTTTGACATTGAGGACCATGCCATCGGGTGCAATGAACGTTTTTATGAGGTTATGGCCACGGTATATGACCGTTCCTCCTTGTTCAAACTCCTGTGGCATGCTCTCGGCAAAAGCCTTGTAGCGTGCATAGCGCGGATTTATCGTTGTCTTTATTTTCATCTGCTGTTCGTCTCTTTTGCCGTCTCGCTTATTGTTTTTATTTTAGACTTTTGGGCTTTCACCCTTCTTGTTTTTCCTCCTTAGCTCTTTCTCTTTCTTGTTTGTTTTTTTTACTTTTTTACCTTTTTACCTTTTTACCTTTCCTTCTCCACGACCTTTCCATTTACAACAGCAAAGCGACGGTCAAACTCTTCCTTTGTCCGCTTCCATCGGTTGTGGCTCCAGAGATAATAGGCTGGCTCACGGCGTATGGTCTCTTCAAGCATTAAGAAGAAACGGCGTGTTATGTCGTCTTCAGGCAGGTCATTGGGCGTGCGCGTTATGAGTTTGTAGGTGGCGGTGTAATAGCCGCGCTTCGGCCGGCTCATCTCTACATAGAACACGGCGTTGTTCATCTTTCGCATTATGCGTTCGCCGCCTGTGAACACAGGGGTGTTCTCGTGGTTGAGAAACGGTAGCCACAGATGGATGTTTGTCCACTTTGGGCCTTGGTCGCTGATGTAGCCGCAGATGTTGCGCACACCTTCCTTCTTGCGACCTATAACATAACGCAAAATGTCTTTCTTCGGGATTACCCGACTGTGCTTCTCGTGAGAACGCAATTTGCTGAACAGATAATCGAACGTCTTGTTGCGAAGAGGGTGATATATGAGACCTATCTCACGTCCATGTGGCAGATTCATGCCAACACACGACAGCCACTCCCAGTTGCAATAGTGGCCCAAGATGGCAGCCACATCCTGACCTTCCTTGAAGCATTGTTCAACCTCTTCGCTGTTTATTATGGTGAAACGGCGACGCAGTTCCTTTTCGCTGATGCTAAGAAGCTTTATGGCTTCAAGGAAATAGTCGCAGAACCATCTATAGAACTTGCGCTCTATGACATCGATCTCTTCAGGGCTCTTTTCGGGAAAAGAGGTGACAAGGTTTCTGTGCACCACTCCTCTTCTATACCTTATAATATAGAAGAAAAGCACATATCCGATATCTGCCATGCCGTATAAGATGCGGAATGGCAGCAGGGACAGAGCATAAAAAAGAAAGTACACTATTCGGGTCATCGCTGTTCCTTTTTTTATTTTTCTTGACAGTATAATTTTTCTTGTTATGTGTTTTCTCCTTTTGGGAGAAAAAGTGCCATTTCTGCACTATCTTGCAAAGATACAAATATTTACTGAATTGCCTTGCTTCATGTTACGAAAATGTTATAACTATTCTTAAACATATGACTTTGAGAGAGGAAAAAGATGAAAAGTAAAAAAAGAATGATTATTTTTGTACCGTTAATTTATGTCTTACATCCAAACAATCAATTTTTTTGAAAAAAATATTTTGTTTTACGAAAATTATGCACTAATTTTGGAGGCAGAAAGAAAAAACGGCTGACACCGGACGAAAAACACGTCGAATGGCCGGATGCAAGCAATCACAAAATAACAGCATAAACAAGAGACCCCATAAAACGACTCATCATTAACGATATGAAAATCTACAAACTAACACTAATATGTACCGTGGCATTATTTGTCACAGGATGCTCGTCCGAAGCGGACGAAGGGCAGAACAAGCCCAAGTCGCGTATGGAGATGACTGCCGAGGAGGAGGGCATCAGTGAAGCGGAAATAAAGTCAGCATTCACTGTGTTCGAAGATCTCTATTCAGATGCGCTATCTGAATCCGATCGCGAAAACGTGATGCTGTCTCCTCTGAGTCTTGACCTGTGTCTTGGTATGACGTCCAACGCCTTCGCCAAGGCAGACCGCAATGACATAGTAGGCAGGCTCGGCGCTTCGTCCGCAGCCGCGCTCAACGAGTTCAACAAAAATCGCATAAATTATTTCTCGTACAACGGGAAACGCGCGAAAGTGTCCTTTGCCAATTCCGTATGGGCAAATTCGCTGACGATGAAATCAGAGCAAGATTTTGCATCGGCAATGGGTGACATAAAGAAGTATTATGATGCCGAAAGCCGCACCATTGACTTTGGCGCAAACGACATGAAGTCAATGATAAACAATTGGTGCTCGAACAAAACCAACGGCCTTATTCCGGAATTCTTG
>OKRS01000151.1_pt1 | contig 51904 bp, 35 predicted proteins | sample 1601191 | NCBI WGS metagenome assembly OKRS01 (sample SAMEA3541509, study PRJEB24748) | human gut metagenome | biome: human gut; feature: human-associated habitat; material: faeces | place: China | collected 2012
AGCAGCCTCTTGGAGGTAAGGCACAGTTTGGTGGACAGCGTTTCGGAGAGATGGAGGTTTGGGCTCTTGAGGCCTTCGGCGCAAGCCATGTGCTCCAGGAGATTCTTACCATCAAGTCGGACGATACCGTCGGCCGTTCAAAGGCTTACGAGGCCATTGTCAAGGGCGATCCCATGCCTACACCTGGCATCCCCGAGTCGCTTAACGTGTTGCTCCATGAGCTTCGCGGTCTCGGTCTGAGCATCAAACTTGATTAATCCTGACACCCTAAATATTTCATATAAGATATGGCTTTCAAGAAAGATACAAAAGTAAAAAATAATTTCACGAAGATTACCATCGGTCTCGCTTCTCCCGAGGAGATTTTGGAAAATTCGTATGGCGAGGTAACCAAGCCTGAAACCATCAACTATCGTACCTACAAGCCGGAGCGTGACGGTCTGTTCTGTGAGCGCATCTTCGGTCCGACACGCGACTACGAGTGTGCCTGTGGCAAGTACAAGCGCATTCGTTACAAAGGTATCGTCTGCGACCGATGCGGTGTTGAGGTAACAGAGAAGAAAGTGCGTCGCGAGCGTAGCGGACACATCGAACTGGTGGTGCCTGTAGCACACATCTGGTATTTCCGTTCTCTGCCCAACAAGATTGGCTACCTGCTCGGCATGCCTACAAAGAAGCTCGACGCGGTAATCTACTATGAGAAATATGTGGTTATCCAGCCGGGTGCCCTTGCAGGACGTACCGACGAGGACGGCAACGAGCTGAACGGTTCACACAAGATGGACCTCCTCACAGAAGAGGAGTACATGGACATCCTAGACAACAAGATCGGAATAAGCAACGACTATCTTGAGGACAGCGATCCTAACAAGTTCATTGCCAAGATGGGTGCAGAGGCCATTTACGACCTGCTTGCAACCATCGACCTCGATGCTCTGTCATACGAGCTGCGTGACCGTGCCAACAACGACTCGGCACAGCAGCGCAAGACCGAGGCTTTGAAGCGTCTGCAGGTGGTAGAGGCGTTCCGCGGCAGCAAGGACATGAACCGTCCTGAGTGGATGATCATGAAGATCATTCCCGTTATCCCGCCAGAGCTCCGTCCTCTCGTGCCGCTTGATGGCGGCCGTTTCGCAACTTCCGACCTCAACGACCTCTATCGTCGTGTGATCATCCGTAACAACCGTCTGAAGCGACTCGTAGAGATCAAGGCTCCTGAGGTCATTCTCCGTAACGAGAAGCGTATGCTACAGGAGGCCGTCGACAGCCTCTTCGACAACTCACGCAAGTCGAGCGCTGTGAAGAGCGAGAGCAACCGTCCGCTGAAGTCATTGTCCGACTCTCTCAAGGGTAAGGCCGGACGTTTCCGCCAGAACCTCCTCGGTAAGCGTGTCGACTATTCTGCACGTTCGGTTATCGTCGTAGGTCCTGAGCTGAAGATGGGCGAGTGTGGTCTGCCTAAGCTCATGGCAGCCGAGCTCTACAAGCCGTTCATCATCCGCAAGCTCATCGAGCGCGGCATCGTGAAGACCGTCAAGAGCGCCAAGAAGATCGTTGACCGTCGTGAACCCGTGATCTGGGACATCCTGGAGAACGTAATGAAGGGTCACCCCGTGCTTCTGAACCGTGCTCCTACACTTCACCGTCTGGGTATCCAGGCGTTCCAGCCTAAGCTCATCGAGGGTAAGGCAATCCAGCTCCACCCGTTGGCATGTACTGCGTTCAACGCCGACTTCGACGGTGACCAGATGGCTGTTCACCTCCCGCTTAGCAACGAGGCTGTGCTTGAGGCTCAGATCCTGATGCTTCAGAGCCACAACATCCTCAACCCTGCCAATGGTGCTCCTATCACCGTGCCTTCACAGGATATGGTGCTCGGACTCTATTATATCACCAAGCTGCGTCCCGGTGCCAAGGGCACAGGTCTGACCTTCTATGGTGCTGAAGAGGCAATCATTGCCCACAACGAGGGCATGTGTGATCTCCACGCTCCTGTAAAGGTTATCGTTACCGACCTTGTCGACGGCAAGCTGCAGCCACGCATGGTGGAGACCTCGGTAGGTCGTGTTATCGTCAACCAGATTATCCCTGACGAGGTAGGCTTCTTCAACGACATCATCTCTAAGAAGACCCTCCGCGGCATCATCTCAAGCGTAATCAAGGCCGTAGGTATGGCTCGTGCATGCGAGTTCCTCGACGGCATCAAGAACCTTGGTTATCGCATGGCTTATGTGGCTGGTCTGTCGTTCAACCTTGACGACATTATCATCCCGCCAGAAAAGAAATCCATCGTTGACCGTGGCCAGGACGAGGTTCGTGCCATCCAGGACAACTATAACATGGGCTTCATCACAGAGAACGAGCGTTACAACCAGGTGATCGATACCTGGACACACGTCAACAATGACCTCGCCTCTATCCTTATGAAGGAGATGACCGAGGCAGACCAGGGCTTCAACGCCGTGTTCATGATGCTCGACTCAGGCGCCCGTGGTTCTAAGGACCAGATCAAGCAGCTCTCAGGTATGCGTGGTCTTATGGCCAAGCCTATGAAGGCAGGTGCCGAGGGACACCAGATTATCGAGAACCCTATTATCTCAAACTTCAAGGAGGGTATGTCAGTGCTCGAGTACTTCATCGCTTCTCACGGTGCCCGTAAGGGTCTTGCCGATACCGCTATGAAGACCGCCGACGCCGGTTATCTCACACGTCGTCTTGTTGATGTTTCACACGATGTAATCATCAACGAGGAAGACTGTGGTACGCTCCGCGGCCTCGTATGCACCGCTCTCAAGAACGGCGATGAGGTGGTTTCATCACTCTCAGAGCGCATCCTTGGCCGTGTGTCTGTTCACGATGTTATCCATCCTTCAACAGGCGAGCTGCTCGTGGCTGCCGGCGAAGAGATTACCGACTCTATAGCCAAGGCCATCGAAGACTCTCCCATCGAGAGCGTTGAGATCCGCTCTGTGCTCACCTGCGAGAGCAAGCACGGTGTCTGCATGAAGTGTTACGGACGTAACCTCGCAACACAGCGCATGGTTCAGATGGGCGAGGCAGTAGGTGTGATTGCCGCACAGGCCATTGGTGAGCCTGGTACACAGCTTACGCTCCGTACCTTCCACGCCGGTGGTGTGGCAGGTAACGCTGCCGCCAACGCTTCTATCGTAGCAAAGAACGACTGCAAGCTCCACTTCGAGGACATCCGTGTCGTGCCGTTCATCGAGAACGACGGCGAGAAGGACATCAAGTGTGAGATGGTTGTGAGCCGTCTTACCGAGCTTCAGTTCATCGACCCGCATACCGACATCACCCTTGCAACAGTGAACGTGCCTTACGGTTCTTCACTCTATTTCAAGGAAGGCGACGAGGTAAAGAAGGGCGATCTCATTGCCAAGTGGGACCCGTTCAACGCCGTTATCGTTACCGAGTATGCAGGAACCCTGCGCTTCAACGATGTTGTTGAGGGCGTAACGTTCCGTGCTGAGACCGACGACGCCACAGGTCTTACCGAGAAGATTATCATCGACTCTAAGGACAAGTCGAAGGTGCCGACCTGCGATGTGCTTGATGCAAATGGCGAGATTATCGGTACCTACAACTTCCCTGTGGGAGGTCACGTTGTTGTTGAAGACGGCCAGACCGTCAAGACAGGTACCACCCTCGTGAAGATTCCTCGTGCTGCTGGTTCGGCAGGCGATATCACCGGTGGTCTGCCACGAGTTACCGAGCTGTTCGAGGCTCGAAACCCGAGCAACCCCGCTGTTGTGTCTGAGATCGACGGTGAGGTTACCATGGGCAAGGTTAAGCGTGGCAACCGTGAGATCATCGTTACCAGCAAGACCGGTGACCAGAAGAAATATCTCGTGTCGCTGTCAAAGCAGATCCTTGTACAGGAGCACGATGCCGTGCGTGCCGGAACCCCGTTGTCTGACGGTAGCATCACACCGGGCGACATCCTTGCCATCAAGGGTCCGACCGCCGTTCAGGAGTATATCGTGAATGAGGTTCAGGACGTGTACCGTCTGCAGGGTGTGAAGATCAACGACAAGCACTTCGAGATTATCGTTCGCCAGATGATGCGCAAGGTTCAGATCAACGAACCGGGCGATACAACATTCCTCGAGCAGGAGATTGTCGACAAGCTCGACTTTGCAGAGGAGAACGACCGCATCTGGGGCAAGAAGTATGTTGTCGATGCAGGTGACAGCGATGTGCTCAAGGTTGGCCAGATCGTGTCGGCCCGCAAGCTGCGCGACGAGAACTCAAGCTTGAAGCGTCGTGACCTCCGTCAGGTTCAGGTGCGCGACACCGTGCCCGCAACATCTACACAGATTCTTCAGGGTATCACCCGCGCCGCTCTCCAGACCAAGAGCTTCATCTCTTCTGCATCGTTCCAGGAGACAACGAAGGTGCTCAACGAGGCAGCTATCCGTGGCAAGGTAGACCGTCTGGAAGGCATGAAGGAGAACGTTATCGCCGGTCACCTCATCCCCGCCGGTACAGGTCTCCGCGAGTGGGAGCGTCTGATTGTAGGCTCAAAGGAAGACTATGAGCGCATGCAGGCCAACCGCAAGAATGTTATCGATTTCTCTGACAACCAGAAATAAGAAAAACGATAAGACGTTATAAAAGGGACACACCTCTTTTTGGGGGTGTGTCCTTTTTGTGTTAGATTATAACATTTATTTATAGCATTATTTTTTGCAAATTTCAAAAATAATGTTACCTTTGCATTAGACAAACAGACTGACGGCACCCCTTTCGACAGTAGTTGGCAGGATACCGTCAGTTTTTTTTGCCGTTTAAACAAACAAAATTAATAAATATCTAAATCGATCATTTTACAATGGACAACAACAACAATCAGCAGAATCAGCCCCAGCAGGCAAGTCTTTCGTTCACAAATCCCGCAGTGGCTCTTGGCGAATACGCCAACCTGGTAGTAATCACTCACTCTCCCAACGAGGTAGTGCTCGACTTTGTGCGCAATCTGCCCGGTCTGGAGCATCCCGCAGTGTGCAGCCGCGTGGTAATGACTCCCGAGAACGCTAAGCGTCTCATGCTCTCTCTTCAGGAGAACGTCAACGGCTATGAGCAGACTTTCGGCCCTATCCAGTTCCCCGAGGATAAGATTCAGCAGCCCGCAGGTGGCCGCACAATCGCTCCCTTCGGCGACGGCACAACCAAGGGCGAGGCTTAAAAAAGAAACGAAAGCTCCTAAAGGCTATTAAAAACAGCATCAACGCAAGCCGGTAAGGTCTTTGTTGTAGCAACGATAGCCGCTATTATAAAAACAAGAGATTAAGATAAGGCCCACTACCAAACCTCTTTCGGCTTGGTGGTGGGTCTTTTGGTTAATGCTGTCTACAAAACAACCTTATCTATATGAACCAAACAGTCCTCCTTCTAATGGCGTGTCTTGCGCTTTCTGCTCAAGCATCATCTCAAACATCATCTCAAGCAACATCTCAAACATCATCTCCTGAAAATATGCCTTACATGCATCTGGTGCAGCATGTTGCCCCTGCTCCTGTGACGCGCCCTGTTTCATGTTCCCCAAAGGCGGATACCGCAGAGCGTCTTGTGTCGTCTGTTTACAGATATGAAAGCAAATCGCAGAACACGAACGACAATTTCTCTTACACCTACACCTACGCCCCCAACGGTTTGCCCTTGTCGGTCGTAGGGACCAACGGATCAAAGACGGAATATGAGTTTGCGCTCAACGCCCAAGGTTTTTGGACCAAGCGCGTTGTCTATAATGTCACTAATGAAAAGCGCACGCCTACCGAGCAGACCGTCCGCACATACGATGAGCTGAACCGTTTAACATCAGAAACCGAATATAAGAACAACTCTGCCAGCTCAAATCTTGTGTTGGCATCAAAGAGCACCTTCGCTTACGACAATGGCCCCGAGGGCTACCGCAGCTCTTATTGTCTGTATGACGTCTCCGGTTCCGAGATATCAATATCGCAGACGTTGTGGCTCAAAGCCAAGGGGTGCTATGTGGTCAACCGTTGGGATTATCCAGCCAACAGAACGGAGATAAAGGTCGACAACGGGCAGAACACCTGTACCTTTTTTCTTACTCGTCGCCCGAAGCCACAGCGATAGATTATTATACCACGACAACATATAGCTTGCTCTTTGACCGCCATTATGTCGAGACCGCATGTATAAAGACCCAATATGCTGGCGAAGGCAACGTGTCGAGGTCGGGCTCGATGACCGATGTGCAGCTTGATCCGTCGACGAACGACGTTACGTTAAAGCCTTATTCTGTCGTTTATGTAGGCGAAAGGGCAGAGCGCACACCCAAGGCATGGCGTGTGTGCTCGCTCAACGAGTATCTGCAACTGCCTGTGACCGAAGCCAACGGCAACCGCCATTATGCCTGTTATGATGCTGCAACCGGCCTCCCCACACAGACCTACACCTGCTCATGGGTCGGTCACGGCATAGCCAAGGAGCGACACAGCGCTGCTGACGGTTCAACCACCACAACATACAGGCGTTACGATGCCGACGGAAAAAGTGAGGGAGAGGTCTGCTTCTGTTCCGACGGCAGCTTCACCGTTGCCGACAAAAACCGTAGGGAGAGTTTGCAAGACTTCAAGGACAGCGCCGTCTACATCAGTCTCTATGACGCTGCCGGCTGCTTACAGAAGCAGCTGAAATGTAAGGGCAGCGTGTCAGATGCTTCTTTTAACAGCTTTGTCCCGGCGTTTGTCATGAGACGTGGCGACTCATGGGTTGCTGCAGCCAACCTCTCTTTCACCTACCGCAATGGCACATATCTCGACATCACGACCGATGCCCTTGGACGCGCCGCTGTCTGTCGCCGCCGCCTTGTTCAGGAAGGCGAGTCTTCGGTTTCTTATGTCTCGCGTCACGAGTATAGCTATCTGGAAAATGGAAATGTGCGCGAAGTGGAGTACCGTTATAAAGACACGCATGACGAAACAACAGAATATGTAGCCCACTATGCTGAAAAAGAGAAGACAGAAAACGGTATGAACGTTGTGTTCTACGAAGACGAAACGTTTACAGCGATGACGCAAAAAACTGTCTACGACATCGCTGCCCACAGCATAACCCACAGCCGTTGGCACGATGCGGGATGGGTAGTAGATAACATTGAGGCGTTGACAGAAGCCCATTTTGACGGCGACATCTACGTCTACACGACATGTGAAAAAGACAGGAACGGCAACATTGTTCCTACGGGCAGATGTGAGAAGATGTTGTTTGGTCCCGAATGTTGGGTTCGCGAATATGCGTGGGATGCCGCCACGTCTCGGTTTGTTGGTCTCACAGGCCGTTCGCTCCATTCCGCCTCGCCCCGCGAGTTTTCATACATCGAGCCCGTGCCGTTTGAAGACAGCTATGACGGTTTCCGTTCATTGTCCGTCAGCCCCACTGTTGTGTGCGGTTCGGGCGACAGCACCATGGACATCAGTTTTGAGTGGGACAGCGACAGCAACAGTTGGCTCATGTCGAAGGAAGGCTACAGCGTGTCTGACGACGGCCTCACCTGCCGCTATTTTTATGCGGAAGACGGTGTTCAGCAAGAGGTTGAATATGTGCGTCGCGCCGATGGTCGCCTTGTGTCGTACAGTGGCAGCCTTTCGTTCCCATTCTTGGAAACGGTAAACAAGCAGACCTACACTTACGACAGCGAGGGGCGTGTCACCATGCATGTGAAAACGAACAAACGGACAAACTTTGACAGCACCATAACTTATTGTTATAACTACGACGAGGTTGAGGTGAGCGCCGTTGACGACATCTCTGCCGACCTGGTTGCCAGTCTCAAGGTCTATGGCCGCACGTTCACCCTTAGCGGTGCCGATCTCTCGCTCTATGACCCGTCTGGCCGTCTTGTCATGCACGGTCATGGCTCTGTCACGGCACCTTCTGCCGGTCTCTATCTGCTCAAGTCGGATGGCAAGACCGTGAAGGTCGTTGTGAAATGATTTTGAGCCTCGTTCCTGAGTCAAGGGCTTTCAAGGCGTGTTAAGCTCCTATGGCTTCACATGCCCCTTCCGCTTCACTCGCTTCGCTTTCTTGCCATAAAGAATTGTCGTCCTGCCATGAAGAAGAGCGCGACGCCGCAAGCGTTTTCGAGCGCCACCATCCAGAACGCGGCTCCGTAGCCCCAATGTTCTGCCACCACGCCGCCCAGCAGACAGCCTATGCCGAAGCCCAGGTCCCAGCCTGTTAGAATGCTCGAGTTGGCTGTGCCGCGCTGGTCATGGCGTGCCACCGCCACAAACATGTTGAGGAAGGCAGGATAAAGATGGCCGTTGCCCAGACCGATGAGTGCTGCCGACAGATAGTAGGCCACGGGGTGAGGCACAGCCACAAACAACACGAAGCCGACGAGCGACAGACACATGCCCTCCATGGCGTTCTGCGTCAGTCGGCCGTCGCGCAGAGCCTTGCGTCCTTGAAGGCGCGATAGGAACAGGCCGCAGGATAGAATGGCGAAATAGGTGCCTGTGCCGCCCGTAATGCCCAGTGCCTCCTTGCTGTAGATGGCGAGATAGTTGCTGAGCACGCCCCAGCAGAAGCCAAACATGGCAATGTTTATAGCCAGCAGCCACGCGCGTGTCAGGAAGAAGCGGTCGAGCGACAGCTTGTCTTTGTTTTTTATGATCTCCTTTTCCGGCAGCTTCAGTGTGCCTGCAATGACCACGGAAGAGCCGGCCACCGCGAGGGCAATCCAGAAGAGCACCATGTAGCTGCCCACCGCGTCGTGCAGCCATATTCCCACCGACGGGGCTATGGCCATGGCAAAATTGTTGCTCAACCCATACAGCCCTATGCCCTCGTTCCTTCGCGAGGCAGGCAGCACGTCAATGGCGCATGTGCTGTTGGCCACCGTCACCGCCCCGAAGGGTGCGCCGTGGAGCGTTCGGCAGATGGCAAACATGAGAATTGTGCCTGCTGCGATGTAGCCTGCAAAGCACACAAAGAAAGCGGTGAGACACACCATGAGCACCTTCTTGCGTGCAAAGCTGTCGACCACATAGCCGCAGAACGGACGTACCAGAAGAGCTGCCACGGTGTAGCCGCTCAGCACAATGCCTATCGTGTCTTTGGTTGCGCCAAACTGCTCGCTGAGATACAGTGGCAGCAGCGGCGTGAGCAGGTAGAAGGCGAAATAGAGCAGAAAGTTGGTGGTCATCACCTTTATGTAATCGGCGTTCCATAGCCGTTCGGATGGGCTTTCTTTGGCTTGTGTCATGTTATCTTGAATTTTTTGTTTCCTTTTGTTGTTTTCCTTTGCAGATGCAAAGTTACAACTTTTAAGTAGGTGCTCAAACAAAAGTACAATAAAAGAACAGTATGTCCGTTATTTATTGAGATGTAATTTTTTTTAGAACAGAAAAACCATAACGCAATGAACACAGACCGCCAGGGCATATACGATGCCCGTCAACTGGGAAAACCTAAATTTGTGGTGCTCGGCATACAGCACCTGTTTGCCATGTTTGGAGCCACCATCCTCGTTCCTCTCATCACCGGACTCGATGTGAGCGCCACGTTGCTCTTCGCCGGCATAGGCACCCTAATCTTCCACCTCGTCTCAAAAATGAAGGTTCCTGCCTTCCTTGGCTCCAGCTTCGCCTTCTTGGGAGGCTACGCCTCGGTCAAGCAGCTGTGTGTGGCGCAAGGTCTCACCGACGAGATGGCGCTCAACTATGCCTGTCTGGGTGTTGCTGCCGCGTCGTTGCTCTATTTTGTCATGGCCTTCCTCCTCAAGATGTTTGGCACCGACAAGGTCATGCGTTTCTTCCCGCCCGTGGTCACGGGCCCCATGGTCATAGCCATTGGTCTCACGCTGTCGGGCTCTGCCATCAGCAACTGTCAGCAAAACTGGCTCCTCGCCATCACAGCCATAGCCATCGTCATCGGCTCTTCCATCTGGGGACGGGGCATCATAAAGATTGTTCCCATCTTGCTTGGCGTGCTCGGCTCTTACGTCTTGGCGGCAGCCATGGGCGAGGTCGACTTCTCAAAGCTTGGTGAGGCGGCATGGATAGGTTCGCCTTTAAACATGGAGCGCACCTCCTTTGCTGTGTTTAAAGACCCCAACTTTGACCTTGTCCTCACATCTGTCATTGCCATCTTCCCAATAGCTTTCGCGACCATCATGGAGCATATCGGCGACATGTGCGCCATACAGAGCACCGTGGGCAAAAATTTCATCAAGGACCCTGGCCTGCACCGCACGCTCTGTGGCGACGGTCTGGCAACGCTTCTCGCTTCGGTCTTCGGCGCTCCTGCCAACACCACCTATGGCGAGAACACGGGCGTGCTCAACCTCACCCGCGTGTTTGACCCTGCGGTCATTCGCCTGGCTGCTTGCTTCGCCATCATGCTCAGCTTCTGTCCCAAGTTTGCGTGTCTTATCGCCCTGATGCCAGCAGCAACCATCGGAGGTGTGAGCCTCATTCTCTACGGCATGATCTCTGCCGTCGGCGTGAGAAACCTTGTCGAGACCTCTGTCGATTTCTCTTCATCGCGCAACGTGTTTGTGGCTGCTCTCATCCTGGTGGTGTCCATCGGCGTGCAGTATGGCACCGACGGTGGCGTACAGATTGGCCCCGTCACCTTTTCCGGTCTTGCCCTCGCCGCTCTCGTGGGCATATTCCTCAACGCCATCCTTCCCGACCAGCTCGGCATGAAGGTAAAGAGCTTCAACGGCAAGGACAAACCGCATCTGAAGCGATGAGGTAGGGACATTCTTGCCTTAGGAAAGTTCTTCCTGCCCCTCTCTACAGCAGCTGCGCCTTGATGCCCAATGACAGACCGAAGAGGTCCCAAAAGCCCATGCTGCCGGTGTGGACGAGGTGCATGACGTAGATGTCGTTGGTGCTCAACTCGTAGAAGAAGCTGAGGCTCTTGATATATTTGCGGCGGTTGTTGGGCACGGCCTTTGTGAAGCGCTCGCCCACAAACACGTTCGGACGCAAGCGGGTGGAGAACGGATAATAGCCGCTCTCATATTTTGTTGGCTGCTTGGTCCAGAAATCGTGGCCGAACACCGTGTTCAGGTAGATGCCACATTGCAGCGGCTCAATGCTCCATCCGTTGCTTATGAAGATCGACCACGGAATGTAGTTTTGCTTCACCGTCATCGTGATCTTGGCGTTGTGACTGTCATATTTTGGCACAAACCCGAAGAGCAGCTGCGTCTCCCACTGTCGGCGACGGCCATAATCCCAGCCAATGCCCACCGACACCAGCCCCATGTTACCGCAAAACTGCATGACGTACTGCGTCGGTATGAGCGAGTTCCATTGCTTGCGGTAGCGGTGAATGCGCCTATCGTATCGGCTTTTCGTGTTTGTGGTGTCTGTCAGCGATGTGTCTATGTCTGTCTCGTCTTGCTGCAAGAAACAGGCTGCTTCAGCCGAGGTCGCGTAGAACCAGGCCGCCATGACGAGCAGCAGCGTGGCGAGCGCGGGTTTAAAAGTCGATAATCTCATAGCTGTAGTTTTCGTGGGTTATGGTGAAAATGTAATAATGTCGCTTCGGGGCGTTGCACACCTCATAGTAGATGGGTCCATCGTCAAAAAAACGGTGTTGCTCCATCTGGTGTCCGTGTCCGTAAAGGCAGAACAAGAGTCTTGGATACATCTTGGTGTAAAAGTTGAACGCCTTGGCCACGTTGTTGTTAAACTGCTCCGAGTAGGGTGGTGCGTGCATGCACAGCACCGTTCTGTCGAAGCGTTCGCCGTCTTTTGTTGTTTCTTGCTCCATGAAGTCGAGGTTTGGCACTGGCCGCGAGTAGTCATATTCTATGGCGTTGGTGTTAAGACACACAAACTTGACGCCTCCGGCAATGAAACTGAAGTCGGGGTCGCCAAAGATCACCTCATAGCTCTGGTTGCCCGTGCCCAGACAGTCGTGGTTGCCGAGCAGCGTCACGAACGGCACTGTGAGACCCTTCAGCAGGTCACGGCTCCACTCAAACTCGCGCGTGCCGCCAAAATCGGTTATGTCGCCTCCGTGTACCACAAAGTCGATGCTGTCCTTTCGTCTGTTTATGTCTCTTATCTCGGCCTTCGTTTCATCGAACCATTGGTGCGTGTCGCTGATGAAGGCAAAGCGAATGGTGTCCTTGCCAAGCGTGGCTTTTTCTATCAGTGCCACCTGCTTGGCGTTCATGCCTTTCTCGCCTTTCACCCTCACATCGTAAGGATGCACGTCGAACACTTTGTCGCATGCCGAGAGCAGCACGGCCATTAAGGCTGCCGCCACCATTGTGGCTGTGTGTCGTGTTGTTGTCATCTGCTTTTATGGTTTTTATGTTCTTGTTGTGTTGCTTTGCTCATCGCTCTACTGTTGTTTTGTAAGCGCTCTTTTGTAAACTTTGTTACAAATTTATCGAAAAAATCGGAATCAAAGAATGTTCTTTTCTTAAAAAAATGCAACCATAAGAATTTATGAATATTAATGGTTACAAATGGACCATTTCCGTTATAATATCACGGAAAAACATGGGTCTCAGTTTTGCATATTTATGCATTTTTCGGGCCTTTTTTAGAGCCGTTTTAAAAGAGCCCAACTTACGATTTGAAAGTGCCCAAATGACGTCCTCAAAGAGGCTCTTTGACAAGCTCATTAAGGCCCTTTGACAGCCTCAAAGAGGCTCTTTGACAAAACCACCCTGTTTTTAAGAGTTGTTAACAAAAATAATAAGTTGAACCCTGCTTTATTTTGAAAACAGAAAGTAAAATGTGCGTTTCTGCTTACAACCGCTGTTTTGGATATTTATGCGTTTCGTCTCTTGCTTTTGCATATTTATTCATTTTGCTCGCTTGTTTCGAGCTTCGTTTTCCTTCATAATTTCTCATTACAAGCTTTAGACAAGAACTCCGCCGCGCTCGACTTTGTTGCTTGCCAGAACGTCGCCGCGCTTGACTTTGTCGCTTGCCAGAGCGTCCTCGAAGAGGGCGAACATCCATAACCGTTGGTTGAGCTGCCGCAGGCAGCGAAGCCTGCGGTCCCATGAATGATGGTAAAATCGTCCTCGAAGAGGGCGAACATAAGCAAGCTGTGCCATTATTACCTATGTTCGCCCTCTTCGAGGACGTTTTTATTATATTGCTGTGAAACCGCAGGTTACGTTCGCTTCGCTCTCTTCACCAGCGGTTATGGATGTTCGCCGCCTTCTTGCTCTGGCAAGCGACAAAGTCGAGCGCGGCGACGTTTGCTTGAGAATATGCACTTGCGAAAGTTAGACATGCGAAGCATGAGTTAAAATTTTGTCAGCATTGTTTAATTTCCCGTCAGCAAAGTTTAAAAATTTTGGCTTTTCGTGCAACAATGTCATCTGGCTTTGACAATGTTGACAACCAGAAGGTTATGCCTTGTGCGTAAAACCGCTGTGGCACGGGTGTTGCATTATGTTGAGTGAAAGCCGAAGCCAAAAGGGCCGAGGGGAAGAGCGAGAGCTCGGACCCGAAGACCTGAACGGTGGACCTTTCAAAAAATAGATAATTTATTAAAGAAAAACAAATAGAAGTCCCGAGGGAGGCGCAAGCCGAACAGAGGATGAGAAAAATAGAAATTAGGAGGTTTTTATTATGTTGTTAGCTCGTAGAAACAATAATCAGAATTGGTTGAACAATTGGTTTGACGACGATTTCTTTGATACGGCTTTGATGCCACGCATGAACGCCACAGCTCCTGCTGTTAACGTTAAGGAGACAGCCGAAGACTATACGATGGAAGTGGCTGTGCCCGGTCTTAAGAAAGAGTGGGTACGCGTAAACATCGACAATGAGGGCAATCTCAAACTGGCTATCGAGAACAAGTTTGAGCACAAGGAAGAGAATAAGGACGGCAAGAAGAGTGACGAGAAGCATGTCCACTATCTGCGTCGCGAGTTCTCTTACAGCAATTACGAGCAGACCTACGTTCTGCCCGACGACGTCGACCGCAACAAGATAAGCGCCAAGGTTGCTGACGGTGTGCTCACCGTGGTCATTCCTAAAGAGGTCAAGGATGAGCAGAAGACCTTGAAGAACATTGAGGTCAAATAATGACAATAGGTTATAAAGCTTATTGGTTATAAAGCTTAAAAGATAAAGGCAAACTCAAGAACCGTGAGGTTCAGCGAGCTTGCCTTTTTTTATTTGTTGAAGCTACCAACGCTTGTCATTTCTTCCCGTTTTTCAAGATATAGAAGTTAAACTCCAGACCTCCTGTCGGGCGGTTATGTACGCTTATCTTTCCGCCATGCAGGAGCACGGCGTTCTTGACGATTGCCAGTCCGAGCCCCGTTCCGCCCATCTTTCTGCTGCGTCCCTTGTCCACGCGATAGAACCTCTCGAAGATGCGCGGCAGATGCTCGGCAGACACGCCAACACCGTTGTCGCTGAAAGAGAAGTGCCACTCGTCGCCCACCTCCTCGGCCGTGAGGTTTATCGTCGTTCCATCGCCGGCATAAGCAATGGCGTTGTCGGTGAGGTTACGGAACACGCTGTAGAGCAAGCTCTGGTTGCCCTTCACCACCAGATGCTCCGGCAGCTGGTTCACGAACGCCATGTGCTTGGCTTCGAGCTGTAGGGCCGTGTCTTTCTCTATGCCCTCCACCATCGTGGCTATGTCGACATCGGCAAAATCTCTTTCCGTCGGTGCATCGTCCAGACGGTTCAGGGTCGAGATGTCGTGTAGCAGCGCCGTGAGCCGTTGGGCTTGGGCGAAGCTGCGTCTCAAGAACTGCTCCTTGGTGTCTTCGTTTATGTTGGGGTTGTCGAGTATGGTCTCCAGATAGCCTTGAATGCTTGCCACCGGTGTCTTCAGCTCGTGTGCGATGTTTTGTGTGAGCTGACGTTTCAGCACGTCTTGCTCCTGGCGTGTGGTCTGCAGACGCTTATATATCTTGACGATCTTCTCTGCAATCTCACCCAGCTCGTCGTCGGGGAAGGCGATGAGGTCTTCCGTGTCGAGCGACTCGCCGTGGTCGGCCCGTGTTGCAAACGTGCGCAGCTTCGTTATGTTGTCGCCCAAACGGTTTGTGAAGCGATAGAGAATGATGACGAGCACCAGCATGGCAGAGAGCGCGAACCAGATGTAGTGTTGGTCGGCTTTGAGCGATTCGGACAGGTTGTTGTCATAAGGCAAGGCGCTGCGTATGATGAGGCCGTTGGCGTTGAACCGTGTGGCGGAGTAGAAGAAATAGTCGTTCAGCGTGGTGCTGTTACGCTCCACCGTTGAGCCGGTGCCTGTTGTCACCGCCTTCTTGACCTCAGGCCGTGACAGGTGATTGGGCAGCTGCGAGTAGTCTTTCAGGCGGCTGTCGTAGATCACCTTTCCTTGTCTGTTGATAAGGGTCACACGCAGTTCGGGCATGGCATGTGTTGCCACATAGCGGTCGAGCTCCTCCTCCGATGGCATTGGGCGCTCTTGCAGCCAGTCTTCCATGCGGGCGTTATAGTCTTGCAGGCGAATGTTGAGCGAGTCGATCTTATATTGTTTCTCGCGGCTTTGCTGAAACACGATAAAGGCGGCAGCAAAGACCACGAACACAGAGAGCACGCTCAGGTACAGCTTGTTGCCAACGCTTACGGTGAAAGGTTTTATGGTCATATAATAAGTGAAGAGTGAAGAGTGAAGAGTGAAGAGTGAAGAATTCTATAGCTTAAACTTTTGACCGATTGGGGTTCATTATTTCTATGCGTCAAAATAGTAGCCGAAGCCGAGGCGGGTGACGATACATTTGGCGAACGGTCCGATCTTTTTTCTCAGACGTGTAATGTTCACGTCCACCGTGCGGTCGAGCACCAGCACGTCTTTGGGCCACACGCGGTCGATGAGCTCCTGGCGTGAGAACACGCGGCCACGCTCTTCGAGCAGGAGGTGGAGCAGCTCAAACTCGGTCTTGGTGAACGGCACGTCCGCGCCTTCAATCGTCACGGTCTTCTTGTCGAGGTTCATCTCTATGCCTTGATAGCGCAGCACGTTGGCCTGTGTGGTTGCGGGGTCGGCTGTGCGGCGAATGACGGCTCTCACGCGCACCAGCACCTCACGGATGGAGAACGGCTTCGAGATGTAGTCGTCAGCTCCCAGACTGAAGCCCGTCAGCGTGTCGTTCTCTGTGTCGCGTGCCGTGAGGAAGATGATGGGTATGGCAGCTGTGGCAGGGTTGTCCTTAAGCTTTCGCGCCATGGCGAAGCCCGACATGCCGCCCATCATCACGTCGAGCAGCATGAGGTTGAACGAGCCGATGTCGAGGGTCAGAGCCTCTTCTGCCGATGCGGCTGTTTCGACCTCGTAACCTTCGGTCTCAAGGTTAAACTTCAGAATTTCGAGCAGGTCTTGCTCGTCGTCCACAACCAGAATCTTATATTTCTGTTCCATATCCTTGTCCTTTTTTTGTTCGGTGATGAGTTTTGTTGTTGTCGTGATCTGATGAATCACGATGCAAAGTTACGCCCTTGCCTGTTCACATCTGTTGCAATGATGTTACAATGCGGTTACATCTGCTTGCGAGGTCTTTTCACATATCTTTCAAACGGGTTTTGCTCGCCTTTCTCGTGTAGGTTTTTTATTTGCTTCTCTTGTAATAGTGGGCAAAGTTGTTGAACGGCGCCGTCACCACCTCATAGCTGCTCGCCTCATACACGTTGCCGTAGGGGTCGTAGGCGCGTACGGTGAGATGGCTGTCGCGGCGTTTCGGCTCATAATAGAAGAGGTGGTTCATGATGAGATAGCCGTTGCTCTTGCTCACGAAGCGGAAGGGCATGGCCTTGCAATATTTGTGGTGGTAGCCCGCGGCAAAGGCGTCTTGCCCCCTGCTGCTTATGCGGAACATGGGGTGCTCAATGCTGTCTTCTATGACCGTGACGTTCCATCTTGAGTCGGCGTTGAACACGTTAGCCACCAGCATGTTTGTGGAGCGTGGCAGGTTCCAGTCGTTGGCATACGACTCGCCGTTGAAGTTGGTGTCGGCGCGGAAGAGTGTCATCTGTCGTCTGGCGGGCCAGAAGGTGCCTTTATAGTAGCAGTCGGTTATGGCAGCTTCGCCGAAGGTGTAGACATAATAGCCGTTGGGTGTGCCGCAGATATTGATGTTCGACTGCCAGATGTTGCCACAGGCGGCAGCATGACAGTGTTCCATGATGTCGTGGCCCTCGAAAGAGATCTCGTGGTTTATGGCAAAATGGGTGTGTCCGCAGAACAGCTCGTAGCCGCCCTTGAAGCGGCGCAGCAGGGCGAGGAGCTGAGAGAGGCGCGATGACGAGTAGTGGCCCACCTCCGATGCGATGTTCAGCGGGTGCGCCTTCTCGTTGGGCGTTGTGCCGAAGGTGAAGGGAATGTGGTAGCAGAGCACCACCTTCTTGTGGCGAGGTGTGAAGGCGAGGTCGCGGCGCAGCCATTGCATCTGCCGGTTGGTGAGCTCGCCCGGCGACCAGTAGGCTTTGCTCTTTGTAAACTGCACGTTGTTGAGGCACACATAGTGTTCGTCGCCACGGTCGAACGAATAGTCGGTGGGTCCCCAGCTCTGTTCCCATTTCCTGCGGTAGAGGGCGTTGCCGTCCTGGTCGTGGTTGCCTATGACGGAGAACAGGCGCATGCGTGAGCTGCCGAGCGCCGCGCGTATCTGCCGTTCGAGCGTGGCGTTGTAGCCGCCATAATATTGCACGTCATCGCCCATGCTCAGACCGTAGACGGGCATGTCCTTGGGCCATTGCTCTATGGTGTGGCGTATGTCGGTCATCGTCTCGTCGGTGAAGCGTGCCACATCGCTTTTCTCGATGGGGTTGTCGTCGCCACTTGTGTAGAACGGGTTCATGGCGTTTGTGACCTGCGGGTCGCCAATGACGATCATCCTGTAGGAGCGCTCCTTGCCGTGGGGCAGACGCTTCAGGCGGAAGTCATACTGTTTGCGCTTTCTCGTTATGGGCAGGTAGAAGCAGGCGGTGTAGTCGGAGTCGGAGTGGACAGGCACCTCGCAGTAGTTGGGCACGGTGTAGAACACAAACCTTGCGTTCTTGTCGCGTCTGAAGGCGTAATGTCCGGTCGAGTCGGTGCGCATTATCCTGATGCCGTCGCTCACCACCACGCCCACGGCGGCGCTGCCGTCGCTGAAGGTCAGCGTGCCGACAATAGAGTCGGGGATGTTTCTGAGCGAGTCGAGTCGGCGTGCCTCAAGCCATGCTCCCGCCTTGCCCGTGACCTTTCCCAGCACGCGCTGCATGGCTGCCGGGTCTATGGCTGCCTCGTCAGCGGGCTTCACAGCCTTGTGCTGCGGCATGGCGAGCATGGTTAGCAGCCCGATGGCAAGGATAACCGACAATATGATGATGTTGTTGCGTTTCATCGTGTAAGGTTTGCTTAATGTTCTGAGTTTCTGTTAGCCATTTGTGTCATCTCATTTCCCAATCGTCAATGGTTCCTGTCTTCGAGGAGAAACTTATGCCTATGCATCGCATGGGGCGCGGGTCGGCCAGGTAAGGTCGGCCGTAACCTTTGGCTTCTATCTGCTGCAGAGCTTCCTTGGCCGTGCCGTCGAGCTTGAACTCAAATATGTAGATGTGTGTTTTGGTTTCTATTATGCAGTCGGCGCGGCCCTCGCTCTGCTGCTTTTCTGTGAGCACAAGATAAGTGCTGATGATGCGGAACAGCAGGTAGAAGGTATAGTGGAAAAAGCGCTCGCGCTCCGGCTCGTTTTCCTTGCGCCGCATGGTGTAGGGAATGCTTGCAAAAAAGGCCGTAAGCTGTCGCTTCAGCGCGTCCATGTCGTCGGCGGCCAGCGTGCGAACAAGCTGGGCCATCTCCGAGAGCACAGGAACCTTTGGCTGAAGATAGTTGTTGGCTATGGCCGTGGCAAAGCCGCGTTTCACCTCGTTGTTGGGCAGGTCAAGCATGAAGGTGCCTGTAAGAGGGTCGTATGCCTTTATTGTGAGGTAGCCGCTCTGATAAATCATGGGCAGGGGGCGTTCGGCGTCGGCCTTGTAGTCTATAAAGTCGGCCACGTCATAATACTTGCCTGTAAGATCGTTAAGGTTCTCGTGTGTGTGGTTGAGCAGGCGTATAAGATATGTAGGTGTGCCCGAAGCAAACCAGAAGTCGCGCAGCTCGCCCTTGCTGAAGGCGTTAAGCACGCTGAACGGGTTGTAGATGTCTGTGAGGCGCTGACCGAAATGGTAGCCGTCATACTGTAGCCTGAGCTTTTCCCTCATCTCCTTCGGAGACACGCCCTGCTCAGCGGCCATATTGTCCATAACATCATGAAACACCTCCTCCATCTCGTCCTTGGTTATGCCGCACAGGGCCTCGAAGCGCCTGTCCATGCTTATGTCGGCAGGCTGGTTGAAGCCGCTGAACACGCTTACCTGCGAGAATTTCGTCACGCCTGTAAGCAGCACAAACTGAAGGTGTGCGTCGGCTGCCTTGAACGTGGAGTAGAATCCTTTAAGAATGTTGCGGTTATACTCCTCTATCAGAATGTCCTCGCCGTTGGTGTCTTTCGTGCGGTAGCCGGTGTCAAGCACGTCGAGCAACGGCTTGTCATACTCGTCTATGAGCACCACGCTGCGCTTGCCTGTGGTGTTGTGTATGTGCTCAAGCACATGGGCGAAGCGGTCGCCAACGCCTTGGCCGGTTACAGGCACAACGCCATGGTGCTCCTCCCATTCTGACACATAGGCCATGAGCTTGTTGCGGAGCGCCTGTCCGTCGGTAAAGTCGGTGCTGTTGAAATCAATATGGAACACAGGATACGTCTCCCAGTTTTTCTCCAACTTTTCTATGGCAAGGCCTTGGAAAAGTTCCTTTTCCCCTTTGAAATAATACTCGAGCGTAGATACCAACAAACTCTTGCCGAACCGCCGCGGGCGACTCAGAAAATAAATTTTGCCTTCATCTAACAGCTTGTGAATCAGGGCTGTCTTGTCCACATACACATAACCGCCATTTATTATGGACTTAAAATCTTGTATTCCTACTGGATATTTCATACTGTGCTGTTCTGCAAGCTTTTTTTGCAGCTTTTGCAAATATAGCCATTTATAATTTAAAGGGCAACTTTTCTCGCAAAAATTGTTGCTGTATGAAAAAAAACTGTTATATTTGCATTGGTGTTTGTCCCTGCCGATTTTAACCGGCTTTAGCTGAAAGCCCTTTGGGCTTGAGGAGGGCGGACATGTATACATAAAAGGCGTTACTGACGCTTTGGTTTTGACGGTCTATGAACTTCGCAACTTCACAACTATCTGTCAAGAACAAAGCAACGGAAACGCCCCAAAGGGTGTATTGTATCTATGCCCTTGATGTCATCATACGCAGTTTTGCGTATGATGCATTAGGGCGTACTATATACTTGCACACGTGGGGCTTTCAGCGTTGCTCGTTTCGACAGATAGGGGCAATGCGAAGGCCAATAGACCGTGGAACGAGCAGAAGACTGGCTCCACGTTTTTTTGTATATATACTCGTTTAACTGTTTAGAAAACCATTTGGAGCCAATGGTTAAAGGAGAAAAACAATATGGATTTTAATGGAAACGTAGAATCGGCTAAACGTTTTTTGCAAGATGAGGTGAAGAAGAACAAGCACACCATTGACAATCCTTTTGGCAATGCTGCAAGTTACAGAAAGGTTGTAGAGTACTTGTACGCATGTGTGGTGAACGATGAAAATGTTGCTGATGCAAAGGAGTGGCTGTATGGGCTTTATGCCGAACACAACCAAACGGATGAAGCCAAAGATAAACTCCATGCTCAGGTGGAACTTGTAGCAGATGTGTTGGAGAGCTTGAAAACTGCAGGCAAACTCAATTAGATGAGTACAAAGGCAACAAAGCCGTATTGTGGACTTAAATCGTGTCATGGGGCTAAAAAATTATTTGACAAACTTGCAAAGTTGGTCATTATATATGAAACTAAGATTAAAAATCTTAGCACATGTTCTGACTTCGAGAAAAACTATTCTAGTGCTTACGGTATATTCAAAGAGCGAATACAGAAAAATGTGAGAATAGGAATTTGTGTGCAAATAGAAAAATTCAAAGCACAACCTGAATGTTCTTTGCTGTTTACCGGTAATAAATATCAGGTCGCCGACTTGTGTCGCCATCTGAGAAATTCTTTTGTTCATGCACGTTTGAGGGCAGTAGGCAAAAAGTTGTTCATAAACGATGTGAAAGATAGAAATCAAACCTCTTCTGCTGGATATTTGGAAATATCTTGTCTGGATAGTTTCCTAACAGAACTAATAAAAGAATACGAGAAAAGTTTTCTGTGAGCAAGCGTAAACGTAAGTGTAAATGATAAAAACAAAAAACTATGAACATTATGAAAAGATTTCTTTTGCTATGGATACTGTCCATGGCAATTCTGCATGTGTCTGCCTATGATTTTGAGGAAGGCGGCATCTATTACAACATTCTGCCTGACGGACTATCGGTGGAAGTGACAGCTGGTGATGAGAAATACAATGTGTATGGCGACCAGTTCGACATTGTAATACCTGAAAAAGTGGAGCACAACGGTAAGCAATATACTGTAACAGCCATCGGTCGTATCGCATTTTATCAGTGCGGCGATATGGGAACCATTGATTTGCCTGCCACGATAAACACGTTCGGCTCTTCTGCCTTTTATAATTGTTATTTCAAGAAAGTGTTTATCCACGACTTGACGGCATACTGCAACATAGATAACAAAGGAACGATGCCGCCATTCTATAATTATCATAACCAATATATTGACGTAAAGTCACCGTTGGCTTCAGGTTTGCTGCTTTTGAACAATGAACCTCTTAAAGATTTGTCTACATTGGATAACAATTGCAAGCAAATACCCGACTATGCTTTCTATGGTCAGTCCTCATTGGAAGATGTCACTTTGCCTGATAGCGTAGGCAGTATTGGCAATTTAGCTTTCTATTATTGTAAGAATCTCAGGAAAATAAGTATTGGGAATAAGGTAAAAACATTAAACAATAAAAATGTTTTTGAAGGATGCAAGACACTTAAAACCATTATTTTTAGGGATGGTGAGAATGACGTTGCACTTGGTTATCATTTGTTTGCAAATAGTTCAATAGAAAATGTTTACATAGGCTGTCCTATTAGCGATGCCTATGAATACGGCTTTGCAGCCCCATTTTATAATGCAAGTTTAACAAATGTCATATTAAATACCAAAAAGGACATCAGTATACTTTTTGGAGATGTTTATGATGGACCTAAAGAAATACAAAATATATTTATAGGCCCTAAAGGCGGATTCTTGTACTTTGGGCATAAAATCAGTGCGAAAAAAGTATTTTGTATGGCTAATATAGAAAGTTTATCAAGTGTCTCTGCTGGCATTTTATATGTATTGGACAAAGACAACCTTCCTGAACATATGAGCTACTATAAAGATTGTGCAAAGAATATGATAGACATTCAAGGTTTCGACTTGCAGAATGGGGCTGAGTTTGAGTATGGAGACACTCCTGATATTACAACCTCGGCATTGGTTAACCATGTGCCTGACATGCAGGCGGAGATTAATGTGGCCAAGAGCTTTGGAGCAGGAAAACATACAGAGGGATTGCCAATAACTTTGAGTAACGACATTTGGACGGCTGAGATATGTTATCCTTGGTCATACACTGTAAATAAGGCCCCGCTCACAGTTATTGCTGACAACATGGAACTGCCATACGGCAGCGAGAAGAAGGATTTTACCGTTTCCTATTTCGGCTTCAAGAACGGTGAGGATGAGAGTGTGCTTACAAAACCTGTCACCATTTCTACCACAGCCAAGACCGATAGCCCTGTGGGTACTTATCCTATAATTCCTTTCGGAGGCTATGCTGACAACTACACGCTGTCTTATGAAAGAGGCATCCTTTCTGTTGTCAAGGCCGAGCAGACAATAGAATGGAAAGGCGATATGCCTGATGAGGCAACTGTAGGTACGAAGATAAAGCTTGAAGCCACGGCATCGTCCGGTTTGCCTGTGTCGTTCAAGAGCAGCGACAATGGCGTAGCTGGTATTTTGGTTGTGGACGGAGAGTACTATCTCAACTGCAAGAAAGCTGGCGAAGTGGAAATTACGGCTTGCCAGGTTGGCAATAAAAACTATGAAAGTGCTGCCGATGAGGTTCGAAGCCTTACGGTGATGGCAAGCACAGGTATAGAGGAGGTAGAATCGGTTGCCTCAGGAACAGAAAAAGTTTATGACGTTAGCGGCAATGTCTTGAAAAAGTGTCAACGTGGCGTAAACATTGTTCGTCGTCCGGACGGAACAGCAAAGAAGGTTGTAGTAAAATAAACCGTCACAACCTTCCTTTCTTATTTATCCAAAAGTCTTGGATAAAAAAAACAGGGCCTTGGCCGCGCTTGCGGTCAAGGCCTCTGTCTACTATGGCTTGTTCGTTTTTTTCGTTTACAGCATCTTTTTCTGCAGATGCTTTTTAAAGCATAAGCTCATTTTCAGCATAAGCTCATTTTCAGCAGATGCTTTTTTCATCAGATGCTCTTTCTTCTTACAGCGGATACTCGTCAAAGGCGTAGAGCACGGTTGAGAGGTAACGCTCGCCTGTGTCGGGGAGAATGGCTACGATGGTCTTGCCCTCGTTCTCGGGACGCTTTGCCAGCTCGGCAGCAGCAAAGGCGGCAGCACCTGAAGAGATGCCGACGAGCAGACCCTCCTCGCGTGCCAGTTCGCGGCCTGTGCGTATGGCATCGTCGTTGTCGATGTCGAGCACCTCGTCAATGACAGATGCGTCGTAGGTCTTGGGCACAAAGCCGGCGCCGATGCCCTGGATCTTGTGGGGACCGCTCTTGCCGCCGTTCAGCACGGGCGAGGTGGCGGGCTCCACAGCCACAACCTTGATGTTGGGGTTATACTCCTTCAAGCGTTTGCCGATACCCGAGATGGTGCCTCCTGTGCCAACACCAGCCACGATGATGTCGATCTTACCGTCGGTCTGCTCCCAGATTTCACGGCCTGTGGTCTCGTAGTGGCGACGGGGGTTGGCGGCGTTCTCAAACTGTTGCAGGATGACAGAGCCGGGGATAGAATCGCGCAGCTCCTCGGCAGCCTTTATTGCTCCTGGCATGCCGTCCTTGCCCGGTGTGAGCTTCACCGTTGCGCCGTAGGCCTTCACGAGGTTGCGACGCTCCACGCTCATGGTCTCGGGCATGGTGAGGATGAGCTTGTAGCCCTTCACCGCCGACACCAAAGCCAAACCCACACCTGTGTTGCCGCTCGTAGGCTCAATGATGGTTGCGCCGGGCTTAAGTATGCCTTTCGCTTCGGCATCCTCGATCATGGCGAGTGCCACGCGGTCTTTCACGCTTCCGCCAGGGTTGAAATATTCCACCTTTGCGATGACAGGCGTTTTCAGACCCTTAAGTGTAGAAAACTTCCCAAGTTCGAGAAGAGGAGTGTTGCCCACAAGATCAGTGAGCTTCTTTGCTATCTTAGTCATAATATGGTCGTTTTGTTATTGTTAAATTTTGTCGAATGCCTGCTTGAGGTCATCCAGAATGTCGTCGATATGCTCGGTGCCGATGCTCAGACGAATGGTAGAGGGCGTGATGTGCTGCTGTGCCAGCTCCTCAGGACTCATCTGCGAGTGGGTGGTGGTGTAGGGGTGAATGACGAGGCTCTTCACGTCGGCAACGTTGGCAAGGAGAGAGAAGATCTGAAGCGAGTCGATAAATTTCCATGCTGCCTCCTGGCCGCCTTTTATCTCGAAGGTGAAGATGCTTCCGCCGCCGTTGGGGAAATATTTCTGGTAGAGGGCATGGTCGGGATGTGAGGGCAGAGACGGGTGGTTGACCTTCTCCACCTTCGGGTTATTGGCCAAGAACTCGACCACCTTCAGGGCGTTAGAGACATGGCGCTCCACACGCAGCGAGAGGGTCTCAAGGCCCTGGAGCAAGATCCAGGCGTTGAGGGGTGAGATGGTGGCACCTGTGTCGCGAAGGATGACGGCGCGTATGCGGGTCACGAAGGCTGCCTTTCCTGCCACGTCGGCAAACACGGCACCGTGATAAGAGGGGTCGGGCTTGGCAAGAGAGGGATATTTGTCGGCGTTGGCTTTCCAGTTGAAGGTGCCGCCGTCAACGATCACGCCGCCTAAGCTTGAGCCGTGGCCGCCGATAAACTTTGTTGCTGAGTGTACCACCACGTCGGCTCCGTGCTCTATCGGGCGGATGAGGAACGGTGTGCCGAAGGTGTTGTCGACGATGAACGGAATGTTGTGCTTGTGGGCAACGGCTGCCACAGCCTCAAGGTTGGTGACATCAGAGTTGGGGTTGCCGAAGGTCTCGGCATATACCACCTTGGTGTTGGGCTGTATGGCTGCCTCCAGGGCTTCGAGGTCGTTCACGTTCACGATGGTGTTGGTGACGCCCTGTGTGGCGAGCGTGTGGGTTATGAGGTTGAAAGAGCCTCCATAGAGGTTGTCGGCAGCAACGATGTGGTCACCAGCCTGAACGATGTTCTGAAGAGCGTAGGTCACGGCGGCGGCACCCGAAGCAACGGCCAGACCAGCCACACCTCCCTCAAGGGCTGCAACGCGGTCTTCAAACACACCCTGTGTAGAGTTGGTCAGACGACCGTAGATGTTGCCGGCGTCGCGCAAGCCGAAGCGGTCGGCAGCGTGCTGTGAGTTGCGGAACACATAAGAGGTGGTCTGGTATATTGGCACCGCGCGTGCATCGGTAGCGGGATCGGGGTTCTCTTGTCCTACATGCAGCTGGAGTGTCTCGAAGTGAAGTTTCTTGTTGCTCATAAACGTTTTCCTTTCTTTTTGTGTGCCTCTGCCGTTGTTTGCTCTTGACCTGCTGTGAGCGTTTGCTCTTGAACAGCTTGTGAATGTTCGGTCTTGCAACTCCCCGAAGAAGCATATTGTTAATATTCTTGTTTTGTTTCTTTTTTACGATTGCAAATTTACGCCCTTTTTCCCACATACCAAATAGCACAAATGGGTCATTCGGCATACCACGTTTGTGGTATTTGTGGGAAAAACGGGAAATTCTGCTTAATTCCACCTTATTATATATGAATAATTTGCGGTCTTAGCGAGATAAAAGCAAGCTTTCTTTGTTTTGTCTTCGTTTTGCAGTACCTTTGCACGCGGATATGAAAAAACTCACGATATTTTTACTCTTAATGTGTTTCTGTGCCACATCACAAGCACAGACGAGCCGTCGCGTGATAGAGAAGACGGCAAACGAGGCAATAAGCCAGATTGCGCTTACGGGCCACACACCAAAGGACGAGCTGATAGACAAGCTGGCGGCGGATGCCGACGTGAGCATAGACATGCTCAGCCGAATGGGAGACCCCGACGACGCACGACAGGCAAAAGCCTGTGTGCGGCTGATCGATGACATAACAGCATACAGCTTGACAGCCAACGGGCAGCGATATGTGAACCTGGTGCGCAACGGCCTGAAGAAGGCCATCGACCGCAGCGACAGCCCAGAGGCGCGTCTTCACTATCTTGACCAGCTGAAAAAGGTGGCTAAGCCTGCCGACGCGCAACACATTGCCATGTATCTCTCTGACCCCGACATGGCGGCGGCAGCTTTTGATGTGCTTAAAGACATGCCGGGCATTGATGTGCAGCTGAACGACCTGCTCAAAAGAGAGACAGCAGACGGCAAGACCGCAACAGCCGGCAGCAAGGAGGCAATGGGCGAAGCAGAGGCCAACCTGCAAAAGGTCATAAAGGCGCGTGAGGGCCATGCGGTTGAGGCTCCCAAGGCCAAGGCACTTCCCAAGCCGTCGGCCCTGCCGTTCTGGACGGTGAGTCTGGACAAGGCGGTGGACCTCATGCGTGCAGAGCGCGACGCCGCAGCCGATGAGCTGATGCTCAACGAACCGGCTGCCGTGGCCATGGCGCGTCTGCTCGACATGGCTGCAAAGAAAGAGACGGGCGCTGCACGCGACGCTTTGCTCGCGCGTTATGTTACCATGGCAGAGGTGTGTGGTGCCACCGACGGCGAGCGCTACCTGCTGTTGCGTGCCGCTGACGAGCTGGAGCCAAGCAGCCTGCTGCGACAGAAAATAATCGTGGCGCTCGGTGCCACACACACCGTTCAGGCTTTGGCTTACATCAGGCAATATTATGACAAGAAATCGCTTTACGATGCCGTCGGCGCTGCCACACACGACATCGTTGCCAATGTTCCTCAGGTCAACGGCGGGCGACACGTCTACAACATGCTGCAAGCTTCGAAGCAATCGCTCATACACCATTATGACGAGCAGGGCGTAGGCACAGCCATTGACGATGTGCTCGATGCCATTGACCATTGTGGCACGGCAGGAGGCTATAACCTTGCTGCAAGCGCTCCAACGAAGATGGGGGCAAGAGGCTATTGGAACATGTATGACGAGCTGAAAAACTTTGACCTCACCTTCGACTGGCTTGCCGAAGGCACGCTGACCGTCTACATTCACTCCATGCCGGTGCTCACCCTTCACCACAAGCTCGGCGCCCGTCTTGCAGGCGATGCACAGTGGCATCCGTTTGCCGGCGACGGCAAGACCTATCCGACAGGCGATGAGGCTGCATGGTGCACGGCCAACATAAGCGTTACCGACAACAAGGTCACGGTGACGGTCAACGGCCACGACATCTTCCTTAACACGCCCCTCGTGAGCGACCAGCAAGGACAGCAGCCCAACACCTCTGGCACCATCAGGTTTCTTGCCGATGAGAATGGGGCTACCGTAAGACAAATGTGCATAAGACGAAGATAACATTTCTTACGGGCTGTTTCTTACAGACATCTTTTACATCTTTTACAAGCTTTTTTTACAAGCGACCTTTAACGGGTGACGAGCAGACGAACAATTGGTCTTTGCTCGTCACCCGTTTTTTGCTCCTTTTTATCTTATCTTTATTCTCTACTTTTTTGTTTTCTGACCTCTGTTCCACTTGTGCTTGTGTGCGCCCACATCACTTCGCATGCTGTTGAATAACAATGCTTTATGGCGTTTCTTCTTTTGTGAATTTGGGATAATAACTGTTAAAATATAGTAATATTTTGAGGCGGGGGGGGGATTTTTCTCCATTACAAGAAATAATTCTAATTGTTGCGCTCAACAACTATAATGGAATTCTTACATATAATGAGATAAAAAACAAAAAATCTGATTGCGAAGACCCTTGGAAAAATGGTAAAATAAATAGAGGAACATATTGGATTTGAAGTAATTGAATTGGATGTGTTTTTCTTCTAACCTACGAATTTGTTTAACATAAGACTAAAAACTATGTACAAGAAAAACTTAAAGTTTTTGGTTATGTCTAAAGACATGGCTAAATCGTTGGTTGCTGCTGCATTGATGGTAGCATTCTCAACCCCTGTTGCAGCCAACACGGCAACAGGCTCTCGCTCTGCATCAGGAGCTTTCTCAAAACAAGCCGATGGCATCGTCATGCGAACGGATGCTGGCTCTAATGGCTCTAACGCTTTAGGAGGCGCTATTGGCCTCGAGTATTTGGTCGGTAAGACAGAGGACGAAATTAAGAAAGCTGCTTTGAAGCCTGGCTCTAAGCTTAATGATGACGACCCGGATAAGGTGTTCTTCCTCTACAACGTGAAGACGGGTAAGTTTCTTAACGCGGGAGGATATTGGGGCACACACGTCTCTTTGAAAGACTATCCTCTCTCGCTGTGGGCGGAAACACATACCTATGGCAGCCAAACACTGATTGATTTTAAACAAAACATGGAAACTGGTCAGGGGCAATATTTAGGATGGAGGAGTGGCGTTCAAGATCCCGATGAAGGAGTCTTCATTGACCGAAAGCTAACTGATGGCACCTACTATGGTTGGGTCTTTGAGCTTCAGGAAGGTGAAAAAAACACATATAAAATTTATACATACGCAACCAAATATCCTACTATTATCAACAACAAATATTATCTTTGTGCAAATGAAGGTGCCACAGACCAAGATAAAAACTGTGAAGCGTTTAGTGAATCTTATATTGATAAGAAAAAACTTGATGCCTACAGCACATGGCGCGTGCTGTCAATGAAGCAGATTTCTGACCTCCTGTTGGAAAGCTCAGATAACATGACAAGCGCGTTGGACCTGTCTTATAGGCTTGATTGTCCTGGCTTCTCACGAGGCAATAAGGATATAACCAAATGGAAAGTAAGAAATTTTCCTGAAGGAACAAAAGATGGATGGCGTTTTGGCTTGGAGAAATTGTATAACAACAAAAATACGGTAAATGTGTCAGGTGAGTCGACTGAATTGTATGAATATGACGTCAACAACCTGCCTCGTTTGACCCCTTATACCTTTGAAAACCGTGAATATAAAAAGATAGACAAAAAAAATTATGAGCGTCATTTAGGCAAATATTTCTGTGCTGATGCCAAGAACATGCGCGGCGTGATTTATCAGGATGTGGTGATTAAAGCCCCTGGTTCTTACCTCATAGAGTGTAAGGGCTATTCTACCACAAAAAAGGCGAAGATTTTTGCCTCTTGGTTCGATAAAGACGGTAAAAATGAGGATAAGCACTTAATGCACCAAAATGTCCTCAACCAGGTGTCTTACATGTCGAAGGCAGAGCAGGAAGAGCTGCACGTCAGTGAGCAGAATATGGACTATGCGGGAAAGAATTTCTATGGCAAGCGTAAGAACATCAACACCGTGCTCGTGCAGGTGCCTGATACTAAAATACAGGAAGATGGCAGTTATGGAATAATACGCTTTGGAGTGATTATTGGCGACAACCAAAACGACGAGATAGTGAACGAAGCAGACAAAGAGTGGACGGTGTTTGACGATTTCCGTTTGCTCTACGCCAGCGATGATAAAAGTGCCGACCTTATTCTTGATGAGGACCGCGACAATCTTGATTATCTCAAAGATTGCTCTAACACCTATAAGAACACGGTGTTGCACCTTAACAAGACGTTCACAAAAGAAAAGTGGAACTCGTTCGTGCTGCCCGTTAGCCTTAAGCGCGACCAGTTCCGTCAGGCTTTCGGCGCCAACGCGCGCCTCGCTAAGCTATCGGGGCTCACAAGCAGCGAGATACAATTCGAGACGGTAAACATGGATGCCATGACCGACAACGGCGAGGTGTTGTCGGCTTATACTCCCTACATCATTTTCCCGACAAAGATACACACGGACAACACAAAGGCTTCGCCTGCTTATAAGGCTACGCTCAGATATAGAAACGCCCCCAGCGAAACGCAAGACGTTGTTGTCAAGGCAAACCATTACGACATCCCTAATGTCACGTTTAAAACAAACAGCGCAAACGAGAACGACCTGTCAAACATGAACACCGACGACAAGACATGGACTATGAAGAAGGTGTTTAGCGTGACGGGTGATGGCACCATGGAGGCTCATGGCACCTTTGCTCGCACCTTTGGCCAGGATGTCACACAGAATGTAACAGATGAAAAGGCTGTTGATTATGGAGTTTACGAATTCAACGACCATAAGATTATCGACGGTCGTGACAACCTAATAGGCTGCTATTTCTTCGATCGAGGCAACCTCTACTACAGCTCAAAAGATCGTGTGCGTGGCCTTCGCGGCTTCAGCTGCTGGTTTAAGCCTGTTGCCCCCTCGTCGTCTGCCAATAAGCTGAACCTCTACATCGACGGCGTGGCTAACGGCACGACGGGCATTGACGATGTGGCTTTCGGCGATGAAGAGCCCACAGGCAAGGCAGCAAAGGGCATCTACAACATGAACGGTCAGCTCGTGAGCAACGGATCCGACACCACCAACCTGCCAGCCGGCATGTATATCGTGAACGGAAAGAAATGTGTGGTGAGATAAGTTTTTCAAAATAAAAATTATATAAAGACACAAAACGATGAAAAAGACATATATCAAACCGCAGCTTTGGGTGATGGCTACGGCTACAAACGAGCTTCTTTACACATCATGGCGCGTTAAACCTAACAAAGGTGGCGAGCCCGGAGATGATGATTATGGAGAAATTATCGATGATAAAGGCGAAGGAAACTACGGCAAAGACGAATATGACCCTTGGGACAGCAACCACTGGTAAAACCGAAGGCTAACCTTCGCCAAAGCTTGCTTTCATAACGAGGGCAACCGATTGACGCCCCAAAGACTTGTTTGGAAAAACAAACACACAACAATACAAGTTTAGGAAACAATAACAACACAAATCGCCGCATGACGCCTGCGTAAGCAGGTTCATGCGGCGATTGTTTGTTAGAGGGGGCTCTCACGATAATTGAGAAAATAAGTAGGTGTTCAAAATTAATCGCATATATGAATAATCAAAATTTTTTATTATTCATTCAGCATAGCAAATTTTAGAGTAACACGTTTGGAGAATCAAAGAAAATGGTTATTTTTGTAGGGAAATCTTAAACGCAACTTAAAAACGGCTTAAACGCAACTTAAACGCAATTTAAAGAAAACTTAAAAACAATATTAAACAATGATAACAAGATCTCTTAAACAACTGTTGGCAGCCATGGCATGCACGGCAATGGTCTCAACCCCCGCTTTTGCGAAAGACGAGGTAAAGGCTCCGGCACCCCTGCTCCCGCTACCCGAACAAAAACAGGTCGACTGGCAACGCATGGAGACCTACGCCTTCATTCATTTCGGTCTCAACTCTTTCTGCGACAGAGAATGGGGATATGGCGACACCGACCCAAAGATGTTTAACCCTAAGCGCCTCGACTGTGAGCAATGGGTGAAGACGCTCATGGCTGCCGGCATGAAGGGCGTCATCCTGACGGCAAAACATCATGACGGCTTCTGCCTGTGGCCATTTGAAGGAAACGATTATAACGTGAGCAAGTCGCCATGGCGCAATGGAAAAGGCAACGTCGTGAAGGAACTGTCGGAGGCTTGTAAGAAGCACGGACTGAAGTTTGCGGTCTATCTCTCGCCATGGGACCGCTCGCGCGCCGACTATGGCTCGCCCTCTTATGTCGACTATTTCCACTCGCAGCTGCGTGACCTGCTCACCAACTACGGCCCCGTGTTTGAGGTGTGGTTCGACGGTGCCAACGGTGGCGACGGCTATTATGGCGGCGCGAGGGACAAACGCACCATCGACCGAAAGAACTATTACAACTATCCGCGCATCTACCAGATTCTCGATAGCTTGCAGCCACAGGCGGTGGTGTTCAGCGACGGTGGACCGGGATGCCGATGGGTGGGCAACGAGAAGGGCTTTGCTGGCGAAACCAACTGGGCGTTCATTCCCAAGAACACGGTCTATCCGGGCTATCCCAACTATCCCGAACTGCAGTTTGGCTATCCCGACGGCGACCAGTGGACGGCAGCCGAGTGTGACGTGTCCATACGTCCGGGATGGTTCTATCACCCTGAGGAGGATGACAAGGTGAAAAGCCCTGAGCAGCTGGCAGACCTCTACTATCGTAGTGTGGGACACAACGCCACGCTGCTGCTCAACTTCCCCGTCGACCGCAACGGACTGATAAACCCCATTGACTCGGCAAATGCTGTCAACTTTCATAAGCTCATTCAGCGTGAGCTGGGCAACAACCTCGTGGCTGGCATGAAACCAAAGGTGAGCAACGAGCGCGGAGGACAGTTCACGGCGCAAGCTCTGACCGATGGTTCGTGGGACACCTACTGGGCAACAGGCGACGGGGTGACCTCTGCCGACATAACCTTCACGTTCAAGAAGGCGCGGAAGATGAACCGCATAATGTTGCAAGAGTTTATTCCGCTCGGACAGCGCGTGAAGAAGTTTGCTGTCGAATGGCTCGACAAGAACGGCACATGGAAGGCTGTGGAGCAGGGCGAGGAGACCACAACCATTGGCTACAAGCGCTTGCTTCGCTTCCTGACGGTTGAGACGAAGGGCTTGCGTGTGCACATTCTCGATTCGCGCGGACCGATATGTATGAACAACATTGGGGTGTATTATGGTGGTGAGAACGCACAGCTCACATGGAGCCCATCATCTGTGGCGATAAAGAGTGTGCCCTTCTCGCTCAAAGGCTTCGATGAGGCGCAGCTCGCAAAGGTTGTTGACCGCAACCCCGCAACGGTGCTCTTCACCGACAAGAAAGAGCTGATTGTTGACCTCGGACGCGACACAAAGGTGAGCACGCTCATGTATCTGCCAGACCAGAGCGAGAACCGTCACGGCTTGATCCACAGCTACACCCTGGCGGCTTGCAAGGCCGATGGCACCGATGAGCATGTGCTCAGCTCAGGCGAGTTTTCTAACATTCAGAACAACCCCGTGTTGCAGACCATAACCTTTGAGCCAGCAACAACGCGCTATCTGAAGCTCAAGGCTGACCGCATGGTTAACGATGGCGAGCAGATTGGCGTGGCTGAGCTGGGTGTGAAATAAAACCCTCGTTGTCTTTATTCTACCGTAATCTCGCCAGAACCAAAGCAGCGGTGGTGGTCCTCATCATAAACCACGCAGAACTGGCCTGGAGCCACGCCCTGTATGAGCTGCTCAGCATGGACAATGAACGAGCGGTCGCCCGTGCGTTCCAATGTGGCGCGATGATATTCGGGCGTGTGGCGAATCTTGAAGCGCACGTTCATCTGGTCTTTGCCCTCCCATGGGTTGAGAGTGAGGAAATGGAAGTCGTGAATGGGGAAATGTTGCTTGTAGGCTGTGCGAGGCTCAAAGCCTTTGCTCACATAGAGGATGTTGCGCTCCATGTCCTTCTTCACCGCATACCAGGGGCCGCCGCCGAAGCCAAGGCCGTGGCGTTGGCCGATGGTGTGGAACCACAGACCCTTGTGCTGGCCAATCTTCTTGCCCGTCTCAAGCTCAAGCACATCGCCCGGACACTCGCCGAGATAACGGCGAATGTAGTCGTTATAGTTGATCTTGCCAAGGAAGCAGATGCCCTGCGAGTCTTTGCGTTTGGCGTTGATAAGATGCTCGCGCTCAGCAATGGCACGCACCTCCTCCTTCATGTAGTGGCCAATGGGGAAGAGCGCCTTGCGCAGCTGCCAGTCGTAGATCTGCGCGAGGAAGTCGGTCTGGTCCTTAACGGGGTCTGGACTGGTTACGAGCCATTTGTGTCCGTCGGCAATCTCGGTCTGGGCATAATGGCCCGTGGCTATGAGGTCATAGTTGTGCCCCATCTTGGCGTTGAAAGCGCCAAACTTTATCAGACGGTTACACATCACGTCGGGGTTGGGGGTGAAGCCGGCGCGCACCTTGTCCATGGTGTAACGTGTCACCTCATCCCAATATTCCTGATGACAGTCGACAACCTCAAGGTTGCAACCATAGCGTCGTGCCACGGCTGTTGCCATCTCAAGGTCTTCCTCAGAGGAGCAGTCCCACTCCTCTTGTTCCTCTGGCCCGATTTTTATGTAGAAGCAGTCGGGATGCAATCCCTGACGTGCCATCTCGTAAACCACCACCGAACTGTCAACGCCGCCCGAGAGCAGCACCGCTATCTTCTTGTCATCAAGTTGCTCGTTTTTTGCCGATAATATGTTCATTGCCGATAAAATGTTGTCATTATATAATAGGTGTTCCTTGTTTTCTGCTTTGATAATGCAGAAATCTTTTTAAGATGATGCAAAGATAATGATATTTCTCCGAATGAGAGCAAACAGCTCCATTTTTTATAAAAAGCCTGTTGCCTGTTCAATGTGTCGAGAAAAGTGAGTGTTTGTAATTGAAAATCGTTGTTTTGTAAATATTTTTGTGATAAAATGCTGTTGTTTGTTTGTGTTTGAAAGAAAAATGTTACTTTTGCATCGGATAAACGAAAATGAAAGATTTGCAGAGATACAATGACAACGAATGCCCAAAAACATAAAGGTAAACCTCTTTGTCACTTATCACATGCCTACTTAAAAAGAATATGTTAAGACTTTTTCAGACAATGAGCCGTTGGCTCGCAAATTACACGTCTTTGTTCATCATCGGCATTGCCGTGGTGACCTTTTTCTTGCCTCACACCTTCGACTGGGTGCGCGGCACAACGCAAACCGTCATCCTTGGCATCATAATGCTCACAATGGGCTTGACGCTCACCACCAACGACTTTAAGATTCTTGCCCATCGCCCCTTCGACATCTTCATAGGAGCGTGTGCGCAGTTTATAATCATGCCTGGCGTGGCTTATGTCCTTGTGCATGTGTGGAACCTTGACCCCGCCCTTGCCCTCGGCATATTGCTTGTGGGATGTTGTCCCGGTGGCGTGTCGAGCAACATCATGAGCTATCTGTGCCATGGCGATGTGGCTTTCTCGGTGGGCATGACCTGTGCTTCCACTCTTCTCGCGCCCTTTATGACGCCGTTGCTCATGAAGCTTACGGCGGGACAGATCATACACATCGATGCCGTGGGCATGTTCCTTAACATCCTCATTGTCACCATTCTACCTGTGTCGATAGGCTGTGCGCTCAACTATTTCTTCAGCCGTCGCCCCTCGTTCCCGACGGTCCAGAGCCTCATGCCAGGCGTGAGCGTTATCTGTCTGGCTATGATTGTGGGTGGCGTGATCTCTACCGTGCACGATGACCTTGTGGCACGCGGACTGACTCTCTTCCTTTGGACCTTTGCTGTGGTGCTGTGTCACAACTCGTTGGGCTATCTCTTGGGATGGACAGCAGGCCGACTGGCGGGCTTCACAACGGCAAAGAAGCGCACCATCTCCATTGAGGTGGGCATGCAGAACGCGGGCTTGGCAACGGTTCTTGCCTCCAACTTCTTTGCTGCCCAGCCTCTCGCCGTGTTGCCTTGTGCCATCAGTTGCGCTTGGCACAGCATATCAGGCACCATCCTTGCTGGTTTGTTCCTTAAATGGGAGCAGATAACCAACAAAATGACGAAAAAATAAAAGAACATGACATGCTTGCATGCCGTAACTGCCATACTTACGGTCTGTAACTGCCATACTTACGCTTCGTATCTACCGTATTTGCCTTTTCAAGATTTAAGGGCTACTGAACCGATTTAAGAATTCTTTCTTAAAGATGTAAGAATAAACAAAAGCCCTGGTTCACAATAGAGCTTGTGAGCCAGGGCTTTTCCCTTTTCAATTGAGAATTATAAAACTCTGCTTGTTCTAATCTCTTGTTCTATATTTTCAACGCGCTGTTGCTTTCTTGCCGTGCTTAACCGTTGAGCGATGAAGAGCGCACACGCGACAGCGTCTCGGGGGTCATTTGCAGATAGCTGGCAATGTAAACCAGCGGAGCGCGGAGCACAACCTGAGGCATGAGCTTGCACATGCGCACATAGCGGTCCTGTGCTGTCTCGAAACGCACAAGGTCGGCATGAACCTGTGAGAGGATGAGGCTCTCTTCAAGGATCTTGCGATAAAGGATCTGGATGTTGACGTTGTGCAGAGCAACGCGCTCAAGCTCGGCTTTGGGCAACGCATAGATCATGGTCGGCTCTATTGCCTCAACCTCAAGGTTGGTCGGTTCCTCACGGAACAGGCTTTCTATGCACATGAACACGGTGTGGTCTTCAGCCAGATGCTCGGTCACAACCTTGTTGTGCTTGGTGTAGAACTGACGCACCAGTCCGCGGTCTATATAATAGATGTGGCGGCATATCTCGCCCTTGGCCAGAATCATCTGTCCTTTGGCAAACTTCATAGGCACGAGCACGCTCTCCAGAATGTCAAGTTCTTCATGGGTCATCGTGCTATATTTACGCGCCAGCTCACGGGCAATGTCGCGTTTCGTCACTAATGGTTCCTTCATTTTGTTTCCTTCCTTTCTCCTTTTTTTAAGATTTTAGTAAATTGAGAACAAATTGTATGGTTGGCTCCGCTGTTTTTGTCAGATAAATGTTCTGTTTGGGTTGTTTCTTAGAATATTCTTTTTTCTATTTCTTTTCTTAAGAACTCACCATACAATTTTCTGTTTTTGTTGTCGCTATAGGCGAAGCTTCTGTCGAACTTCAGCAAAGCATCAGTCGAGCTTCAGCACAGCGAGGAATGCTTTCTGCGGCACCTCCACGTTGCCGATCTGCTTCATGCGCTTCTTGCCTTTCTTCTGCTTCTCAAGCAGCTTACGCTTACGGCTGACGTCGCCACCGTAACATTTGGCAGTAACGTCCTTACGTACACATTTCACCGTCTCGCGAGCCACAATCTTTGAGCCTATGGCAGCCTGGATGGCGATGTCAAACTGCTGACGCGGTATGAGGTCTTTGAGCTTCTCACACATGCGGCGGCCCAGCACCACGGCATTGTCTTGGAACGCCAAGGCTGAGAGCGCATCGACAGGTTCGCCGTTGAGCAGAATGTCGAGCTTGGCAAGCTTGGACGGGCGGAAACCGTCGAGATGATAGTCGAACGAGGCGTAGCCTTTGCTTATCGACTTTAGCTTGTCGTAGAAGTCGATCACAATCTCGCCAAGCGGCATGCGGAAATGAAGCTCCACACGGTTGCCGCTAACATATTCCTGGTTTATCAGTTCGCCACGTTTGTCAAGACACAGGGTCATGATTGGGCCAATAAAGTTGGCTGTGGTGATGATGGTGGCGCGTATGTAAGGTTCTTCAATGTGGTCTATGAGCGTGAGGTCGGGCAGTCCTGACGGGTTATGAACCTCTTTTGAGTGGCCCTGCTTGTCGTAAACCATGTACGACACGTTAGGCACGGTAGTAATGACGTCCATGTTGAACTCGCGGTCCAGGCGCTCCTGAACAATCTCCATGTGCAGGAGACCGAGGAAGCCGCAGCGGAAACCGAAGCCGAGAGCCACCGACGACTCGGGCTGGAACGTGAGCGACGCGTCGTTGAGCTGTAGCTTCTCAAGCGATGCACGCAGGTTCTCATATTCGCTTGGGTCTATGGGGTAGACACCAGCAAACACCATGGGCTTAACCTCCTGGAAACCGGCGATGGCTTTGTCACACGGACGCGACACATGGGTTATGGTGTCGCCGACCTTTACCTCTGAAGCGTCCTTGATGCCGCTGATGATGTAGCCCACCTCGCCTGTCTCAAGCTTGTTGCGGGGAATCATGTCCATCTTGAGCACGCCCACCTCGTCGGCGTCATACTCCATGCCTGTATTGAAAAACTTTACCTTGTCGCCTTTGCTTATCGAGCCGTTCTCAATCTTGAAATAGGCAATGATGCCACGGAACGAGTTGAACACAGAGTCGAAGATAAGGGCCTGAAGGGGCGCGTTCTTGTCGCCTGTGGGGTGGGGCACGCGCTCCACCACGGCACGCAGAATCTCGTCAATGCCTTCGCCCGTCTTTCCTGAGGCGCGTATGATGCCGCTACGGTCGCAACCTATGAGGTCCACAATCTCGTCTTCCACTTCGTCGGGCATGGCGCTCGGCATGTCGATCTTGTTTATTACGGGAATAATCTCAAGGTCGTGCTCAATGGCCATGTATAAGTTTGAAATTGTCTGCGCCTGAACGCCTTGGCTTGCGTCAACAATGAGCAGCGCACCTTCGCAGGCGGCGATGCTTCGTGACACCTCGTAAGAGAAGTCGACATGTCCCGGAGTGTCAATGAGGTTCAGAATATATTTCTGGCCGTCCAGCTCATACTCCATCTGTATGGCGTGGCTCTTGATAGTGATGCCTCTCTCTCTCTCAAGATCCATGTCGTCGAGCATCTGCCCTTCTGTAATCTTTATGGTGTTGGTGCGTTCCAATAATCGGTCGGCAATTGTCGACTTGCCATGGTCAATGTGGGCGATGATGCAGAAATTTCTTATATTATCCATTGATTTAAATCATTTTTATGTGCAAAGATAATGAGAATTTCTGAATTTAAGAGTAACTTTGCATAAAATATTGTGTTCCTTTGTATAAAATTGACGCATTTTGATTTTATTGTGTCACTTTCTTTTAATGTGTAACTCTATTTCTTTAAAGATGAATAAGTTTTTAAAAATTAAGGTCTTGCGAAAAGCTTTGTTCGCGTTTGCTTCTTTGATGGCTCTTGTGGGGGTGTCTTCTGTGTTTGTGTCGTGTCATGAAAGCCTGGAGAAGAGGGCGCAACGGGAGGCGCGCGAATATACGGAGCGCAACTGCCCCACACCTTGGGACAACAACGATGTGCGCACCGACAGCGTGGGCTTCGACATCGACTCGCGCACTTATATCTACTATTGCAGCGTGAGGGGCAAGGCCGAAAATGCCGATTTCATAAACGCAAATCGTCAGGTCCTTACGGACAATCTGAAGGAGGAAGTCAACTCTAACCCCAACCTGAAAGCTTTCAAGGAGGCGGCTTTCTCTTTTGCCTACATCCTGCGGTCTCATAAGGATGCCAAGCAGGTGCTGTTCAGCATCACCATAACGCCGAAAGATTATGAAAAGAGCCTTATGGCAATTGAGCCTTAACGGTGCTTGGACATAAGGTTTAACGGTGCTTGGGCATAAGCCTTAAAGAAAAGAGGTGTGTCAAAAAAGGGAGTTTTTTGATTTTTAATCTTCCCTTTTTGACACACCCTTGTTTAAAAACTGCTGATCTTTAGAAAATCTTCTTTCCAGTCTTTTTTTTCAGTAAGCCTCTTCGTCGCTAACCTCTTCTTTCGTAAGCTTTTTCTTGTCCATGGCGTACCACACATAAGCGATGTAAGCCACAACGAAGGGCACGAGCAGCGACACATAGAACATGGTGCGGAGCGTGAACTCGCTGCTGCAACTGTTGGCTATGGTGAGCGAACTCTGTAGGTCGGCGTTAGAGGGATAGAAGGCTGTGTTGTTCCATCCTGCGCACAGCAGCAACGCGAGCACGGCGAGCACCACACCTGTGCCGGCGGGCCAGATGCCCTTGATGTAGGTCTTGCTCACGATGGTGCGGCCCACCCCGTAGAGCAACAGCACAACGCCAACGGCAAACACGATGAGAAGAGGCCACATGGCGATGAGGTTGTGCAGATATTTCATTGGCTCCATCACAATAAGGCCTGTTGAAGGGTCAACGGCGAAGCCTTCTTTAAGCAACGTGCGCACAAGGAAGGCAAGAAAGAAGATGAGGAACGTTATGGTGCAACCCACCAGACGAACGCTGCTGCGCGAACGTATGTTCTCGTCGTCAACGTTGTTGATGATGTAGAGCGTGCCCAGGATGCGTGCAAGGAAGAACACGGCCAATCCAAACACCAGGTTCCAAGGGTCGAGCAAGGCGTCGAGGCCGTAGCTCGCGTTGGCCCAATGGCTTATCACCGGTTGGAACGATGTGAGGTTGCCTTTGTCCACAACAAAGTTGGAGCCGTTGAAGAACGTTGCCACGGCGCCGCCGAGGAGCAACGGACCGATAATGCCGTTAGCCACAAGCATCCATTGGAACGTGCGTGTGCCGAGAATGTTGCCAAGCTTGTTCTGAAACTCGTAGCTCACAGCCTGGAGCACGAAGGAGAACAGGATGACCATCCACAGCCAGTAGGCACCGCCGAAGCTGGTGCTGTAGAACAACGGGAAGGATGCGAAGAAAGCTCCGCCAAAGGTTACGAGTGTGGTGAACGTTATCTCCCACTTGCGCCCCGTGCTGTTCACCACAACGCGGCGCTCTTCATCACTATGTCCAAGGCTGAACACCATCGAGTTGGCTCCCTGAACAAACATAAGGAAAACGAGGAGGGCACCGAGCAAAGAGACGATGAACCACCAATAATGTTGCAAAAATATGTAGGTCATTTTTTTTTCTTCTTTAGTTAAAGACAACAAATGTCTTTTTTGTTTTTAATTTTCCGCTTTTTGTCTTTTAGCTTCCGCTTTTTGTCTATTAGCTTCCGCTTCTTGTCTTTTCAGCCTCTATCCTTTTTTTATCTGTTTCAGCATGATGCTTATCTCCACCACAAGCAGGGTGGTGAAGAGGGCGAGGAAGATAAAGAACGTGGTTGCGACAGAAGCAGAGCCAATGTCGGACACGGCGGCACCAACGGGCAACATGTCCTGTATGGCCCACGGCTGGCGGCCCATCTCGGCAACAATCCATCCTGCCTCGCTCGCGATGTAGGTGAGGGGCAGCATGACGATGGCGGCAATGTGCAGCCAGCGCGGTTTACTTATGTCCATGCGGAACGCCACATGTCCTGCCACAAGGAAGAACAGAAGCAGCAGCGTGCCGATGCCCACCATCACGCGGAAGGCATAGAAGCACAGAGGAATGTAAGGCACAATCTCTGCCTCGTCCTTGATGTAGCCATAGCCAAAGTTTTGCATGTTGGCATCGATGAGCGTCTTGTTGATGGCAATCTCAATCTTCTTCTCAGGATGTTCCGCCTTCAGACGACGATATTCGGCAAGCGCTTTTATGGCCACCTTGCCGCTCTCTATGCGTTCGTTGAGCGAAGGCACAACTGTGCCGTCAGCCTTCTCATAGCCTTTGATGATGTCGTTAATGCCAGGCACATAGCCGTCGGTGCTGTGTGTGGCGAGCAGCGACAGACCAGAAGGAATGGCTATGCGCAGCGGAGCCTCGCCGCCCTTGGCATAGTCGGGTTGCTCGAAGGGGTTTATGGCCGCTATTGCTGTGAGGCTCACGTTCTGTCCGCCGTCGTAGAGAGCCTCCATGGCAGCGAGCTTCATGGGTTGCTTGTCGGCCACCTTCACAGCCGACATGTCGCCTGTGCCCATGGCGAGCAGAGAAGCCACGATGCCCACGATGCTTGCAATCTTTATGCTCTCTGTTGCCAACCTCTGGTTGCGTTTCTTCAACAGGTACCATCCGCTCACAGCCATCACGAACGCCGCTCCTACAACCCACGATGAGATCACGGTGTGGAGGAACTTGTCTACGGCAAATGGCGAAAGAGCCACGTCGGCAAAGCTTGTCATCTCGTTGCGCACGGTGTCGGGGTTAAACTCGCAGCCCACAGGGTTCTGCATCCAAGCGTTGGCCACCAGAATCCACCATGCCGATATGGTAGCGCCGAGGCCCGTGAGCCATGTCGATGCGAGGTGAAAGCCTGCCGACACCTTCTTCCATCCGAAGAACATCACAGCCACGAAGGTGCTCTCCATGAAGAACGCCACGATGCCTTCTACGGCGAGGGGAGCGCCAAAGATGTCGCCAACGAACCAGGAGTAGTTGCTCCAGTTGGTGCCAAACTCAAACTCCAAGATTATGCCTGTAGCCACGCCCATGGCGAAATTGACGCCAAACAGTCGTTGCCAAAACTTGGTTGCTTCAAGCCAGAACTCATCGCGTTTGCGATAATAAATGGTCTCGATGATGCCCATGATAAGGGCCAGTCCCAGCGTGAGGGGAACAAACAGCCAATGGTAGATGGCTGTGAGGGCAAACTGTGCTCGTGCCCAGTCTATCGCCCCTGTGTCAATGGTTAACAGATTGCTCATTGTCTTTTATTTTTTTGTCGTTTATTTTATTATTTGTTTCTTGTATTCTTTTCCCTTTTCGTTTTTCCCTTTCCCTTTAACCAGCCTTGGCAATAGGATTTTTCCCTTTTCGTTTTTCACTTTTCCCTTTTCCCTTAACTGGCGTCAGCCTTTTTTACCTTTTTACCTTTTTACTTTTTTACCTTTAAAAGCTTCTCTTCACCAGTTCGTTAGACACCAGTCCTGCCTTGTCGCCGTCTTTCGAGTGTTGTTTAAGGAAGTCGGGGAAGAAGAAAAGTTTCAGGACGGCGAAGATAATGATGAGTTTTATTATTATCACCGTCCAAAGCGTTCGCCCCACAGTCATTTGTGCGAAGCCGTCCCTGTAAAGCCAATATGTTTTTTTTAGAAAATCAATCATAGGTTAAATGAAAAATGTCGTCAGTTATAGATATGCTCTCTTTAATTTGTTGAGATGCTCTCTATTATGAAGAAGAGATGCGTCAGAGGTTAAAGAAGTGTCGGAAGAAACGATGAAATTGTCGTTCTCGACAGGGCAAAGATATAAAATTAATTTACAAAATTATTCTATTTTTCTCAAAAAATATCAATTTTAATAAATATAAAGACTTCGGCTGAGGTTTTTAGTTGTTCAACTCAGATAAAACCTTTAACTTTGCAGCGTTATAACATTATAAAAAAACAAAAAAGGTACCCGATATGAACAAAAAAGTTTTGATTCCGGTCGTTATTGTCGGAATCTTGCTCGTGGCAGGCATTGCGTTCCTCGCCATTCGTCTTGACAAACAGAAACAGGAAAACCGTGAAATGCAGGAGCTGGCTGAGCTCGATAAGAAAGAAATGGAGAACGAGTATCAGCAGTTTGCAAACCAATACAGCGAGATGAAGACGCAGATCACCAACGACTCTATCGTGGCTCAGCTCACCGCTGAACAAGAGAAGACCCAGAAGCTTCTTGAGGAGCTGCGTCAGGTGAAGAGCAACGATGCTCGCGAGATTACACGTTTGAAGAAAGAGTTGGCAACCGTGCGTGCCGTCCTCCGCAACTATGTGCTTGAGATCGACTCGCTCAACCGCTTGAACCAGAACCTCAAGGACGAGAACACACGCGTGCGCAGCCAGTATGATGAGGCCACACGTCAGATTGCGGGTCTCAACACAGAGCGTGCATCGCTCTCAGAGAAGGTGGCCATTGCCGCACAGCTCGACGCTACAGGCATACGCATGACGCTGAAGAACAAACGTGGCAAGGAAACCAAAAAGCTGAACAAGGGTAAGACCATGCAGGTCTCGTTCACCGTCTCTAAGAACGTTACGGCCAAGAGCGGCATGAAGACCTTCTATGTGCGTGTCACAACGCCCACAGGTGCTGTGCTCGGCAACGACGGATCGTTCAGTTATGCCAACCGCTCGCTCCAGTGCACAATGAAAAAGACGGTCGAGTACACCGGACAGGAAACAACCGTCGTGACCTACTGGAACATCAGTCAGGCTCTTATGGAAGGTTCCTACAACGTGAGCGTGTTTGCCGACGGCAACATGATCGGCTCACGAACCTTCAGTTTCAATTAATGACAAAGCCCGTTTTGGGCACGCATCTCTTTTGTTGAAAGTATTTGAATGTAAAGATTTTTAGATAGTTAAATGAGAAAAAAAATATTGTTATTGCTTCTCGTTGCATGTGCCGTCCCTGTGGCGGCGCAGCAGGTGCTGTCGCTTGACAGTTGCCGGGCTTTGGCTATGAGAAACAACAAGCAGTTGGGCATAACGCAATACAAGAAAGAGGCGGCCAAATATACCGTTAAGGCCGCCAAAACTCAGTATTTGCCAAAACTGAATGTTGTGGGAGGCTACATGTTCACGAGCAGAGAAATATCGCTGCTCAACAATGAGCAGAAAAGCACTCTCAGCAGCATTGGCACCGCTCTCAGCGGAAGTCTCGGAAAGGACATATCTTCGGTGCTGACAAAACTTACACAGGATGGCGTGCTCACACCTGAACAGGCTAACCACTTTGGTGGTGTGCTCAACAACATGGGCACGTCTGTGGGCGATGCCCTCAACCACAGCGGACAGCGCATCGTGAAAGCTTTAGACACCGACACGCGCAACATGTTCATGGCATCGGCCGTGGTGACGCAACCTGTGTTCATGGGTGGCGCCATTACTGCTGCCAACAAGATGGCGAAGATCTCGCAGCAGATGGTGGACAACGACTATGCTGCAAAGCTGCAAGGAACGCTCTACAGCACCGATCAGGCCTACTGGATGGTGGTGTCGCTCAAGCATAAGCAGAAGTTGGCAAACAGCTTCCTCGATCTCGTCAAGAAGCTCAGCGGCGATGTGCACAAGATGATTGATGAGGGCGTGGCCACAAAGGCCGACGGACTGAAGGTTGACGTTAAGGTGAACGAGGCAGAGATGGCTCTCACACAGGTCGACAACGGATTGTCGCTGGCAAAGATGTATCTGTGTCAGCTGTGCGGTCTGCCCCTTGACAGCAAGATAACCCTTGCCGATGAGGACAGCGAGAACCTGCCGCTCGATGCCACGGCACAGACTGTTGACGTGGAGTCGGCCATTGAAAACCGTCCCGAGGTGAAACTTCTTGAAAACACCATAGACCTGTCGCGTCAGGCCACACGCTTGGTGCGTGCCGCTTATCTGCCTCAGGTGCTCCTCTCTGGCGGCTACACCGCCACCAATCCTAATCTCTACAACGGCTTTGAAAGAAAGTTTGCCGGGGTATGGAACGTTGGGGTTGTGGTGCGCGTGCCTGTGTGGAACTGGTTCGAGGGCGAATATAAGGTTAAAGCCAGCAAGGCAGCTACCTGCATTGCACAGCTCGAGGCAAGCGAGGTGCGCGAGAAGATAGAGCTGCAGGTCAACCAGAGCCAGTTTAAGGTGTCTGAGGCAAGCCGCAAGCTCGCCATGGCTTCGTCTAATGTGGACAAGGCCAACGAGAACCTGCGCTGCGCCAACCTCGGTTTCAGCGAGGGCGTCATACCGTCTACCGATGTCATGGAGGCACAGACGGCATGGATGCAGGCACAGTCGCAGATGATTGATGCTGAAATAGAAGTTAAACTTAGTCAGGTGAACCTCAAGAAGGCACTTGGAACACTACAATAAAAACAAACGTTATGTCTGAAAAAACACAACATAAGAACATATTGCTCACGGTGGCGGCTTTCACCGTCGTGGTTGTAATCATAGCAGTTATCGGCACTCTTGTTTTCAAGAGCGAGCCGGAAATTATACAGGGATATGTCGAGGTGTCTGAATATCGCGTGTCGAGCAAGGTGCCTGGACGTGTGCTCGAACTGCGTGTCAAGGAGGGCGACTATGTGAATGTTGGCGACACGCTCGCCATCATCGATGCTCCCGACGTGAAGGCAAAGCTCACACAGGCTGAGAGCGCTGAGAGCGCTGCATCGGCCATGGACCAGATGGCAAACAACGGTGCTCGTCGCGAACAGATCAACGGCGCTTACGCCCTGCTTCAGCAGGCAAAGGCCGGACTGGAAATTGCGCAGAAATCGTATAACCGCGTGCAGCGTCTCTACGACGAGGGCGTGATGTCGGCACAGAAACGCGATGAGGCGTTTGCCAACTATAAGGCCATCGAGGCACAGGTCAAGGCGGCACAGAGCCAGTATGACATGGCCGTAAACGGCGCCCGCCGCGAGGAGAAGATGGCTGCGGCAGCACAGGTGAACCGTGCCAAGGGAGCGGTGCAGGAGGTCAACTCTTACATCAGCGAGACCATGCAGACAGCACAGAAGGCTGGCGAGGTCAGCGATGTCTATCCCAAGGAGGGAGAGCTCATCGGCACAGGCTCACCCATCATGTCGGTGTCGTTGCTCGACGACATGTGGGGAACGTTCAACGTGCGTGAAGACCAGCTCGACGGCATGCGCATAGGGTCGGTCATCACAGCCTATGCTCCAGCTTTCAAGAAGGACATTAAGATGAAGGTCTATTACATCAAGGATCAGGGCTCTTATGCCACATGGAAGGCCACAAAGGCCAACGGACAGTATGACCTCAAGACCTTTGAGGTGAAGGCCCGTCCCGTGACAAAGGTTGAGGGTCTGCGTCCCGGCATGTCGCTCGTCCTTAAGAAATAAAGTGACAGCTCAACGGGCTACCGTGAACGAATCTTGAATTTAAAACAAACAACATTGTCTCGAATTTTTAACATAGCGCGTCGCGAGTGCTGTAGGCTGACGAAGAACCCTATGTATGTGCTCTGCATGCTGGTCTTTCCGCTGATGGTGACTTTCCTGTTCACCTCTCTCATGGATGAAGGCCAGCCAGAGAACATGCCCGTGGGCATTGTCGACCAGGACAACTCAACCTTCACACGCAAGCTCACCCATTCGCTTGACGCTTTCCAGACAACGCGCATCGTGGCCCGTTATGCCAGCTTCGAGGAGGCACGGCAGGCCATGCAGCACGGCGACATCTATGCCTTTCTCTATTTTCCTGAAGGCACAACCGATGCCCTGTTGTCGTCGCGTCGTCCCACCATCTCTTTTTATTACACTTACACCTCGCTAACGGCGGGTGCCTTGCTCTTCCGCGACCTCAAGACCATATCTACGCTCGGGTCGGCAGCAATAGGGCAGGCCACGTTACGGGCCAAAGGGCTCACGCCTGAACAGATAGCTACGTTCCTGCAACCCATAAAGGTGGACCTGCACACGGTCTCAAACCCGTGGGTCAACTATAACACCTACCTCAGCACAATGCTCATACCGGGCTGTCTGCTGCTGTTCGTGTTCCTCATAACGGCTTATGCTCTGGGTCAGGAACTGAAGATGCAGACATCGAAGGAACTCATGAAGATGGCAAACAACAACATTTTTGTGGCGCTCTTCGGAAAGATGTTGCCTCACATGGTTATAAACCTTGCCGTGTTCTATTTTTATCTGTTCTACGTCTATTCGGTCATGCACTTCCCTTACCAAGGCAGCGTTGCCGTGATCTTGCTCCTCGGCTTCTTGAGCGTGGTGGCGTCGATGGGCTTTGCCGTCTTCATGTATGGCTTGGTTCCCGCGCTCCGCATGTCGATGAGTCTTTGCTCGCTGTGGGGTGTGCTCAGCTTCTCTATGGTGGGCACGGCGTTCCCGACGTTTGCCATGGACGCTCCTCTGGAGGTGCTTGCGCAGCTCTTCCCCTTGCGCCACTATTTCCGCCTTTACCAGACGTGTGTGTTCAATGGCAACGCTCTGGTCTACGACTGGCCCAATGTGGTGGCGCTCATAGCGTTCGCCATCTTGCCTCTGCTTGTGGTGCGCAACCTTAGGCGTGCGTTCAACAGTTATGTCTACCTCTCTTAAGTTGTCTCGTCATGCAAGGAGTGTGACCGATGCAGGTGGATGGCGTTGAGGCTCGTCAGCAAGGCATCTTATTGTAAAAAGGATATTTTCTGAATATAATGAACATATTTGACAAAATAAAACAGTTTTTAAGCGACATCTTCTGCTCGTTCTACTCGGAGGCGCGCACAATCGTGCGCGACGAGGGTGTGGTGCTCTTCATGCTGTTCGTCCCCTTGTTCTATCCCATTCTCTATTCGTGGATATACAACAACGAGGTGGTGCGTGAGGTGCCTGTGGCGGTGGTCGACGCATCCCATTCGGCGCTGAGCCGCGAGTTCGTGCGGCGTTACGACGCATCGCCCGACGTGAAGGTGGCTTATTTCTGTAACAGCATAGAGGAGGCGCGACGACTGGTGGCAAAACAGGAGGTCAACGGCATCGTTTATCTGCCTGAAGACTTGTCGAAGAGGCTCAACCGCATGGAGTCGGCAACGGTCAGCGTCTATTGCGACATGAGCCTGATGCTTGCTTATAAGGCCATCTTCACAGCTGCCACATCGGTGTCGTCGCTCATGAACGCAAACCTTCAGGTGGCGCTGGCACCAGGCTATACCGACCACGAGAACAGCATAACAACGCAACCGCTCAACTATGAAGAGGTGGCGATGTTCAACTCAACGGGTGGCTATGGCAACTTTATCTTGCCCGGCGTGCTCATGCTCATCATACAGCAGACCTTGCTCCTCGGCACAGGCTTGCTCTATGGCTCGCGTCGAGAGCGTGGCTTCTTCATAACAACCTCCACGCTGCCCATCCTCAAGCGTCGCTTGCCCATGCTTCGCATCATCACGGGCCGCACGCTCTGCATGTTGCTTATCTATGCTGCGGTCACGGCTTACGTCTTGCTGGCAATACCCAAGATGTTCCATTTCGTGCAGCTGCTCCATCCCGCCGACCTCGTGCTTTTTGTCTTGCCTTACCTCTTGGCGTGCATCTTCTTTGCCATGACCATAGGCATGCTCATACCGCAACGCGAGGATGTAATGTTGTTGGTGGTGTTCACGTCGGTGGGCCTGCTGTTCTTGAGCGGCGTGTCATGGCCGCAGAGCAACATTCCGTCGTTCTGGCGTGCCTTCGCATGTCTCTTCCCGTCAACGTTTGGCATCCAGGGCTTTGTGAAGCTAAACACCATGGGTGCGCTCATTTCCGACATCGTTTACGAGTGTCGCATGCTTTGGATACAGGCTTTAATCTATTTTTTGCTCGCTTTGTGGCTCCTTCATCGTGCTTGTAAGAAAAAATATTATTAACTTTGCGGCATGATATTTTATTTTTCCGCAACAGGCAACACAAAATGGGCTGCTGAACAGATTATGGCCACCACGCGCGACCGCATGCAACTCATGACCACAGCCGACACCGACGTAGAGATCTCTCTCGAAGAAGGTGATCGGCTGGGCTTTTGTTTTCCTGTGCATGGATGGCGCCCGCCGCTTATCGTTAGACAGTTTATCAGCCGACTGAAGGTTAACAATCTTCAGGGCCATTTCGTTTATGCTCTCTGCACAGCGGGCGACACCATCGGTGAGACGCTCGACATCTTTGCTTCTGACCTCAAGGCCCGAGGCATAAACCTTGATGCGGGCTCTTCGTTGCTCATGCCCGAATCTTATGTGGGTCTGCCCTTCATGGATGTGGACACGCCTGAACGTGAGGCAGAGAAAATTGAGACATCGCAGATAAGGCTTAACCGCATGATCGATGACATCATGCATTGCCGACCGTTCAGGTCTGAGCCCGACAGAGGGCGCTGGCCACGAATAAACAGTAGGCTTATAGGCTCGTTCTTTGTTAACCGCCTCGTCACAGACAAACCGTTTCATGTCGTCGAAGACCGCTGCATAAAGTGTGGCAAGTGTGCTGATGTATGTCCCGTGAACGACATTAAGGGCGGCAAGGGCCTGACGCCAGAGTGGTTGCACAACGGCCATTGTCTTACCTGTTTCAACTGCTTCCACCATTGTCCCACGCACGCCATCGAGTTTGGATCGCGCACAAAAAACAAAGGACAATATTTCTTCGGACGCAACAACAAAACGTGACGCAACAATAAAGCTTGACGCAACAACAAAGCTTGAAATAACAATAATCAATTGCTCTTAATGACATAAAGCTCTGGTAAAGAGCATTCAAAACCGTTACTTACATCATAATAAATAAAAAACGATTCCAAAATATGAAGAAATTTTTACTCTCCGTCTTTGCAACCCTGTTCATGGCGATGCCAATGTTCGCCTCAAAAGCCAACTCGGAGCCGTTCACGGTTAAACAGTCTGACGGCACAGAGCTCACGGTCGTCCTTCATGGCGACGAACATTTCCACTGGTACAGCACCCTCGATGGAGCGGTTTTGGCAAGAATCGACGGTCAGTTCTTCGTTGCTCAAATAGGCAACGACGGCTCTATCGCCGCAACGGCACAGCTTGCTCACAACGTGAAGCAGCGCTCGGCAAAGGAGGCTTCGCTCGTGGCGGCACAGAACCTTGACGTCTTTAAGTCGCCGGCAGCCCTGGCGCGTAGAGAGGCCATGCGCGTGCAGCAGTCGGCGCGTGCCGGTTACAACTATTTCCCCCACAAGGGCTCGCCGACGGTTTTGGTCATCCTCGCACAATTCAACGACAAGAAGTTCTCGCTGCCTGACCCCGTAGCTTCTTTCAACCAATATTTCAATGGTGATGAGCAGAGAGAGCTTGGCAACGGTGAGAGCCGCAATTATGGTAGCGTGAAGAAATATTTCAGCGAGGTCAGCGATGGCCAGTTTACGCCTAACTTTAAGATTGTAGGTCCCGTCACGGTGCCTCAATCAATGAAATATTATGGCGCCAACGGCTCTTATAAAGACCTGAACTACCGTCAGTTTGTCAAGGATGCTTGTGCCGCTGCTTCGGCTCTGCAACCGTTTGATGCTGACGAGTTTGACAGCGACGCAAACGGTTGCGTGGATCTCGTGGCCATTATGTTTGCTGGCTACGGTGAGAACAACGGTGCCGACCCGAACACGTTGTGGGCAAAGACCTCGTTGCAGGATTTTGGTTCTTACAACGAAAAAAGTGTGAAAAGCGCAATGCTCATCAGCGAGCTCAACGCCAATGAGTCGCTTCTCGGCGGAACAAGTTTCTATTCGAAGCCGCGAATCAATGGTGTGGGGGTGTTCTGTCATGAGATGTCCCACGCCATGGGGCTCCCCGATTTCTATTCCACCACCTCGCCTGCCGATGAGAAGGACAACCAGGAACTCGAATACTGGAGCCTTATGGATGGCGGCGAGAACGTATCAAACGGTTATTATCCTGTCGCTTACACCGCCTTTGAGCGCAAGCACATGGGGTGGAGCGATTATGTGGAGATGGAGGATGGCAAGACCTACTCGCTGGCCACTGCCGACAAGGGTGGCCGCGGACATGTCTACTACAATCCCAACACGTTGGCGGCTGGTCGCGTGTCCGACTATTTCGTGTTTGAAAACATACAAAACACGGGATGGAACTCTAAACTTCCCGGTCACGGTCTCATCGCTTATCGTGTTAGCATGCGCATAAGCGACATGCAGTATAACACGCCGATAAACAACATTGTCGGCGATCCAGGCTTCACTATTGTCCCTGCCGACGGTCGCTTGCTCAACATCAATAACACCACGGGCTCCAATTCTGAACGTCAGGCTGCTTATAAGAACAGCATGGCTGCCGACCCGTTCCCCGGAACGCTGAAGGTTACGACGCTTCTCGCAAAGCAGAACCTGCCCAACTTTGCTTGGCGTGATGCTCCTAAGGACAACAAAATGGGACTTTACGACATCGTGGAGGACACAGAGTCTACTCACGAGGTGAGCTTCCGCTTTGTTGCTGACGTCACAACGTCTGGTCTCCAAAACGTTGTTACCGATGCTCCCTCATCTACCGACAACCGCATCTTCTCCATCGATGGCATCTGCCTCGGCACCGACCTCTCGGTTCTCCCGAAGGGCCTATATATAATAGGTGGAAAAAAGGTCGTGAAGCAATAGCAATAACACCATAACGCTTCAACATCTAAACAACAGCAACGTTACAGGCTATAGCCTTTAGATATAGATAAACCAAAAGGGCTGAATTCGTTATTTATCGAATTCAGCCCTTTTGGTTTCTTTCTTTTCTTCTCTTCTCTCTTATATTTTCTTCTCTCTTATATCTTCTTCTCTCTTATATTTATTCAACAGAGTTTGGGGATAAGGCGAAAATCATTCAACCAACCTCAGG
>OKRS01000156.1_pt1 | contig 51306 bp, 48 predicted proteins | sample 1601191 | NCBI WGS metagenome assembly OKRS01 (sample SAMEA3541509, study PRJEB24748) | human gut metagenome | biome: human gut; feature: human-associated habitat; material: faeces | place: China | collected 2012
GTAACCTGCGGATTTTCACAGCTAAGCCGACAAGACGTCCTCGAAGAGGGCGAACACAAGCGAGCTGTTCAAATAATCCATATGTTCGCCCTCTTCGAGGACGGTTCTACCATCATCATGGGGACCGCAGGCTTCGTTTGTTCAACCAGCGGTTATGGATGTTCGCCCTCTTCGAGGACGATCACTTGCAAGCAGGCACAGGAAGGAGAAACAGATTGTCCCTATTGTCTCTATTATCTTTGAAACCTCCGCAAGCAAAAAGCGCAAGAAAACGGGAAATGTGGTCATTTGGTCATTTGGTCATTTTGACGTTTTCAAAGAGAACGAAAAGGGAACTGAAGGAAAAAAGAAAACAAAAGAAAAAAAGAAAACAAAAGAAAAAAAGAAAAAAGTAAACATTAAAAAATTAAAGCTATGAAAAAGGAAACCTTGAAAACTATCATCAATTTCGTCATTACCGTGCTCACGGCCATCGCCAGCAGCTTCTGCATGATGAGCTGCATGTCGGCTTGATTTTTGAATTTCGAACACAAATGGTTTTTTGAACACGAATGGGTTTTTGAACACAAATGGCTTTTGAACACGAATCGCACGAATTTCACGAATGTTTATAAGCACACGGATTACACTAGCAATTAAGGGTGAACACGAATGGTTTTTGAACACGAATAACACGAATTTCACGAATCTTAATTGCTACGCAATATTTTCAATCAAAAACTATTCGTGTTATTCGTGTTATTCGTGTTCAAAAAAAAATTATTATCCGTGTTCAAAAAATAATATTCTTCGTGTTCAAAAATAATATTCTTCGTGTTCAAAAAAAAATTATTATTCGTGTTCAAAATTCGAAATTGCTGCGCCGCGCGGAAGCGCGCGGCACAGCCTTAAAGCTTCACCTTCTTTTTCGCTCCCTTGCTCTCGTTCGTAATGCGGTTGAGCGAGGTCACGACATAGGTATATTTTGTCTTGCCGTCGTCGTAGGGCAGCTTGTAGAAGGGTTGTGAGGTGATGACCTGTATGGCGTCGGCGTTGTCGAGGTCAATGCGCTCACCCTTTGCGAAGCGGTAGACGACATGTTTCGTTGCCTCGTCGTTCCATTTCTTGCCCTCGGGCTGCTTCCAGAAGAGGATGTAGCCGTCGCTTGTCCATACAGGTTTCAGCCCCTTGGGTTTCTTAGGCGCGGTCTTGTCGATGAAAGGCATGAGAGGCTGCAGGGCCGGCTTCTTCCAGAAGGTGTTGCGGAGCATGGAGCCATAGCGTCCCTGGTCGTCGACCACGGCCTTGGCGTACCACAGCACAGTTCCCTTGACGTTTGGCAGCTGCTGGTGGAGCTGAAACTTGCGCCCCATCTGGTTGCTGTTCGGGTTCTCAGGGTCGGCAAAGCGCACGGTACGGTCCACGCTCTCGCCGATGTAGAGATGTCGCTTTGAGCAGTTTTTGTTCCACCATTTTATGAGCGTGAGATAGTCGGCCGCCTTGTTGCCGATCTCCCAGTAGAGCTGCGGCACACAATAGTCGACCCATCCGTTGTTTACCCACATGAGCACGTCGGCATAGAGGTCGTCATAGTTTTGCAGGCCGCGGGTGTCGCTGCCGTTGGGGTCGTTGCGCTTGTTGCGGTAGATGCCGAAGGGCGAGACGCCAAACTTGACCCACGGCTTAATCTTGTGAATGTGCTCTCCCAGCTCCTTTATGAACACGTTGACGTTGTAGCGTCGCCAGTCGTTGATGTCGGCAATGCCGTTGCTGTTGGCGCGGTAGTCTTGCTCATCGGGAATCTTGATGCCCGCCACGGGATAGGGGTAGAAATAGTCGTCGATGTGGAAGCCGTCGATGTCGTAGCGGCTCACGATGTCTTCTGTCACCTTATATATATACTCGCGGTTCTCGGCCTTTGCTGGGTTGAGGATAAACTGTCCGTCGTAGGAGAACACGCTCGACGGGCGCTGTATGGCCACATGGTTCGAAGCCAGCTCCACCGTGCCCTTGGTCTTGGCGCGGTAGGGGTTGATCCATGCGTGGAGCTCCATGCCGCGTCTGTGGCATTGGTCTACCATCCATTTGAGGGGGTCCCAATAGGGCGACGGCGCCTTGCCCTGCTTGCCCGTGAGGTAGCGGCTCCACGGCTCTATGTTGCTCTGATAGAGGGCGTCACACTCGGGTCGCACCTGAAAGATGATGGCGTTGACCCCGTCTTTTTGCAGCTCGTCGAGCTGATGTGTGAGCGTCTGCTGCATGGCCTGTGTGGACATGCCCTGAAACTGCCCGTTCACACATTGTATCCACGCTCCGCGAAACTCGCGTTTGTCACCGTTGCCCCCTTTCGCCATGGCCCATTGCGGCGCCACGACAAGGAGAAGCAACAAGAAAAGAAATGATGTTGTTTTCCGTTTTATTGTCATGATAAAAAATTATAAATTGCTTGAGTAAGTAGCATTTTGAGCCACAAAATTAATGCTTTTTGATGGATACTCAAAAAAAAAGCCGTGTTTTTTTGCCAATTCGTCCATTTGTGCTAACTTTGCAGTTAAATTTTGCATCAGAATAAAACAACAAGATTTGATAGAGAAACATATCATATTAGAAGACATTGACCCTGTGACGTTTTACGGGGTCAACAACCTTCATTTCCAGATGATAAAGTCGTTGTATCCCAAGCTGCGCATCGTGGCAAGAGACAACGTGATAAGGGTGCTCGGCGACGAGGAAGAGATGGCGTCGTTTGAGGAGAACATCGAGAAGATCCGCCAGCATGTGCTGAAATATAACGCCGTGACCGACGAAGACATTCACGACATCATCACGGGCAAGCAGACGAAGGCCGACGGCGTGAAGGGTGTGCTCATCTACAACGTGTCGGGCAAGCCGATAAAATGTCGCAGCACGAACCAGCAGCGTCTGGTCGAGGCTTACGAGAAAAACGACATGGTGTTTGCCGTGGGGCCTGCCGGCACGGGCAAGACCTATCTCAGCATAGCGCTTGCCGTGAAGGCCCTCAAGGAAAAGGTCATAAAGAAGATCATCCTCAGCCGCCCTGCCGTCGAAGCGGGCGAGAAGCTGGGCTTCCTGCCGGGCGACATGAAAGACAAGATCGACCCCTACCTGCAGCCGCTCTACGACGCGCTGGAAGACATGATACCGGCCGTGAAGCTGCAAGACATGATGGAGAAGCACGTCATACAGATTGCGCCCCTGGCCTTCATGCGAGGCCGCACGCTGAGCGACGCCGTGGTCATTCTGGACGAAGCGCAGAACACCACAACGGCGCAGATAAGGATGTTTCTCACCCGCATGGGCACCAACACGAAGATGATCATCACGGGCGACATGACGCAGATTGACCTGCCGCGAGGACAGCGGAGCGGCCTGAAAGAGGCGGTCGCCATTCTTGACGGCATAAAGGGCATCGGCATAATAAACCTTTCGCAAAAAGACATCGTGAGACACCACCTCGTGACGCAGATCGTGAAGGCCTATGAACGGCACGACAAGCAGGAGGCGGAAGAACGCGAGGAGCGCAACGCACGAGGAAAGGACGAAGGGCGGGGACAGGCTTGAAGGAAAGGCCGAAGGCTCCATAAGGTTTGGAAAGCCGAGGAGCGTGGTCAAGGCTTTATAAAAGACCAAAGCTCCATGAGGATTGGATAAGCATTAAGCCGCCCCGACATCCCCCCAAAAAGAAAACAGAAGAATCTTTCAATAAACAAAAATCATAAGCAAAGATGAAAGCACTTACAAAGACAGATTTCCATTTTGACGGACAGAAAAGTGTATATCACGGCAAGGTGCGTGACGTGTACAACATCAACGACGAGCTCATCGTCATGGTGGCAACAGACAGAATCTCGGCATTCGACGTTATCCTGCCCAAGGGCATTCCCTTCAAAGGACAGGTACTGAACCAGATCGCAGCACAGTTTCTCGATGCAACAAGCGACATCTGCCCCAACTGGAAATTGGCTACACCCGACCCCATGGTCACCGTGGGCCTTAACTGCGAAGGTTTCAAAGTTGAAATGATTATCCGCTCCATCCTCACAGGATCGGCATGGCGTGCCTACAAGGACGGATGCCGCGAGATCTGCGGCGTGAAGTTGCCAGAGGGCATGAAGGAGAACCAGCGCTTCCCCGAGCCCATCATCACGCCCACAACAAAGGCTGACGAGGGCCACGACATGAACATCTCGAAGGAAGAGATCATTGCCCAGGGCATAATGAGCGCAGACGACTATGCCCAGGTTGAAGACTACACACGCAAGCTCTTCCAGCGCGGACAGGAGATTGCTGCCAAGCACGGTCTGATACTGGTCGACACCAAGTATGAGTTTGGAAAGCACGACGGCAAGGTCTACCTTATCGATGAGATCCACACCCCCGACAGCAGCCGCTATTTCTATGCCGACGGCTACGAGGAGAAGCTGGAGAAGGGCGAGCCCCAGAAGCAGCTCTCGAAGGAGTTTGTGCGCCAATGGCTCATCGACCACAACTTCATGAACGAGCCGGGACAGACCGTGCCTGAGATGACAGACCAGTATTGCGAGAGCGTGAGCGACCGCTACATCGAGCTCTATGAGCACATCACAGGCAACAAGTTTGACAAGACAGCAGAAGAGGGCGACATCGCAGCTCGCATAGAGAAAAACGTTGCCGCTTATCTGGCTTCAAGAAAATAACACTTTTCGGGCACACACACTTGTCGGCAGAAGGGCTTTCAAAACAACAAACGTTTATCAGGTTGTTACAAGCTTAAAAGCATCTGACAAGGTTTAGCCCGCAACAGAAGAATGGCCGTGGCATAATGGAAAAGAAAATGCCACAGCCATTCTTTACGCATTTAAGTTGACGAGTTGACAAGGAGAAGTGTTGACACGGAGAATCCCACACCAACCAACAACCATCATGGTTTACGAACAGGAAAAGATAAAACCCTACAAGCAGGACGGCAAGAAAGGCGAACAGGTGGAACAGATGTTCGACCACATAGCCCACTCTTATGACCAGCTCAACCACCGGCTGTCATGGAACATCGACAAGATGTGGAGAAACGCAGCCATAAAAAAGCTGGCGGAGAAGCAACCGCAGACCATCCTCGACGTGGCCACGGGAACGGGCGATTTTGCCATCAAGGCAGCCGAAGCCCTGAAGCCGGCCAAGGTGCTGGGCATCGACATCAGCGAGAAGATGATGGAGATTGGACAGCAGAAGGTTGCCGCCAGAGGCCTGCAAGACATCATAAGCTTCAAGAAGGAAGACTGCACGGCGCTAACCCTGCCAAGCAACAGTTTTGATGCCGTCATGGCGGCCTTCGGCATACGCAACTTTGCCGACCTCGACAAGGGGCTGGCCGAGATGTGCCGCGTGCTGAAACCTGGGGGCATGCTCACCATACTGGAGCTGACCACGCCCGTGAGAACGCCCATGAAGCAGCTGTTTAAGGTCTACTCGCACACCGTGCTGCCCGTCTACGGCCGACTGGTGTCGCGTGACACAAGCGCCTACTCTTACCTCACGGCCACCATTGAAGCCTTCCCGCAGGGCGAACGCATGGTTGACATTCTGCTCAACGCAGGGTTTGCCAAAGCCACATTCCGGCGGCTCACGTTCGGCATCTGCACCATGTATGTGGCGACAAAATAGAAACTTCTAACGACAAAGCAGAAACTTCTAACAAAGAACTACAAAACTGATAATTATGGACAAGTATGGACTTATTGGTTATCCGCTCGGCCACTCGTTCTCTATCGGCTATTTCAACGAGAAATTTGAGAACGAAGGCATCGACGCACAGTATATCAACTTCGAGATTCCCTCTATAGAGAACCTCCCAGAGATCCTTGCCTCAAACCCTGAGCTCAAGGGGCTTAACGTGACCATACCATACAAGGAAAAGGTTATCAGCTACCTCGACGACATGAGCGAGGAGGCAAGGGCCATAGGAGCCGTGAACGTGGTGCGCGTCACCCACAAGGGCAACAAGACCATCCTTAAAGGCTTCAATTCTGACGTTATTGGGTTCACACAAAGCATAGAGCCCATGCTCGAAACCAACACCCACAAGAAAGCGCTCATCCTGGGCACGGGAGGAGCGTCGAAGGCCATACGCTACGGCCTGCAACAGCTCGGACTGGAAACGCTCTTCGTGAGCCGCACACCAAAGCCAGGAGCAATAACCTATGATGACATCACGGCTGAGACCATTCGTGAATATAACGTGATCGTGAACTGCACTCCCTGCGGAATGTACCCCAAGGCCGACCAATGTCCGAAGCTGCCTTACGAGGCCATGGACTCGCGCAACATTCTTTACGACCTCATCTACAACCCCGACGAGACGCTCTTCATGCAACGGGGAGCAGAAAACGGGGCCAACGTGAAAAACGGCCTCGAGATGCTGCTCCTGCAAGCCTTCGCCAGCTGGGAATTCTGGGGAGGAGAAGAGCGCATAAAAACGCTCTGAAAACGAGAAGAAAAAACATAGAACAAGGAAAAACAACAATTTCAATATAATGGACAACTCAAACAGATACATGATGCGCGGCGTGAGCGCTGCCAAAGAAGACGTACACAACGCCATCAAGAACATCGACAAAGGCATCTTTCCACAGGCTTTCTGTAAGATCATTCCCGACATTCTCGGCGGCGACCCCGACTATTGCAACATCATGCATGCTGACGGCGCAGGAACAAAATCGTCGCTGGCTTACATGTATTGGAAAGAGACAGGCGACCTGAGCGTATGGAAAGGCATAGCACAAGACGCCCTTATCATGAACACGGACGACCTGCTCTGCGTGGGAGCTGTAGACAACATTCTCGTCTCAAGCACCATCGGACGCAACAAGATGCTCGTGCCGGGAGAGGTCATCTCGGCCATCATCAACGGCACAGACGAGTTGCTTAAGCAGATGAGAGACATGGGCGTGGGAATCTATGCCACAGGCGGCGAGACAGCCGACGTGGGCGACCTCGTGCGCACCATCATCGTCGACTCTACCGTGACCTGCCGCATGAAGCGTGCCGACGTCATAGACAACGCCAACATTCGCCCGGGCGATGTCATCGTGGGCCTAGCGTCATTCGGACAGGCTTCCTATGAGGACCGCTACAACGGCGGAATGGGCAGCAACGGACTGACGAGCGCACGCCACGACGTGTTTGCCAAGTATCTGGCAGAGAAATATCCCGAGAGCTTCGACCACGCCGTACCCGACGAGCTGGTCTACAGCGGCTCTTACCGCCTTGACGACAAGGTTGAGGGAGCAAGCGTGAACGCTGGACAGCTCGTGCTCTCCCCCACCCGCACCTATGCTCCCGTGATCAAGAAAATTCTGGACCTCCACCGCGCCGACATTCACGGCATGGTACATTGCACAGGCGGCGCACAGACCAAGGTGCTACATTTCGTGGGCGACAACTGCCATGTGGTCAAGGACAACATGTTCCCCGTGCCGCCGCTCTTCAAGACCATTCAGAAGGAAAGCGGAACCGACTGGAAAGAGATGTACAAGGTGTTCAACATGGGACACAGAATGGAGATCTATGTGGCTCCCGAAAAGGCAGAGGCCATTATGGAGATCAGCCGCAGCTTCAACATCGACGCACAGATCGTGGGACACATCGAAGAGGGAGAGAAGAGCCTCACCATCAAGTCGGAGTTTGGAACTTTTGAGTATTGATTTTTTTAGTTGACATGTTGACGAGGAGATTTGTTGACAAAGAGACGAGTTGACAAGTTGACGAGTTGCGAAACTATAAAAAAAATGGCAGACAACAACAACATATTACAGAAGCTGGAAGGCTTGGAGAGCCGATTTGAAGAGGTGTCAACCTTGATTACCGACCCTAACGTCATAGGCGACCAGCAACGCTTCGTGAAGCTCACAAAGGAATATAAAGACCTTAGCGACATCATGGACGCACGCAAACGCTACATAGCCTGTCTCAACAGCATAAAGGAGGCAAAGGACATACTGGCCAACGAGACCGACCCCGAGATGAAGGAGATGGCACGTGAGGAGCTGGCAGAGAACGAAGAGAAGCAGCCTAAGATCGAGGAGGAGATAAAGATTGCGCTCATACCCAAGGACCCCGAAGACTCGAAGAACGTGCAGATGGAGATTCGTGCAGGAGCAGGCGGCGACGAGGCAGCCCTCTTTGCAGGCGACTTGTTCTCCATGTACAAGAAATATTGTGACGCCAAAGGCTGGGCGTTCTCCGTGACAAGCGTGAGCGAAGGAGCCGTGGGCGGTTTCAAGGAGATCGACTTTGCCGTGAGCGGCGACAACGTGTACGGCACACTCAAGTATGAGTCGGGCGTGCATCGTGTGCAACGTGTGCCGGCCACAGAAACCCAGGGACGCATGCACACCAGCGCCGCTACCGTGGCCGTGCTCCCCGAGGCCGACAAGTTTGAGGTAAACATCAACGAGGGCGACATCAAATGGGACACGTTCCGTTCAAGTGGTGCCGGCGGCCAGAACGTGAACAAGGTCGAGTCGGGTGTGCGCTTGCGCTACCCGTGGAAGAACCCCAACACGGGCGAGGTGGAAGAGATCCTTATCGAGTGTACCGAAACACGCGACCAGCCCAAGAACAAGGAGCGTGCCCTCTCGCGTCTGCGCACGTTCATCTACGACCGTGAGCACCAGAAATATATGGACGACATAGCGAGCCGCCGCAAGACCCTCGTGTCGACAGGCGACCGCTCAGCCAAGATCCGCACCTACAACTTTCCACAGGGACGTGTTACCGACCATCGCATAGGCTACACCACCCACGACCTGCAAGGTTTCCTGAACGGCAACATTCAAGACATGATCGATGCCCTGACCGTGGCAGAAAACGCAGAACGCATGAAAGAGTCGGAGCTGTAAAGGCCATAAAAGCTTAAATTGGCCACAAGAGTTTAAAGCCCAAAGAGTTTAAAATTCAAAAATCAAAATTCAAAATTCAAGAAAATGACCCGTCAAGAGCTAATAAACGAGATATTCAGCAAGAAGACCTTCCTCTGCGTGGGTCTCGACACAGACACAAAGAAGATACCGCAGCACCTGCTGAAGGAGGATGACCCCATCTTCGCCTTCAACAAGCAGATTATCGACGCAACAGCCCCCTACTGTGTGGCATACAAGCCCAACCTGGCCTTCTATGAGGCGTTCGGCGTGAAGGGCATCATGGCCTTCGAGAAGACCGTGACCTATCTTCAGGAGCACTATCCCAACCACTTCACCATAGCCGATGCCAAGCGCGGCGACATAGGCAACACAAGCGCCATGTATGCACGCACCTTCTTCGAGGAGTATGACATCGACGCGCTTACCGTGGCTCCCTACATGGGCGAGGACAGCGTGACACCTTTCCTGGGCTACGAGAACAAGTGGGTGGTGCTGCTCGCCCTCACAAGCAACAAGGGCAGCCACGACTTCCAGCTCACAACCGACGAACAGGGCACACGACTGTTTGAAAAAGTGCTCACAAAGTCGCAGGAATGGGGCAACAAGGACAACATGATGTATGTTGTGGGAGCCACACAGGGCGAGATGTTCACAGACGTGCGCAAGCTCGTTCCCGACCATTTCCTCCTCGTGCCGGGCGTGGGCGCCCAAGGCGGCTCGTTGAGCGAGGTGTGCAAATATGCCATGACCAAAGAGTGTGGTCTGCTCGTCAACAGCTCGCGCGGCATCATCTACGCTTCTAACGGTACCGACTTTGCCGAGGTGGCAGCACAAAAGGCGAAGGAACTTCAGGAGCAGATGGCCGAAGAGCTTGCAAAAATAGGATAACACATGGGATTGAAGGCCGCTCCAACAAAAAAACAAAGGCCTCTTCATGTGTAGCCAACTTGTATGATGGTAAAAACGACCTCAACGGTTGTTTTTACCATCATTTCTTATACTCACACCATCAAAAACAGCCGCTTTTACAAAAATAAATGACTAATAGTGAGTTTTATAAATAAATTTTACTATTTTTGCAAAAACAATTTTACAAACATATAAAGAAATGGAGTTTACAGCCAAACAAATTGCTGCATTTATAAACGGAAAAATAGAAGGAGACGAAAATGCCTCGGTTAACACCTTCGCTAAGATTGAAGAAGGCAAGCCAGGAGCCATTTCTTTTCTTTCAAACCCTAAATATACGCATTACATCTACGACACAAAGTCGTCAATAGTGCTCGTCAACGACGACGTGGAGCTGGAGAGACCTGTAAGCGCAACGCTCATACGTGTAAAGAACGCATACGAGTGTGTGGCCAAGCTGCTGCAGCTCTACCAGTCGAGCCTGCCCGTAAAGAAAGGCATCGACAGCCTCGCGTTCATAGCACCAACGGCAAAAATTGGAGAGGGATGTTACATCGGAGCATTCGCCTACATCGGCGAGGGAGTTGTCATTGGCGACAACACGCAGATTTATCCGCACGCCGTGGTCGGCGACAACGCGAAGGTAGGAAGCCATTGCCTGATCTATCCTAACGTGAGCATCTACCACGACTGCCGCCTGGGCAACAACGTGACAATTCACTCGGGAACCGTTATCGGCGCCGACGGCTTCGGATTTGCACCCAACGCCGAGGGCTACGACAAGATTCCGCAGATCGGCATCGTGACCATTGAGGACAATGTGGAGATCGGCGCCAACACATGTGTGGACCGCTCAACCATGGGCAGCACCATCATACGCAAGGGCGTGAAGCTCGACAACCTCGTGCAGATTGCACACAACGTGGAGGTGGGCGAGAACACCGTGATGTCGGCTCAGGTGGGCATTGCGGGCAGCACCAAGGTGGGATCATGGTGCATGTTCGGAGGACAGGTCGGTCTGGCTGGACACATAACCATTGGCGACAAGACGTTCCTCGGAGCACAATCGGGCGTGCCAGGCAACATCAAGGGCAACGAGCAGCTCATCGGCACTCCTCCCATGGAGCCGAAAGCCTACTTCCGCTCTCAGGCTGTCTTCCGCCGTCTGCCGGAGATGTACAGACAGATCGCGGAGCTGCAAAAGCAGATTGACGAGCTGAAGAACAAACAATTATAAACCTTTAATAGACAACTGCCGCGCGCACACTAACGTGCACGCACATAGATAATGAACACGCATAAACAAAAGTCGTTAAAAGGCAGCTTTTCTCTCTGTGGAAAGGGCCTGCATACAGGTTTGAGCCTCACCGTGACGTTCAACCCTGCTCCTGAGAACTATGGTTACAAGATACAGCGCATAGACCTTGAAGGAATGCCTATCATCGATGCCGTTGCCGAGCATGTGGTCGACACACAACGCGGAACGGTGCTCGGAAAGGGCGATGTGCGCGTGTCGACCGTGGAGCATGGCCTTGCCGCGCTTTACGCGTTGGGAATAGACAACTGCCTGATCCAGGTCAACGGACCAGAGTTTCCTATCCTCGACGGCAGCGCTGCCATGTACATCACAAAAATAGATGAGGTGGGCATTGAAGAGCTCAACGCCCCGAAAGACTGGTACATCATACGCAAGAAAATTGAGGTAAAGGACGAGGAGACAGGTTCATGCATAACCATCCTGCCCGACGAGGAGTTCAGCCTCACGGCCATGTGCTCATTCAACTCGAAATTTATCAACAGCCAGTTTGCAACGCTCGACAAGATGGACGCGTTCCCTACAGAGATTGCACAGGCACGCACCTTCGTCTTTGTGCGCGACATAGAGCCGCTGCTCAAGGCTAACCTCATTAAGGGCGGCGACCTCGACAACGCAATCGTGATCTACGAGAAGCAGACGACACAGGAGCGTCTGGACCAGCTTGCCGACTTCCTCAAGGTGCCTCACATGGACGCCACAAAGCTCGGATACATTCAGCACAAGCCGCTGGTGTGGGAGAACGAATGTACACGTCACAAGCTCCTCGACATCATAGGCGACATGGCGCTCATAGGCAAGCCTATCAAGGGACGCATCATAGCAACACGTCCGGGACACACCATAAACAACAAGTTCGCACGCCAGATGCGCCGCGAAATTCGCAAGCATGAGATCCAGGCGCCCATCTATGACCCGAACGACGCACCCGTGATGGACAACGTGCGCATTCGTGAGCTCCTGCCCCACCGCTACCCCATGCAGCTTGTCGACAAGGTCATTGCTCTCGGAGCAGCAAGCATTGTGGGCGTGAAGAACATAACAGCCAACGAGCCTTTCTTCCAGGGACATTTCCCCCAGGAGCCTGTGATGCCGGGCGTTCTGCAGATCGAGGCGATGGCACAATGTGGCGGACTGCTCGTTCTCAACAACCTTGAGGAACCCGAGCGTTGGTCTACCTATTTCCTCAAGATTGACGACGTGAAATTCCGCCAGAAGGTTGTGCCCGGCGACACGCTCATGTTCAAGGTTGACCTCTTGGCTCCCGTGCGCCACGGCATATCTTCCATGAAGGGCTATGTGTTTGTTGGCGACCACGTTGTGTCGGAGGCCACGTTCACGGCGCAGATTGTGAAGAACAAATAAGGCGTTTGTAAAGAACAGGCGGAAACGTTTGTAAAGAACAGGCGGAAACGTTTGTGAAGAACAACATAAAAAGATTTTTACAATGAACAACATCAGTCCGTTAGCATACATTCATCCCGAGGCAAAGCTCGGCGACAACAACAACATCGGCCCGTTCTGTTTCATAGACAAGGACACCGTGCTCGGCGACAACAACAACCTGCTCAACAGCGTGACAATTCATCAGGGAGCACGCATAGGAAGCAACAACGAGTTCTTCCCCGGAGCAAGCATTTCAACAAAACCACAAGACCTCAAGTTTCGCGGAGAGCACACAACCTGCGAGGTTGGCGACAACAACAGCATTCGCGAGAACGTGACCATATCGAGAGGAACAGCATCGAAGGGACGTACCGTGGTGGGAAGCAACAACCTGCTCATGGAGAACATGCACATCGGCCACGACTGCGTGGTGGGAAACGGGGTCATCATAGGCAACTCGACCAAGTTTGCGGGAGAGGTTACAATCGACGACAACGCCATCGTGAGCGCAACCGTGCTCTGCCACCAGTTCTGCAAGATCGGCGGCTACGTCATGATCCAGGGTGGATGCCGCTTCAGCCAGGACATTCCTCCTTACATCATAGCAGGAAAGGAGCCCACACGCTATTGTGGCCTTAACCTCGTGGGGCTGCGACGCCGCGGATTCTCAAACGATCTCATAACGCTCATACACGACGCTTACCGTCTGCTCTACTCGAAGACAGTTCTGTCGGAAGGCATTGAGGAGATTCGCAAGAACCTGCAGATCACGCCAGAGATTCAGTATATCATCGATTTCGTGGAGTCGTCAAAACGCGGAATCATCAGATAAGAGAAAACAAAGCCTACTATTTTTTTTGAATGAAAACTCTTATTGTCCTTGTAGGTCCTACAGGTGTCGGTAAGACAGAAACAAGTTTGAATATTGCCGAGAATTATAGCATACCTATTATTAATGCTGATTCTCGGCAAATATTTTCTGAGATACCGATAGGCACGGCGGCACCTACCGCCGAGCAACAACGCCGTGTAAAACATTTCTTTGTAGGAAACCACTCCATAACCGACTATTACAGCGCTTCTCTTTATGAAGAAGACGTGCTGCAACTCCTTGACACGCTTTTCTCACAATCGGACATCGCCATGATGTGTGGCGGAAGCATGATGTATATTGATGCCGTGTGTAACGGAATAGACGACATACCGACCGTAGACGACGACACACGAGAGCTCATGAAGCGCCGACTGGCTGAAGAGGGGCTGCCCGCCCTGGTGGAGGAGCTGCGCACGATAGACCCCGAACATTGGGCCATTGTGGACCGCAACAACCCGCGACGCGTGGTACACGCGCTCGAAATTTGCCACTCTACGGGAAAGACCTACTCGTCGTTCCGCACAAACACACGGAAAAAAAGACCGTTCAACATCATAAAAATAGGGCTCACACGGCAACGCGAGCTACTATACGACCGCATAAACAAACGCGTGGAGCAGATGATGGACGACGGGCTGCTGGAGGAGGCACGAAAGGTTTGTCGGCTGCGCGAGCTCAACGCCCTTAACACGGTGGGCTACAAAGAGCTGTTTGAACATTTTGACGGACTGACGACTCTGGACGAGGCGGTTTTCAAGATACAAAGCAACTCGCGCCGTTACTGCCGCAAGCAGCTCACATGGTTCAAACGCGATGACACATTGGCGTGGTTTGAGCCCGAGAACATTAAAGAAATTATAAAATATATAGAAAACAATAGGTAGGTTGAACCTATTTTTGTAAATTTGTATCTCGTAAGCAAAACACTAACAAACAATTAAGGTGTAACAGATGAATAAGATTAAACAATGTCTCGCTACGCTATGGCAGAAGATACGCGCTTTCTGGCCATGGTACAAAAATCTGTATAAAGGTCGCGCATGGTACACAAAATCGCTCATTGGCTTTGTGTCGTGCATTGCCGCCTTTTTTATTTACCTCGGAATGGTTGACACCAACTTCCTGTGGCTCTTCGGAAAAAGCCCCGGCTTCAGCAGAATCATGAACCCTGAAACGCATCAGGCTTCTGAGATCTATAGTGCTGACGGAAAGCTCATTGGCAAGTTTTTTAACGAGAACAGAACACCTGTAAAGTTTGAGGATGTGAACCCGACATTCTGGAAAGTGCTTGTCGACACAGAGGACGAACGGTTCTACAAACATCACGGAATAGATTTCACAGGAATGCTTGCAGCTGCAAAAGACATAATCGTGCACCACGACGCACGTGGAGCATCGACCATAACGCAGCAGCTGGCAAAAAATATGTTCCGCGTGCGCACGCAATATTCTACTGGCCTGCTTGGCTACATACCCGGCATCAAGATGCTGGTCATGAAGAGCAAGGAATGGATTATTGCTACAAAGCTTGAGCTCGTATATGACAAGAAGGACATTCTCACGATGTATGCCAACACGGTAGATTTCGGATCTAACGCTTTCGGCATAAAGACCGCCTGCAAGACCTATTTCAACACCACACCGTCAGAACTGACGCTCGACCAGATGGCTGTGCTCGTTGGAATGCTCAAGGCAACAACCTATTATAACCCGCGAATAAACCCAAAGAACAGTCTGAAACGACGCAATATCGTGCTCTCAAACATGCTGAGACACAACGACATAAACAGAGCGCAGTATGACTCAATTTCGGCTAAGCCCATAACGCTCAACTATAGCGTGGAGAGCAACTATGACGGCGAGGCGTTGTATTATCGCGAGTATCTGGCAAACTATCTTAAAGATTGGTGCGAGGAGAACGATTATGACCTCTACAGCTCAGGTCTGAAAATATACACCACCCTCGACTCGCGCATGCAGGAGTATGCAGAACAGGCTGCCATAAAGCAGATGAAGATCGTGCAACGCAACTTCAAGAACCATTGGGGCAACGAGGAACCGTGGCAAGACGAGAACCACAAGGTCATTCCGGGATTCATCGAAGGCATTGCAAAGAAGCTTCCTGTATACAAATATCTGTCGAACAAGTTTGAGAACAGCCCCGACTCTATCGACTATTATCTCAACAAGCCACATACCGTGAAGCTGTTCGACTATGAAAAGGGATTTATAGAGGAGCAGATGTCGACCATGGACTCTATACGCTACATGGTGCATTTCATGCATTGTGCCTTCGTGGCCATGGAGCCTCAGACGGGTGCCGTTAAGGCATGGGTCGGCGACATCAACTTCAACACATGGAAATATGACAAGGTAACAGCCATGCGCCAACCTGGTTCAACCTTCAAGCTCTTTGTCTACACAGAAGCCATGAACCAGGGGCTCACGCCTTGCGACAAACGACGTGACGAATATTTCAGCATGCAGGTGTTTGACAAGAAAAAGAACCAAGAGGTTACATGGGCACCAACAAACGCAAACGGTTCGTTCAGCGGCGACTCTATGGCCCTGAAGAGTGCATTCGCACGAAGCATCAACTCGGTGGCCGTGCGTCTGGGACAGGAGATGGGCATTTCACGCATAGTGGAGACAGCCCATAAGATGGGAATAAAGAGTCCGCTCGATGCCACACCTGCATTGGCTCTCGGATCAAGCGACATAAACCTCCTGGAGCTTGCCAACTCTTATTGCACCATTGCCAACGACGGCGTGCATCATGAGCCTGTGGTCGTGACACGAATTGTCGACAAAGACGGCAAGGTGGTCTACACGGCACCTACAGCAGAAGAACAGGCCATACCCTACCGTAGCGCGTTCTTCATGCAGCAACTGCTCATGGGTGGTTTGCGTGAGCCGGGCGGAACGTCTATGAGCTTCGGAGGATATCTGGGCGACAGCTACAAAGATACCGACTGGGGCGGCAAGACAGGAACCTCAAACAACCACTCTGATGCGTGGTTCATGGGTGTCAGTCCGAAGCTGGTTGTGGGCGCATGGGTTGGCGGCGAGTATCGTTGCATCCATTTCCGCACAGGCGCTCTCGGACAAGGCAGCCGCACGGCGCTCCCCATCTGCGGATATTTTGTACAGGCGCTCCTGTCTGACCCCAACTTCAAGCAATATCACGCCAAGTTTGGAAAGCCGAAGGACGATGCAATTCTTAGCAGCATGTACAACTGTGCAAGCTATTACAGCCACTCTAAGCGCGACACGTTGCAGACAGACAGCATTCATGTGGAAGAGGAGATTATGCTCGACGAGGAAGGCAACCCCATAGAGCACACAAAAACCTCGCCTGATGCAACAGAACCGAAAGAAAAGGAGAAGCACCACGCTCCAACAGAGGAAACTGTAAGCTTCGATAACCTGTAAGGGGGTCGATAAAGAAACAAACATTTGATTTTACAAAATCTGTACAACTATGAACATTGGAGATAAGATACCGGAAATTCTTGGCATGGACCAAGACGGAAAAGAGATAAAGGCAAGCGACTATCGTGGTCGCAAGATCGTGCTTTACAGTTATCCTAAAGCCAACACCAGCGGATGCACAACAGAAGCCTGTTCGTTGCAGGCACACAAAGAAGAGTTGGCTGCTGCCGGTTATGACATTATTGGTGTAAGCAAAGACAAACAAGCCCTACAGAAGAAGTTTGCCGACGCTCATGGGTTGCAGTTCCCTCTTATTGCCGACACAGAGACGACCTTGCTTCAGGAGCTCGGCTGCTGGGGCGAGAAGGTGACATGTGGACGTAAGACCATCGGCATCCTGCGCACAACATATCTTGTTAATGAGGATGGCGTGATAGAGAAAATTTTCACGCCCAACGAAATTAAGAAATACAAAAACGATATGTTCAAACTGATGGCTGACACCAATTTTCTATAAAAGCACAAACAACAGAATGGGAAAATTGAACAGACGACGTTTAAGATTATAACAAAAACTTATATTGCGAACCAAAATCAATGCCGACTTGTTAAAATATTCTTATAACAGATGGCGTTGGTTTTGGTTTAACATAGAAAAAGACGTAACAATTCCTCATCCCACGAACGGAATGATTGAGTTGGGGAACGTCTGCAACCTTCATTGTAATATCTGTCCACGCGAATATGAATATGGAAAGCAGATGGACATCGGGTTTATACCACTTGACAAAGCAAGAAACATTCTAGACCAGATGATTGAACAGATGCGGTCTGGCACTAATTTCACAGAAATCACAAAAAATATCTACCAAACAACAGTTCTAAAGCACAAGCGTTCAGAAAATTGTGGCAAAAGAACGTACCACACAAGTTCTGCCATAATTGCATAGAAACATAAAACGCCATATAAAAAAATAGGATGTCTTACACACAACAACTATCAATTGTGTTAAGACATCCTGTTCTTTTATAGAAATATAATTTCTATTTAGAGAAATATTTTTCCCATTAGGAACCTTATTTACTTATAGAAATATTATTCCACTTATGAAATATTATTTCCCTATAGAAATCTAAATCCCTTTATAGAGACCAGAATCCCTTTATAGGGATCTAAAGTTTTCTTACTTAGCAAAGTATCTCTTGTAGAGACCCATGAAGCCAGCACAATGGCGAGCCTCGTCCTTAGCCATCTCATGAACGGTATCGTGTGTGGCGTCCATGCCTGCAGCCTTAGCGTTCTTGGCAATGCGGAACTTGTCTTCGCAAGCGCCACGCTCAGCAGCGATACGAGCCTCAAGGTTGCTCTTGGTATCCTTCAACACGTCACCCAGCAGCTCAGCAAACTTGCTTGCGTGCTCAGCCTCCTCGAAAGCGTAACGCTTGAAAGCCTCAGCAATCTCAGGATAGCCCTCGCGGTCTGCCTGACGGCTCATGGCCAGATACATACCTACCTCGCCACACTCGCCATTGAAGTGGGTCTCAAGGTCCTTGATCATCTCGGCGTTAGCCTCCTCCTTACGAGCAGCACCAAGAGTGTGAACAGTTGCGAAAGCAGGCTGATCACCTACCTCATCCATCTCCTTAAACTTGCTCTTGGGAGCGTGGCATACGGGACATGACTCGGGAGCTTCTGTTCCCTCATAGATATAACCACAAACGGTGCAAATAAACTTCTTTTTCATAATGTTATTGTTTTAATTTTTTGTTAATGTTATTGTAATTCAAGCCGTGGTTTTTGCCAACGGCCCTGTTTTTTCTTGACATTCAGAACAGATGCCTCTATAATAGAGTTGCACATCATCGACCTTATGTCCACAAACCTCTTTCACCTCATCACAGCTTGGTGCAGGAACATCAAACAAATCGATTACCTTGCCACAATTCTTGCATAAGAAATGGACATGAGGCCGCATGTCGCCGTCATAACAAACATGATGGTCGTCTATGGTTATCATCTGCGCTGCTTTGTTCTCTGCGAACAAGCGCAATGTGTTATACAACGTCGTGCGACTGAGTGTTGGGATCTCCCCTTTCAAATCGCGAAAGATGTCCTCTATCGTGGGATGGGTGGCATGCAACATAAGATATCTCATTATGGCAAGCCTTTGCATCGAGGGACGTAGCCCACAGGCAACTAATCGGTTATACGCATCTGGTTCGTACATATTGTTGTCTTCTTTTTTATTACGATGCAAAGATAACAACAATATTTGAAACCGCCAAACAAAATTTGAAATTTTTACAAACTTTTTCTTTTTCCAATTTTATATACATTTCTAATACGCCTATATTCCATTCATTATTAATAATATAAAAAAACTAAACATTAGCGGTTTATCTATTATCAACCTATCTTTTATCCCAAATCGGTCATTAGGCCGTTTTATGTATTATTGCTATAAGCTCATTTGAGAACAGCACGGTCACCATCAATGGCGGCACTATTGAGGGAGGATATTCTGCCATCACAGTTTTTTTTGACATCTTCAATAGCCAAAGATAAAGATGAACAACTAAAAATTCAGAGAATTATGAAAATAGTTAGGATAACATACATTAAGCCTGAAATTCACGATGTCAGGATTGGCGAAGAAGCTTTGTGCGGCGATATTTATATTGGCATAAATACCTCTTCATCGGAAAATTATCCGGGGGCCGTGGGTGCTCGGGCCAACGACGGTTTTGACGACGAGCTGGAAGAGATTAACGATGATAACTATATAAAATATAACGATTATACAGGTATTAACCGTTGAAAGATCTCATGACCTTATGCTTGTCGACGGTTAATGTGTGAGACCGTGGAGACAGGCATGGTTCACATGCATGGTCCGAACAATAAAGAAACAAGCTTATGGCAAAGGCAAAAGCCCTGACCATAAGCTTGTTTTTTTGTTTTGTCAACATTCGTTAGAACGGCAGACCCACGGCGAAATGGAACGAGAAGTCGCGGCTGAAGGAGGGGTGCATAATGGGGAAATGTTCGCGGCTTGTCTCATAGGCAGGGTTGACGGCTTTCATGCCTGCGTCGAAACGCAAGACAAAATAGTCGAGGTTAAGACGAAGGCCGAGACCGTAAGCCACGGCTATCTGCTTGTAAAACTCGTTGAAGCGAAACTGTCCGCCCGGCTGCTCGGCGTAGGAGCGAAGGGTCCAGATGTTGCCTGCGTCTATGAAGAAGGCGCCGTTAAACTTCCAGAACAGGTATGTGCGCAGCTCGGCGTTGAGGTCGAGCTTCATGTCGCCCGTCTGGTTTATGAAGTCGATGCGTCCGTCGGTCCCCTTGAACCTGCCCGGTCCGAGCTCTCTCACACCCCATCCGCGCACGGAGCTTGCTCCTCCCGAGAAATAGCGTTTCTCGAACGGCAGGATGTTGCTGTTGCCGTAAGGATAAGCAACACCAAACCCTGCATGGAGAGCGAGCGTGTTGTGCTCGTCGAAGGTGAGGAGGTGGGTATAGTCGAAATCGAACTTGGCATATTGTGCGAAGGCAATGTTGAAGAGCGTGCGTTGCCCGTAGTTGTTGACACGTGTGCCCACAGCGTGAGAGAAGGCGCTGAGCAGGTTGCCGGCCGTCTCGATGTTGGCACGCAGCACATGGGTGCCGTCGTTATAAGTCAGACCTGCGCCTATCTTCATGATGAACAGGTCCTCATAGTTGTAACGCAGGATGGCGTTGCGGTTTGACACATCGTCAAGATAATCTTCCTTGAAGGTCTTCGAGATCCACGGCATGTAGACATAGTTGAGGTCTACGAGGTCGAAGCGGTAGGTGGTGTGGTGATGGGGTTCTGCCCACAGGTAGCGCCATGTTGAGGTGAAGACGCGGCGATGAAACTCGGGACGGTTCTGCAGGTTGTAGCTCATGGCGAGCTCCGACTTGGCCGTGCTGTTTCGTCTGAACGAAGACGAGATGAAAGGTGCGAGGAAACGCGGGAAGAGCAGTTTCGACTCAAGCCCATACTCCATATAGTTTTGGTTCTGATAGCCCTCCAGCCCTGTTATTGCCTCATAGGCAGCACGCATCTGCACGCTCCACACCTCTGAACCGTGGAAGATGTTACGGTTCTCATAGGTAAGCGTGGCAGCAGCTCCGAGGTCTCCGGCCGTGTTGGTGCCTTCGGGCTGGAAGGAGACAGAGTTTGGCTTGTTCATGCTCACCTGAATCTGGCAGTCGAGCAAGGCCGTGTCGGGCTGTTCCGTGAAACGAATGTTGGTGTAACGCACGGCTGCGAGACGAGCGAAGCGGTTGTAGGTGTTTTGCAGATCCGTGGCGCTGTAGGGTTTTCCCTCACGCAACGATGTGTTATCGTGTAACACACTCTCGCGCAGAGGAATGCGGGTGCTGTCGTCGCCGCTGACGTAGCGTATCGAGTTGATAAGATAACAACGATGGTTTTGCTCTGGGCTGTTGTTGTTAAACTTATACTTATGCAGATACATCGTTAGGTCGACCTGACGTTTGAGCGCGTCGGCAGAGTCGGCCTCAAAGCTGATAAAATCTTTGTTGAAACGATAATAGCCGTTGTCGTTGAGCAGCCGCGTTATGCGTTTGCGCTCTCCGTTGAGAGCATCGATGGAGAAACGTCCACCCTTTTTTATGGAGCACTCTCCCATCTGACCCGAAATAAACTTTTGCTTCAAGCTGTCGTCTTCGACCACGGTACGCATGGTCCCCACAGAGAAGGGGTCGGCAGGATGAAGGTTGTAGGTCACGCTTGTTTTCTTCTTGTGGCTCTTGGTGCTGAAAGAGGCTGTGGCTTGCAGGTAGCCCATGTTGCGCATGGCCATCTGCAGGTCTGAGCATGTGGCTACGGCCTGGGCCGAGTCGAACACCACGGGCGCTTCGCCCATGGCTCTTAGCACGCGGTTTATCCAACGGGTGGTGTCTTTGCCCGAGAGACAATAGGTGCCGAGAGGAACCTTAAAGAGCGAAAACCACTTTGAGTTGGCTTTCTGGCGTATGTAAGGCACGAGGGTTTCTGTTGACACGGCTTTGTTGTCGCTCTTCAGCTCCACTTTGGAGAGCAGGTGCTCGTCGTCGGCAAGAAACTTGTTTGACGAACAGGCTGAGAACAGCACGGAAGCGAGCACAGGGACGAGAACATATAAGCTTAAGGCCATCGCGCGACGAGGGCCCGAGAAGAAAGAGGTTATATGGAACAAGTTGTGTTTCAAAAGAATCGTTTCAAAATGGATCGTTATAAAACAAAAAAAGTGATGGCGTCAATACTTGTTGTATATCTGCACATCATCTCTCCTTATATCCGTAGATTTAAAAAAATTTTCTACCTTCTTGAGGTAGCAGTTGCTTTTAAGTAGTGGATAGGGGAATCGAACCCCTATGCCAAGATTGAGAATCTTGTATCCTAACCATTAGATGAATCCACCATCAATGTTTTGTGTCATAACCGCTTGCCGCTTAGTGGTAGTGGATAGGGGAATCGAACCCCTATGCCAAGATTGAGAATCTTGTATCCTAACCATTAGATGAATCCACCGCGGTCATGTTTTGCAATAAGAAATCAGCGGAAGCTGGGGGATTCGAACCCCCGGTACGGTTACCCGTACGGCAGTTTAGCAAACTACTGGTTTCAGCCACTCACCCAAACTTCCATACGATTAAAAGTTTAACCGGAGCACTGTTTCTCAATTGCGAGTGCAAAGGTAGCTTTAATTTTTTATACCACCAAATGTTTTTGCTGTTTTTTTTAGTAAAAGTGCCACTTTTAGCGCTTTTTTTACTCAAAAGGGGCACTTTTGGGGGCTATTCCATCTTTTTATAGTAGCGAGTGTGGGCGTTAGGGTAGATGTCGGGATGGAAGATTTTGGCAAAGTCGAGCAGGAGAGAGTCCGGTCTGAACGAAATTTCCTCGAAATACGGTATTCCCGTTGTCGATCCGCACTCATAAACATTGCCTTCCTTGAATGCCTTTATCATTTCGTAGCCCTTATATTCGTCAAGCAGGAACTTGCGGTCGGGTGCTTTCATGCCGTTGTAGACGAAAAACCAGCAGTCGGCGTCTTGCGCTGACGACATCACCTTCTCCGGCACACCAGGCAAGGAACCGCTGCTCTTGTCGTCGCCGAACACGTATCTTCCGCCGGCGTCGGCAATGAGACGTCCCATGCTGCTCCTGCCGCCGGGACAATACCACACGCCGCTGACAACGCGTTCCGTAATGACCTTCGGCGACGTTTTTGAGCGCTTCGCCTCCTTCTTTATGGCATCATAGCTGCGCACCACGTCAGCGAACATCTTGTCGGCTGCCTCCTCCTTGCCTACGAGCATGCCGTAAAAGCGCATCCATTCGGCACGACCAAGAGCCGATGTCTCCATATAGTCGGCGCACTCGATGAGTGGAACGCCGAGATGATCCATCTGACCGTAGCTCACACCATTGAATGGCGATACGAAGATGGCGTCGGGACGAAGAGCCACGATGCGTTCCACGGTAGGCGACATGCTGTTGCCGCAGTCCGTGATGCCGCCCTTCTTAATGCCGTCCTGTACGTAAGGCACGTAGATGTAGCTGAGGTCGCACACGCCTTTCACTATGTCCTCGGCTCCAAGTTGTCCAAGGAGCCAGCAATGTGGCGAGGTGAACATCACGCTGCGTCTTAGCGGAGTGTAGACGATGGTGGCTTCCTTCATGCCGGCTGTCTTGGATGCCATGCGTGCCGAGTCGGCCCGCTCCACCAGCACATACCTATGCAGCACCTTACCCTGCTTCCAGGGATTGCGTATCTCCGCCACCTTATATCCGTCGTGCTTCACGATGGTGAGCAGCTCTGAATATGCCATTCTTATTGTGTCGCCGTCAGCAGGCGTGCTGTCAGCGCGATGGTGGTTGCAGGAAGTGAAGGCGAGGAGTGAGGCTGTTGCTCCTATATATATATAATGTAGAAATCTTTTTGTTTTCATTGCTTGGATTGTAATGCTTTTTGTTTAACCGTACTGCAAAGTTAAGAAAAATCGACAAGATGTGATACAGCAGTATAGAGTTAATAATAAATTAAAAAAAAAGCATACGTTTTTATTTGGGCATTGTCGCAAAAATCGCTAACTTTGTCAGCAATCAACATCCCAAGAAAAGGCACACATGATAACAAACCTTTAGACTAAGAAATAATAACTAACCTTAAACATTTATGGCAACAGAAAAAAGAAACCTTCTTAGCGGCAATTTCAGCAAGAAAAATGCTTGCCTCTTCGCCGTTGCGATTCTTGTCACCATTGTGATATGGAACCTGCCTATCACCTGCTTTGGCATTGACGGACTGACGGTCATCCAGCAACGCATCATCGCAGTTTTCGCTCTGGCTACAATCCTCTGGGTAACAGAAGCCATATCGCCTTGGGCAACGTCCGTGTCGCTCATCGGCTTGCTGCTGCTTACCACATCAGATAACGCATTCCATATTTTCCGTTCAGGAATAGACAAGTCTGAACTGCTCGACCATAGTGCGCTTATGGCAACCTTCGCCGACCCCATCATCATCCTCTTCCTTGGAGGTTTCGTGCTTGCCATCGCTGCCACAAAGTCTGGACTGGACGTGCTTTTGGCGCGTACCCTCCTCAAGCCGTTTGGCAACAAGAGTGAGAACGTGCTGCTCGGATTTATCCTCATCACCGGTGTGTTCTCGATGTTTGTCAGCAACACCGCCACGGCAGCCATGATGCTCACCTTCCTTGCTCCCGTCTTCAAGGCGCTTCCTCCGGAAGGCAAGGGTCGCGTGGCGCTCACGCTGTCCATTCCCGTCGCTGCCAACATCGGCGGTATGGGAACGCCTATCGGAACGCCCCCTAACGCCATTGCCCTAAAGTACCTCAACGCTCCGACCGGCCTCAATATGGGCATCGGTTTCGGTCAGTGGATGATGTATATGCTTCCACTTACCGTCCTGCTTCTTTTCATTGGATGGTTCCTGCTCAAGAAGTTCTTCCCGTTCAAGAAGAAGACCATCGAACTGGAGATTGAAGGCGAGGTGCAGCATAACTGGCGTACTGCCGTTGTTGCCGTTACGTTCATCATAACCGTGCTGCTCTGGATATGCGACCGTTGGACAGGTGTAGGATCTAATACCGTAGCCATGGTGCCCATCGTGGTGTTCGCATTCACCGGCGTAATCAAGGCACGCGACTTGGAGGAAATCAACTGGAGCGTAATCTGGATGGTGGCAGGAGGCTTTGCCCTCGGTCTTGCCCTCAACGATTCGGGTCTTGCCGATAACGTCATCAAGAGCATTCCGTTCGGACAGTGGTCGCCGTTGGCTATACTGCTCGCTTCGGGATTGATTTGCTATGCACTCTCCAACTTCATATCCAACACCGCCACAGCAGCCCTCCTCGTTCCTATCCTCGCCGTAGTCTGCAAGGGTATGGGCAACGGACTGGACAGCATCGGCGGTACGGTGACTGTGCTTGTGGGCATTGCCGTGGCTGCGTCTGTGGCAATGACTCTGCCTATCTCGACACCTCCAAACGCCATCGCACACTCCACAGGTCTTGTGAAGCAGAATGAGATGATGAAGATTGGTCTTGCCATGGGTGTCATCGGACTCGTGCTCGGCTACATCCTGCTCTTCTTCCTTGGAAAGGCACATGCGTGGTAAAGATACCGACAAACGCTATATATACATACTGAATAAATAATAATGAACATTACAGAAGAGACCATTTGCGCAGTTGCTTTGTCGCGTATAGGACGTTCCAATCCGGCTGACTTTCTCCGACTCTATAACACTCTTGGGTCGGCGAAAGCCGTATACGACCATCGCGACAACATCCTTGACGTCATTCCTGACGCCACTCCGCGACTGGTAAAGGCTCTTCAGAACCTGCCCGATGCCATGCGCACAGCCGAAGAGGAAATCCGCTTCGACGAGGCGCATGGCATCACGCCATTGGCTTTCAATGATGAAGCCTATCCGGAACGGTTGCGCCATTGCTGCGACGCCCCCATCGTTCTGTTTTATAGAGGTACGGCAGACCTCAATCAGCGTCGCATCATCTCCATCGTAGGCACAAGGCATTGCACCATTTACGGTCAGGACCTTATCCGGAAGTTCGTCACCGACCTGCACGAAGTGTGCCCTGAGGTGCTCATTGTGAGCGGCTTGGCATACGGCGTGGACATCTGTGCGCACCGTCAGGCGCTTTCCTGCGGATACGAGACATTGGGAGTGCTGGCGCACGGACTGGACTATATCTATCCTACGGCACATCGCGATACTGCCACAAAGATGCTGGGGCAGGGTGGACTGATTACCGAATTCACCACACATACCAATGCAGACAAGCTGAATTTCATACGCCGCAACCGCATAGTTGCTGGTATGGCTGACGCCACATTGCTCGTGGAAAGCGCAGCACACGGCGGCGGACTGATAACGGCAGGAATAGCCGATGGCTATGGACGTGACGTATTTGCCTTCCCTGGAAATGTAGGCAACGTATACAGCGAGGGTTGCAACAACCTTATCCGCAACAACAAGGCTATGCTTCTGACTGGCGCCGCCGACTTCGTAAGCGCGATGGGTTGGGAGGAAGACAGCGTGATACTGCGTGCAAGGAAGGCTGGCATAGAGCGCCAGATGTTTCCTGACCTTTCGCCGGACGAGGAAAGGATCGTCAGTCTGTTGCGCGACAATAACGACCTGAACGTAAACGTCATCGTAATGCGTACGCAACTGCCGTCGGCAACGGTGACATCCAGCCTCTTCAGCCTTGAACTCAAGGGCGTGGTAAGGATGTACGCAGGAGGAGTGTATCATCTTATGGACTAAAAAACAACCAATAAACATATATGAGAAACATAAAAAGATTGTTAGGAGCGGTGGTCTTCTTTGCCGTTTCGGTAATGGCGAGTGCACAGAACGACTCAATCCTTTTCGAGGATAACACACGCATAGACACAACAGCAAGAGGCGAACTCCGTCTGAATATTGACGGTATGGGATTCTTCCGTGACAATGAATATAAGGGAAGCCTGCGCAAGGGATATACGCTTCCCGGTTTTTGGTTGCAGCCCACGGTCAGCTATCAGCCTCTCTCTCGTCTGCGTCTTGAGGCGGGAGCATATATGCTGCATTACTGGGGTGCCAACAAGTATCCTTGCATGAACCTGCATGACATCGGCACGTGGATGGGCGAACAGACTCAGAAGGGATTCCATATCCTCCCCGTATTCAATGCTCATTTGCATGCCGCAAAGAACGTAGAACTGGTTCTTGGCACAATATACGGTAGAGCCAATCATCATCTTGCCGAACCTTTATACAATCCAGAGGCTGCCTTGTCGTCCGATCCCGAAGCCGGTCTTCAGGTGCTTTGGCGTCCGTCGTACATGGATTTGGACGCATGGGTGAACTGGGAGAGCTTTATCTTCGATGAAGACAATCATCAGGAGGCTTTCACCGTCGGACTTTCTGCAAGCCTGAAGGCTAACAGTAGCGCAAGAAAGACGCACGTATATTTTCCACTTCAGATTCTTATGCAGCATCGTGGCGGCGAGGTGAACACCACGGCGGACGAGCGACAGATAAAGACATGGATGAATGCGGCTGCGGGAGTGGGACTGACAATACGCCCGGAATGCAGTCTGGTTTCGCGACTGAACTTTGAGGGTATGGCTATGTATTACAGCCAAGTGGCTGGGAGCATGCTTCCTTTCGATAAGGGTCATGCCTTTTATGTAAAAACGGAAGCCGACATGTGGCGCTTCCGTGTAAGGGCAGCCTATTGGGATGCCAATAAGTTTGTGTCTATCTTCGGCAACCCGCTTTACGGTTGCGTCGGAATAGACGACGAGAGTTATGTCATGCCACGCAATCGCATGGCAAGCGTGCGTCTGAGTTATGCACAAAATCTCGGCAATGGTTTCGCTTGGGGCGGATATGCCGACCTCTTCAATAACTTTCCCTCAGACGCAAGCTCGGAATCACGCGGCAATTTTCACGAGACAAAAAGCATGAGCATTTCGGCAGGTGTGTATCTGCGTATTAACCCATCCTACTTGCTTAAGAAATTCTGAGCCTGCTTTATTGAGTCAGCAGGCGCAGAGTTTTAAGATATTCGTCCACATCGGGGTGGCTTATTCTGCTCCATACATCTCCCAAGAAGGCGGCTCCACCGAAGTGCCACTCCTTGAGAAGCAGTATGTTATTGGCTGTAACGCCACCCAAGGCTATGACTTTCCCGTCGATAATGCCGTCCGCAGCAGCTTGTTGCAGACGGCTGGCAGGGAATGCAGCCTCGTATCCTGCCTTTGAGATGCTGTTGAATATCGGACTAAGGAAGACGTAGGCACGTTGAGGCTTGTTGGCTATCACCTCCTCAAGACTATGGCAGGAGCATGATATGCTACCCGTATAACCGTCGGGCGCTATTGGGTTGCGGCGGTTAAGATGGACGCCATGAAGACCAAATTCGCTTGCTAACGCGAAATGCTCGTGCGTAACAATGCGATTGTGCCATCGTTTGGGAATCTCGTTGAGCAGATTCCTGCATGCTTCTATCGGAGCACCCGGCTTACGGAAATGCAGAAGGTCGAGACCGCAACCGAAAAGCTTATCTATAAAAAACGCCTCCCCCGGCAAGAAGTCGGGAGAGGTGATGACTATCCATTCCATTCGGAACAGTTTTTTACTTCTTAAGTTTCTCGATAATCATATCGGCAACCTTCTTACCTGAAAGCATCATGCCGCCGAAGATCGGTCCCATACGCGGAGTGCCGGCAACAGCAGAAGAAGCCATACCGCAGACGTAGAGTCCGGGATAGATCTCGCGTGTGCCTTCTACAACCATGCGCTCGCCCTCAACAACGTCGAGTGAACGCTCGCCGATAACGCCGCCAGTAGCGGTGTCAAGCTTGATGCCGTTCTTGCTGGCAACCACCTTACACATCTCGCTGTCGTGACCAGTGCCGTCAATGACACACTTAGCCATGATGTTCAGCGGGTCGACGTGCAGACCCTCACGGAGCACCGGAGTCCAGTTTACAACGACACCGCTTACCACGTTGTTCTTGAATACTACGTCCTCAACAGAGTAGCAGTTGAAGATTGTGGCGCCGGCGTGTACTGCGTGATAGAGCAGGGCAGAGGTGCTCTCCACAGAGTCGATGGTATAGAGTCCGTCCTCGAACTTCTCATAGTTGATGTCGAAGTCCTTGATGATGTGCATTGCCTCTTCCTGAATGACAATCTGATTGAACATCATGGCGCCGCCCCACATGCCACCGCCGGGAGAGAGCTTGCGGTCGAACTGTGCTACCTTCAGTCCGGCTTTAGCCAGATAGTAAGCTGCTACGATGCCTGACGGGCCACCACCAACGATAGCTACGTCAAGATTAAGGTTTCTCTCAAGTTTGTCGAAATAGGTACTGATAATACCTTTAGATACTTGTGTTTCGATCATTTTTGTTATTGTTATTTATTGGGTTATTCTTGTTTCTTTTTATTTCCGTTATTGTTTACGGATGCTTACTTGCTTTCTTCCTGGCAGTTCTTGAGCGAGTGACTGATGCGGGCTGCACAGAAGTTAGGACCGCACATTGTGCAGTAGTTGGCGTCCACCTCGTTGCTGGTCTTGTAGTATTCGAGTGCGCGTTCCGGATCGAGAGCCAGATTGAACTGGTCCTTCCAGCGGAAATCGTAACGAGCCTTGCTCAGCGCATTGTCGCGAACAGTAGCACCGGGATGACCCTTAGCCAAGTCGGCTGCATGGGCAGCAATCTTGTATGTCACAACGCCTGTGCGAACGTCTTCCTTCTCAGGCAGAGCGAGATGCTCCTTAGGAGTGACGTAGCAAAGCATGGCTGTACCGTACCAGCCTATCATAGCTGCACCGATGGCAGAAGTGATGTGGTCGTAAGCGGGAGCGATGTCGGTAACGAGCGGGCCGAGTGTGTAGAAGGGAGCACCATGACACTTCTCAATCTGACGTTCCATGTTCTCCTTAATCTTATGCATAGGCACGTGTCCGGGACCCTCGATGAACGCCTGGACGTTCTTTGCCCAAGCACGCTCCACCAGTTCGCCCATTGTGTCAAGCTCTGCAAACTGTGCAGCGTCGTTGGCATCGTAGGTAGATCCGGGACGCAGACCGTCGCCCAATGAGATGGCAACGTCATACTTGGCGCAGATGTCGCAGATGTCGTCGAAGTGCTCATAGAGGAAGCTCTCCTTCTGATGCACCTTACACCACTTTGAGATGATGCTGCCGCCGCGGCTTACGATGCCCGTAAGACGAGTGTCGGCAAGGTGGATATTCTTCAGACGGATGCCGCAATGGATGGTGAAGTAGTCGACACCCTGCTCGCACTGCTCTATCAATGTGTCGCGGAAAATCTCCCATGTGAGGTCTTCTGCCTTACCGTTGACTTTCTCGAAAGCCTGATACATAGGCACGGTGCCTACCGGAACGGGGCAGTTGCGCAGAATCCACTCGCGTGTCTCATGGATGTCGTCGCCAGTAGAGAGGTCCATCAATGTGTCGCCACCCCACTTGCAGCTCCATACAGCCTTCTCCACCTCTTCCTCAATGCCGGAAGTAGTGGCAGAATTGCCGATGTTGGTGTTTATCTTTACGAGGAAGTTGGTGCCGATGATCATCGGTTCTGACTCGGGGTGCTTGATGTTTGCAGGAATCACAGCTCTTCCTTCAGCCACCTCCTTACATACAAATGCCGGTGTGATGTGTGTCTTGATGCCCAGCTCCTCGCAGTTCATGTTCTCGCGGATGGCAACATACTCCATCTCCTGCGTAATGATACCCTGCTTTGCGAAGTACATCTGTGTCTGTCCCTCCTTACGTCCGTCTATCCATGACTGGCGCATCTTGGGCAGACCCTTCTCAAGGTCGATCTCAATGTTCGGGTCGCTGTAAGGACCACTGGTGTCGTATATATATACGGGCTTGTTCTCTTCTACGTGGCGCTTCTCACCCTCGAAAGTAACGGTGGGTGTAAGACGGACACGTCGCATTCCGACCTTTATCTCCGGGTAGAGCTTACCGCTAAGATAAACCTTCTCTGAAGAAGGATAGCTAAACTTGATTTTTGTTTCCATCTATTTGATTTATTGGTTTGTTTTTGTTTTGTTTACGAATTTCTGCATTTCTTCCGCGGGATTCTCTGCGTTAAGGATGCCTCCGCTGACAGCTATGCCGCTGACACCAGTCTGCATTATCGCCTCAATGTCCTCTTCAAGGATGCCTCCAATGGCAACGATTGGCAGACCAATGTTGTGCAATTTCATCTGCTCCACAATGTTACGATAGCCCTCAAGTCCCAATACAGGCGACAGATTTTTCTTCGTAGTGGTGAAGCGGAAGGGACCGCAACCAATGTAGTCGGCACCTTGTCTGTGCAGTCGTTCCACGTCTTCGAAGGTGTTGGCAGTTCCACCGATGATTCTGTCCTTGCCAAGCAGACGGCGTGCTTCGTCCACCGGCATGTCGTTCTTGCCAAGATGTACGCCGTCAGCTCCGGTCTGCTCCACCCATTCTGCGTGGTCGTCAAGCACAAACACGGCATTATGCTGCTTGCATAACTTGCTGATCTCCTTAGCAGCAGACAGAAAGTCAGCCTCCGATGCGTCCTTCATGCGAAGCTGAACCCATCGGCATCCGCCTTCAAGTGCCATTCTTGCACCGTCTACGTATCCGTAGCGTTCGTTGGAATGTGTGATAAACTGTATCATAATGTCATTAATTTCTCTGGGTTGAAAAAGTGGTCAACGGGTCCGTGACCTTCTCCGATGTGTATGTCCTTTCCAGCTTCCAAGGCTTTGGAAAGATATTCCTTTGCATAAGCCACGGCGTCAGTCATCTTCTGACCGCGTGCCATGAAGGAGGTGATGGCGGATGACAATGTGCATCCTGTTCCATGTGTGTTTCGTGTCTCAATGGTGTCATGCACGAAAGTGGCAGGTTCGGCTTCTGATGTATAGAGTTTGTCAATCTTCTTGCCGCCTTCAAGGTGTCCGCCCTTAATAAGAACAGCCTTACATCCCAACTCCAATATTCGCTTGGCTGCAATGTCCATGTCTTCCGCTGTGCTGATTTTTGTATGTGAAAGCACTTCTGCTTCTGGAATGTTGGGAGTGAGCAATGTTGCCATAGGGAGCAAGTTGCTGCAGAATACGCCAAGCGCGTCATTCTGCATGAGCATCGAACCACTTGTCGAAACCATAACCGGGTCGACAACCAAGATTTTGGGAGAGTATATTTTAAGAGTGTCGGCTATAGCTTGGATGGTGGCTTTGTCGTTCACCATGCCTATCTTGATAGCCAAAGGCTTTATGTCGTCCATGACAGCCTTTATTTGTCCTGCCACTATTTCTGGCTTGACGGCTTGAATGGCCTGTACGCCCATCGTGTTTTGCACAGTTATGGAGGTGATGGCGGAAGCGGCATAAACGCCCAATGCCGACATTGTCTTGATGTCAGCCTGCACGCCTGCTCCTCCGCAACTGTCGGAACCGGCAATCGTCAATGCACAAATATACCTCATTCTGTTATTGTTTAGAAGAGGCGAATCTGTTGTTTTGCTTTATAAGATGATACGGAATAGAAATAGCTCCTTACATTATAATATATGTAGACATATTTTAAAGCTGTGGAAGCGTTCCCTGCGGCAGCATTACCTGCATCAAGTTCTATGGGTATGATCTCAGCAACACAATCGTGAAGCACCCCTTATTTCTTATTATGGTTTTTAACTAATTGCAAAGTTAATAATTTTCTCTTATATATACAGCATTGACATAGAATAATTTTTCGCAATAAATATTATTAGTCTATATTGTTGAATGTATGCGTTTGTAGTGGTTTTTGCGCTTTTTATTGTACCTTTGCATCCGATAAGATTTCAGAAATAACAATAAGTATAATAATGGATAAAAGAAAGCACAAACTTTTTGAGGCTGCTAATGGCAAAAACTATTTGCTGCCTTTCGTTCTTGTTACAACCCTTTTCTTTCTTTGGGGATTCGCCCACAGCATTCTTGACGTACTGAACAAGCACTTCCAAGAATCGATGAATATCAGTAAGGCAGAGTCGGCATTGGTGCAGGCTGTGGTCTATGGTGGATATTTTCTGATGGCAATACCGGCTGGACGCATTATCCGTCGTTTCGGATATCGTTCGGGAGTGTTGACCGGACTTTCCCTTTACGGTATAGGAGCCTTGCTTTTCATTCCCGGTGGCATGCTGTTGTCGTTTCCTTTCTTCCTTTTCTCCCTTTTCGTTATCGGTTGCGGACTGACGTGTCTGGAGACTGCCGCCAATCCGTACGTGACAGTATTAGGAAGTGCTGAGGGAGCGGAACGACGCATCAACCTTTCACAATCCTTCAATGGACTGGGATGGATATTCGGTCCGCTTGTCGGTGGACTGTTCCTTTTCTCTGGAGAAGGGGAGGGCGATATCTCAACGCCGTACGCCATTATCGGAATCGTTGTAATCCTTGTCGCCATCATCTTCTCTCGTATAAAACTACCTGAGATTGAAACCGAAGAGGATTCATGCGCCGAGCAAACATCAATGGAAGGTTCTTCTGTTGACAGCCATGCTTCTGCGCAGACCACACTTTGGCAGCATCGCAACTTTGTTTGGGGAATGGCGGCACTCTTCTTTTACGTTGCTGCTCAGACAGGCATTAACAGCTTCTTCATCAATTATGTCACTGAGAATGCGTCAATCAGCAATTCCGAGGCATCTCTGCTCCTTTCCTTCGGCGGCATGGGACTGTTCATGCTCGGAAGAATAGGTGGCAGTTGGGTTATGTCGCGCATAAAGGCAGAGACCGTTTTGCTTGTCTGCGCTGTTGGAGCGGCTGCAGCGATGTGCATTCTCCTTACCGGCGCAGGCACGCTTGGCGTAGCGGCATTCTTCCTTTGCTATCTTTGCGAGAGCATTATGTTCCCCACAATATTCGCTCTTGCTCTCAGAGGACTCGGACGTCACACAAAGCAGGCTTCGTCATATCTTATAATGTGTATTGTGGGTGGAGCCGTAGCCCCGCTGCTGATGGGCATGATAGCCGACGTGCTCAGCATGTCAGTGGCTTTCACCATTCCTTTGGCATGCTTTATTGTGATAGCAGCTTATGCTTTCCGACTGCATGTTGTCGGAAAGCATAACGCGTAAGAAACATTTACATGTGAGTGATTAAGGCAGCACGGACTTTCTGTAGCAGAGAGCCGCACCTATAGCGGTGCAGAATTCAGAATATTGCGGAATGCGGAACTTGACCCCATAGAGTCGTTCCGTATCAGAAAATACCACGCGGCATTGCGGCAGAAGCGTGAGATTGCCAATCATGACAAACTCCTTAATGCCACTTCCAAGAGAAGAAAGAATAGTGGCGCTGCATATTGACTGCAGAACCATCCATATCAGACCAAGAGCAATGTCTTCGCGTGAGGCATTGCTCTTTGCGTTTCCCCACAAAGAAGCGATGGCATTCATAGGCAGACCCTGCAACGGATTGGCGCAGATGTCCTTGATAAGCACGTTGATGTGCGATATGTCACCTTCTTCCGCCAATGCTGCCACCTGCTTGATGTCGTCAGTCTTGAGCAACAGGCGTGAGAGTCCCTGAAGAGTGCCGCCTCCGATGCCGATGCCACCGATGTGCTTGATGTCGTCGCCGTCACACTTCACGATGGACGTACCCGTGCCAAGGCTTACCACGAGCATGCGGTCGAGCTTGGTTTCGTAGCGCGCGCCGAGACCGTCAGCCACAAACTCCTCTGCCTTTTCCGTCGGCAGTCCGTAGACAGGTTCGTTGATATAGGCGCTGCCCACTCCAGTAAGCATTACCTTCTCCACCTCGTTCAGTTGTATGTGGTTGTCGTGGAGATACTTGCCGAAAGCTCCATATAATGATGTCACTGGGTCAGTGGCGCGGATGCGTATCGGTGAAACCACCTTGCCGTTGTCGTCGATGCCTACAATCTTTGTGGTGCTTATACCCACGTCGATGCCTATTACTATTCCCATTTCGTTTTTATGTATAGTTTGTTGTTGATGAAATTAATAATGATAGATATGATATCCGGCTTCCGTTGCTTCACAATACTTCGATAGCAGTTCGAGTATGTATTCGGCTGTGGCACGTACGTCTGCCTCATTGCCGTCATATCCGTTTACGAGTACTGTTAGCTTGGTGGTGGAGAGCGTAACCTTTGTGCGCTCATGGTCGCTGGTGGGTGTGCCGACGCCTCCCTCGCTGTCACGATAGACAGGCATTCCGGCAATGTTTATCATTCCTCTTCCGATGCCTTCATACGGTTCGCCCTCACGACCGATGCCAAGTCTTAGCGTATCGCCTACGAAGCGGTCCGAGTCGAAAGCGCCAATGCTATAGCCGTAGCGCATGCTTGCAAGATTGATAAGGTCCACGAGTGTGTCAATCTGGTAAAGCGCCTTTCCCTGAAGGATGCGTCTTATCAGCGCTTCGCCTGAAGGACGATAGCGTGACGGATCCTTGCCGCAAAGCTTATAGATGCGGCGTGTGGCTTGGATGGACGTCATTGTCTTGACGCTCTCGGTTGTGAGCGTGTCGCGATAATGCTGGCTGAGGGCGTCAATCTCTTCCCAAAGCTCTTTCGAAAATTCAGTATTCTTTATGTTGGAGGTGATGCATGCCCCGACAAACTCAGGGCATACCTCATGCATTTCCTCCGATACTTCTACTTTTATCATATCTATATATCTGTGTGTGTTAGGGTGCGTTCAATGTTTTGGATTAGGATGTCTGATTATTCAATCATGCTGAGGAAAGTGTCCTCGTCGACGAGCTGGATGCCGAGCTTTTCCGCTTTCTGCAGTTTGGACGGTCCCATGTTTTCACCGGCAAGTATAAACGATGTCTTACCACTTATCGATCCTACGTTCTTTCCTCCGTTGCGCTCAATCATTGCCTTATACTCGTCACGGCTATGCTTTGCGAATACGCCGCTGATGACAATCGATTTGCCTGCAAGCTTATCCGAAGATTCCGTCAGCTGTTCTTCGCTGAGTCCCATTTGCAGTCCGAAGGCTGCCAGACGGTCAACTATATGTTCGTTGACGTGATTATGGAAGTAGGTCACCACGCTCTTGGCAATGACCTCTCCGATGCCGTCCACCTCCATAAGCTGTTCCACTGATGCATTGCGCAGCGCCTCCATTGTCTTGAAATGGCGGGCGAGTAACTTAGCCGATGTTTCGCCTACAAAGCGGATGCCGAGTGCGAAAACCACACGCTCGAAAGGCACCTTCTTGGAAGCCTCTATGCCAGCGAGTACCTTCTGTGCCGACTTCTCTCTTGTGCCTGAAGCGTTGATGGCATCTTTCTGAATAGTATAAAGGTCAGCGATGTTACGCACAAGTCCACGACGATAATAGTCGTCCACTGTTTCCGGTCCGATTGAGTCGATGTTCATGGCTCGTCTGGCAATGAAATGCTCTATGCGACCCTTTATCTGCGGAGGACATCCCGTGTCGTTAGGGCAGTAGTGGACAGCCTCGTCCTCATAGCGTACAAGGGGAGTGCCGCATTCAGGACATCTGTCTATGAATCTTACGGGTTCGGCATCATTCGGTCTTTTTTCCACTGCCACTCCGACAATCTTAGGGATAATCTCTCCTCCCTTTTCCACGTATACGTAGTCGCCGATATGAAGATCGAAGCTTCTGATGAAGTCCTCGTTGTTAAGTGTAGCACGCTTCACTATGGTGCCAGCCAGCTGCACGGCGTCCATGTTTGCCACCGGCGTTACGGCTCCGGTGCGACCTACCTGATACGTTACGCTATTGAGGCGGGTGCATGCACGTTCCGCCTTAAACTTATAGGCGATTGCCCAACGCGGCGACTTGGCTGTATAGCCCAATGCCTGCTGTTGTCTGATGGAGTTGACCTTCAGGACGATGCCGTCCGTAGCAACGGGCAGATTCTTACGCTCCGTGTCCCAATAGCTTATATAGTCGTAAATCTCCTGCAACGTTTTGGCTTTCTTCATACCCTGCGAAATCTTGAATCCCCATTGAGCCGCAGTCTGCAGGTTCTCGTAGTGACCGTCTGTAGGGAGCGTGTCGCCAAGCAGATAATAAAGGTAAGCGTCGAGCTGTCGGCTTGCCACAAGCTTTGAGTTCTGGCTCTTCAGAGTGCCGCTGGCAGCGTTGCGAGGATTGGCGAAGAGCGGTTCTTCCGCTGCTTCACGCTCAGCATTCAGACGCTCGAAAACCTTCCAAGGCATCAGAATCTCACCTCTTATCTCGAACTCCTGCGGATATCCGCTGCCTTCTTTAAGGACAAGCGGAATGCAGCGTATGGTCTTGACGTTGGCTGTAACGTCGTCGCCATGCACGCCGTCGCCTCTTGTGACGCCGCGCACCAGCTTGCCGTCCACATAAGTAAGCGATATACTGAGGCCGTCATACTTCATCTCGCAGCAAACCTCAAAGTCTTCTTCCTGAAGTCCGCGCTTCACGGAGTCGTACCATTCTGCCACATCCTGCTCGTTGTAAGTATTGGCAAGCGAGAGCATCGGGTACTTGTGTGCCACCTGAGTGAAGTTCTGATTGAGGTCGCTACCCACGCGCTGTGATGGCGAGTTGGGGTCTGCCATCTCAGGGTGACGGCTTTCGAGGTCCTGCAGTTCGTGCATGAGCATATCAAACTCCTGGTCTGTGATGGTAGGCTGGTTGAGCACGTAGTAATTATGATTGTGCTCATGCAGCTGTTGTCTGAGATATATGATGCGTTCTGTTTCGTTCATAATATGAATGATATATGGTATATATATTTAAGTTGAAAGGATGTTTATCTTCGTTTAGTCATGACATAGAGGATTACGGGTGCTCCGATCACTGGTGTCACGGCGTTTACGGGGAGCATTGTGCCTGACGGAGTCATCGTACAGGCAAGGTTGCATGCCATCGCCACGCCGCCTCCGGTAAGGATGGTGGCAGGAAGCAGCTTGCGATAGTCGTCCGTGTGAAGTGCCATACGTGCTATGTGTGGGACAGCCAGTCCGATGAATGCCACCGGTCCGCAGAAAGATGTGGTGAGAGCTGTGAGAATGCCGGTGACGATAAGCACCGTTCCGCGTAACTGACGGGTGTTTACACCGAGGTTTTCGGCGTATAATGTGCCAAGCGATAGAATGTTTAGTGACTTGACAAGGAGCACGGAAGCGGAAAGACATACTACGGCTATTATGGAGAACAGCGGAAGACGTTCGGTTGAGACACTGGCAAAATTGCCCATGCCCCAAAGCGTGTAGGCACGCAGTCCCTCCTCAGAAGCGTAATAGCTGAGCAGTACGATAATGGATGATGAAAGATATCCCACCATTACTCCAGCGATGAGCAACATGGCATCGGAGCGGATAATGCTTGAGAGACTGAACATCAGTAAGGTAACGGCGGTGGCGCCTATGAATGCTGCTGCCAGAACGGTGGCGAAGCCTCCGATGGAAAGCATGCCGACGCTAACGCTTCCTCCATACAATAGCATGACGAAAGCCACTCCAAGTCCGGCTCCGCTGCTGATGCCGAGAATGGAAGGGTCGGCAAGCGGATTGCGAAAGACGGCTTGAAGCATAAGACCGCAGACCGCCAGCGAACAGCCGCACAACAATGCTGTGACGGCTTGCGGCAGTCGCGACTCAAGGATGATGAAGCGCCAGCTGTCGTCGTGAACATTGCGTCCGAGCAGAATGTCGGCGACATCTGCTGCCGGAATGTCCACAGCTCCGAAAAAGACGTTAAGCAACAGCAGCGCTACCGTGGCTGACGCCAATAAGGCGAATATGAGCAGACGGCGTGTCAAATCTTCAGTGTTTTCAGTATTTCGGTCATCTTCTGCAACGTGGTGATGCGTGTCGGTACGAGCGGTAGGCGCAGCACGTTCTCGATGAATCCCATCTCATGCAGCAATGCCTTTACGCCGGCAGGATTGCCGTCGACGAAGAGCAGCGAGTAGAGTTCGGTGAAGCGGTGGTGTATGATGCGTGCAGCCTCGTATTCGCCTTTAAATTCCAGACGAATCATGCGCGACACCTCCTTGGGAAGTGCGTTGCCGATAACGGAGATGCTACCCGCAGCGCCACTTGCCACCATTGAGAACGTCAGAGCGTCGTCGCCGCTGATGACATCGAAGCGTTCCGGCTTGTTCTTTATTATCTCGTCCACCTGCTCCAGGCTTCCGCTTGCCTCTTTGATGGCAATGATGTTAGCGCAGTCTTTTGCCAAGCGCACAGTGGTCTCGGGCTTGAGATTGATGCCGGTACGTCCTGGTACGTTATAGAGTACCACGGGCACAGGGCTTGCTTCGGCTATGGCGCGGAAGTGCTGATAGAGACCTTCCTGCGAAGGCTTGTTATAGTAAGGGCATACGCTGAGCACGCCGTCGATACCGCGCAAGTCTGTGTTGCGCAGTTCCTCGACAACAGCTCTTGTGTTGTTGCCGCCGCAACCCATGAGGATGGGCAGTCTGCCGCGGACTCTGTCAATCACTAATTCCTTTATCTTGTGCTTCTCGTCGGTTGACAGACAGGGCGTTTCGCCTGTTGTCGCCAGAATGCATAAAAAGTCAGCACCATTCTGAATCTGGTAGTCAACAAGGCGTGTGAGTGCCTTGTAGTCCACCTCGCCGTCTTGCGTGAATGGTGTGATAAGAGCGATTCCTAACCCTTTGAAGATGTTCTGTGCCATATGGTGATATTAAGAATTATATTATTATTCTGCTACAAAGTTAATGATTTATCATGAAAACCCATTGTCAGAATACAATAAAAAACCATAACCTTTACAAGTTTTTAGTGCGAGCCTATATAAAGGAACAGCATACCAAGCAGCACGAGCAGCATATCCAGAGCCTTGCTCTTGAGATTTTTCTCCTTGAAGACGGCTGCTCCGCAGAAGAAGCTCACCACCACGCTTCCACGTCTGATCATTGAGACGATGCTGATCATAGCTCCCGGAAGGGACAGTGCGTAGAAGTAGACAAAGTCGGCTGCACTAAGGAAGAGGCTGATAAAGATGATGCTCCATTTCCACGTAAACGGCGTAGACTTCTTTCTTGTAGGCCACCATATCATCAGCATCGTCAGTCCCATCATCGCCAACTGATAAAGATTATACCAGCTCTGCACCACCATACGGCTCAGTCCGACGCCACCGTTCTCAGGCGGTGCCATCAGATACTTGTCGTACAGTCCGCTGACGGCTCCGAGCACGGCTGCCAGAATGAGTGAGAATATCCACTTGTTGTGTCGGAAGTCTACGCCTTCCTTCTTGCCGCTTCGCTTGAGGAGGAAGAAGGAGATGATGGCGAGCGTCACACCTGCCCATTGCCATACGTTGAGGCGTTCGCCGAAGACGAGCATGGCTCCGACGAGCACCATCACGGGGCGTGTGGCGTTTATCGGACCTACGATGGTGATGGGGAGATGCTTCATGGCGAAATAGCCGAATATCCATGAGGACAGCACGATGCAAGCCTTGAGCAGGATGTAGCGGTGCTGCTCCCATCCGCACGGCTCGACGTAGAACGAAGACGAGTCGAGCAGTCCGGTATAGGAAGACAGGATTATGAACGGAAGGAAAAGCAGTGAGCATATAGCCGTATTGAGGAACAATACCGGCAATACGGCATTGCCCGACAGCGCGTGCTTCTTGCATACGTCATAGAAGCCTAACAATGCTGCCGAGCAGAAAGCTAAGATTAGCCACATAATTAATTAAGATGTCTGTGTTTTTATTTGGGTTCTTGTGAATGAATTACGCGTCGTATCTGACGTCCTCGAGGAACAGGGCGCATGCGGGCATACTCTCTCCAGCCTTGGAGCGTGAGCCGCTTGCAATGATTTCCCTGAACTGGTCAATGGTGATGCGATGGCGTCCAACCTCTATGAGCGTTCCTACCACAGCCCTTACCATATTGCGAAGGAAGCGGTTGGCGGATATGCGGAAGTGCCATGCGTCGTCAGCGTCCTTTGTCCATGCTGCCTCCGTGACGTTGCAGAGCGTGGTCTTCACGTCGGTGTGGGTCTTGCAGAAAGCTGCGAAGTCGTCGGTCTGGAGAAGGATGGCTGCCGCCTGATTCATAAGATCAAAGTCCAGATTGTAATGCATTTCGCAGGAATATGCTCGCAGAAACGGGTTCTTGCGTGTATGGATGTAATAATGATAGGTGCGGAGCGTGGCGCTGAAACGTGCGTGCATGTCGTCAGCCACCTGGCGAACGCCATACACCGAGATGTCACGGGGTAAGAGACGGTTGAGCTTATAGGCGAGCTGGGCGCAGTCAATGGCAGCGTCCGTCTCGAAGTGAGCCGTCATGCGGCGGGCGTGCACTCCTGCGTCCGTCCTTCCTGCTCCGACCACTTCGATGTTCTCCCTTATTATTGTTGACAATGCTTTCTGTAGTTCCTCCTGAACTGAGTTGCCGTTAGGCTGAATCTGCCAACCGTGATAGTTGGTGCCGTCATAGGCAAACTCTACAAAGTATCTCTTCATTCTTCTTTTCTTATTCTTTATTTCTTGTGTTCTCCCAGCTTTCGCTTTCCGCTGAACAGCTGTCTGTGGAATCTGTCTTCGGCTCTGATTATGCGGAAAACCTTGGATGCGGGCAGTATTTTCATGAAGCGCTGATGATATTTCTTCTGCAGTTGCTTCATCTTGATGTCATTGTCGTCGCGCAGCGCTATAGCTTCGGCGCATGCCTTGTCGTCGTTCGTGTCCACATGGCACAGGCGTCTGTCCTGCCCGAAGAAGGCAAGCTGCTTCTCACGCATCTCTCTGTATACGGGGAAGAAGGCGGCAGCTTCTTTAGGGGTCAGCCCAGCCTCGGAGGTGATGAACTGCTCCAGGTCGGCTTGGAATTGTGCCGGGTCGAAATGATGGTGTTTCTGAGCCGCCATTTCGGTCACGCAGAGTAGTGCCGTGAATAATATTATAACGAATCTTTTCATTATGTGCGAATTTTATGTGGTTGCGTGGTTTGTCGTTACTGCCGCTTGTCAGTTGCTTGCAAGGAGCGAATAGATGTCCTCGTTGTCAAGCATAGAGTAGTCTGCCATCTCGTCGCTTACAGAGTGGTGTGCAGGCGTGTCGTTTGTAGGCAGCGTAGCCATGCTGTTGTCCGTTGCTTCCGTTTGTGGCTTGTTGTCCTTGGCAGCCAATGTGGGGTCTTGTTGTGGTGCGGAGAGCGTGAAGGCTGTCCATGCTATGGCTCCCGCCACCATTATTCCGGCGCATGCAGCTGCATATCTGAGCATTCTGCTGCGGAGCGGAATGGTCTTGGGCTTGTCTTCTTTCGGGCATGTCTCCACTGTCTTTTCTTCCTCAAGCATAGCCACAGACGTGAGAATGTCGTCCTGGAGATGCTCGAAGTAGCCTTCCGGGACGGAGAAATGGTTTTTGTTGCCAAATCGTGAGAGTATGTATTTTTCGTCAGATTCCATATTTTTTACACCTTATGCAGATTATGTTCTTTGTAGTTATGACGTACTTTAAGCTGATTGGTTTAATCCTAATATATAATTAAGGTATATTTTTTCTGCTTTTTTTCATCTGCTTCATTGTTCGTGCATCTGAACGTAAGCCGTAATCTTCTTCATCGCTATGTGGTAACTTGCCTTCAATGCTCCTTCCGATGTGTTGAGTATGCGACTCATGTCGGCATACTTCATCTCGTCGTAATAGCGCATTGTGAAGACCACGCGTTGCACCTCCGGGAGTGTGGCGATGGCTTCTTGCAGGAGAGCCTGAGCCCGGTCGCCGTCAAAATAGTCGTCGGCAAGCAGATGGTTGGCGATGTTGGCCCCTGCGCCGCTCTCGTCAATGGACGCCGTGTCTTTCTGTCTTCTTAGGAAGTCGAGCGATTCGTTCACGGCTATTCTGTAGAGCCATGTGGAGAGACTCGCCCGCTGCTCGAAGTCGCCTATGCTTTTCCACACCTTAATAAATACGTTCTGCAGCACGTCGTTGGCATCGTCATGATTTATGACGATACGTCGTACTGTCCAATACAGCTTTTCGCTATACTGGCGTACGATCTGCTCAAAGCCTTGCCGCTTCTCCTTGTCGTTGGCAAAGCCCTTTGGCGTGTCTTTATCTGCTTCCTGCATTTTTTATGGTTCTGCTTTTCTTGCTGTTTGTTATTGTGCAAGCGTTATTGTCCGCTTGCGAGATAACCCTTCAGACTGTTGTATATTACGTTGTCGAAACCGTAGACGTCGGGGTAGGGGACGAGCGTGCCGTTCTGGTCAGGATAGAGCGTATAGTAACTGATGAAGATAGGCACTTGCGGATTGACGTTCAGGCTGCCGAGCATCTTCTTCTTGTCAATGCTTTCCTTCTGCTTCTCGCTCTCCTCGTCATTGCCTCTTGTGTGTGAAGGGCGATAGTCGATGGTCATCGAGTAGCGCATTCGCTCCATCATCGCCTCGTCTTTCTTGCTGAGCATAAAGACGGCAAGGTCGTACGGGCGTGCCACTCTTATGCAGCCGTGCGACACGCTACGGTCGCGCTGCGAGAAGACGCCGGGATTGGACGTGTCGTGCATGTAGATGGAGAAGTTGTTGTCAAAGCGGAACACCACTCTGCCCAGCGCATTGCCCACGCCGCCACGCTGAACCACGCCGTAGTCTTTCGACATCAGCATGTCGGCGCTGACTGTTGACGGGTCAACCTGCTTGCCGGTGTTGCGATTGATAATGAAGTAGTTGTGCGAGTCGAAGTAAGCACGACTTCCTGCATGATGTCTGATGGATGTCTTGACAATGCTCTTCGGAATCACCCATTGCGGATTAAAGTCCATTCGCTTTACGCGACTGTTGAGGAGCGGCGTCTTGGTCTTGAGGCTTCCTATGCCTATGCGCATGGTCATGCGTTCCTCGCCGTCCACGGCAAGAAGATGCACGGAAGGGATGTTTATGAGCACGTACTTGCTGTGGTTCTGCGGATAGTCGCCGTGGTCCCATCTGCTTCGTTCGATGTTGGTCTGAAGGCGTTGCAGGTCTGCCTTTGAGAGAGGGTCTGAAAGGTGGCGTACGAGGGTGGCGTACAGCGGATTCTTGGGTTCTGACTCACGGAGGAATTTAGCCACCGATGCGTCGTCGCTGCCCATGACGCCGAATGCGAGCGCCACGTAATCCTTGCCGGGGCGCTTTGTGGGCACGTCGTAAAGCTGACGGTACGTTGTGCGGACAGAGTCGCTGTCGCGAACGTCCAGTCTGTTTAACACTTCACGTGGATTGACGAAGCCGAAGCGCTGACCTTCCGTGTAGCGGAGGAAAGCCTTCGTAAGCAGATATTCCAGGCGTCCGTAAACACGGCTGACGCTGTTCTTTCCTTCTCCGAAGTTGAGGCTTCTTACGCGTTCGAGGTCGTCCTTTATCTGCGAGGCATAGAAGAGCTTGGGCGATATGCCCACTTGCTCCACGCGTTCGAGATAAGTCACAAGGCTGTCCGCCTTTGCTGACACGCCGTCGCGGGTCATCCATCTTATGGCTCCTCCGTTCAGATAATGTCTGCGGGTCTGCATGGCGGCGATGTCTCTGTCTGAGTCTGCCATGACCATGTGGTGGATGGCTTCCCTTAGGCTCTCTTCGCTTACGAGCATGCTTTCGTCGCTGATCTGTGAGATGGAGTCGAGGGACAAGAACAGGTGCTCCTCTTTCTCATGACAGGCGCTGAGCGCGAGTGTGGTGAGAAGGAAGAGAAACAATAGCTTAACTATAAGTCGATGGGTACGCAATGTAGGAGAGTTGACGTGTTGTCTTTTTTTTACTGAAAACAAATGTTTTTACTTGAACGGTTTATATACCAAAACACCGCATCTGATGACGTATGCGCTTCAGGCAATAGGCTGACGCGCATACGTTATTCAATGCGGTTTGTCTGGCGATGTGGAAGGCATTGTGTGCTTGTCCTTTTCTTACTTGATGACAATCTTGCGCACCACCTTGCCCACCTGAACGATGTAAATGCCTTTGGGAAGGTTGAGCTCATAGCGCTTGTCCGGACCGTCCACCTTTACCTTCATCACCGGTGCTCCTCCTGCAATGTTATATACGAGGAGAGTAAGTCCTGTGCCTCCCGAAACGTGGATGGTAGACTCGCTTGTGGTGATGACCACCTTCTGCATGTCAGCCTGCTCGAGAAGCTCTATCATAGGTGCTGCGCTTGCGTTGGCCTTTTGGGGCATAAACATCGCTGCAGACATGAGGACTATAAGTGAAAGTAAGTATCTTGTCATATCAATGTAGTTTTGTTGTGTACTATGCAAAAGTAGCGATATTTTTCGTTCATACGCCATTCTTACGCCATGATTTTAACGGGGTTAACTATTTTTAACCAAGACGGTACAATAAACTTGTGGTTTAAAGAGCTTTAAGCTCTTCTTCGAATATTCTGTCGAACGTCGCACGAAGGGCCGTCTGGTCGCACAGGAGTTCGCGGATGACGCGTAGCTTGCTCTCGTTGGGCGAGCCTGGCATCCACAGGCGGATGTATCCGTGGGCGGAATATTTCTGGTCCATGTGCTGGAGGAAGCGCTCCCACTGCTTGTCGCGGCTCAGCTCGGGATAATGAGCCATTCCGTACTGTATGGTGCGGCGGAAGATGTGGTCAGGTTCGAGGTCGCGGTCTGCCTCTGCCACAATTTTTCCGTAAATGCTGCGTGGCGCGTGCGATGCCGACGCTCTGTGGTCTTCCACCGCCTCCTTCATTATCTTTATCTGTTCCTCCGTGAACCATTGTCTCAGTCTGCGGTCGGCAAGCAGGATTTTTCCGCTTGTAATGTGATGCACGGCGCGTGGTCCGTCAAGGCCAAGATCATGATAGGCGGCAATGGCGTAAACCATATTGACGTCTGCTCCGGTGATTTTGGCAAGAGCCAACGAGTTCTTTATCACCATGTTGGCGTGTCGTATGTTGTGTGCCAGGTCGAAATTGTTGTAGCGCGGAAGGATGTTCTGCTCTACGAATTCCATAAGGTCGAGGCTGGGAGTTGATGTATCCATAAAATAAATGAAATGATTATTTACTTGCAAAAGTAGTTTATTATGGTTAAATTTGCAAGAAACAAAGAGAAAAACAATGGACGAAACAAATGTAAATGTCAATTCTTTCAATGCGTGGGTGCTTGCTTCGCGCCCCAAAACACTCTCGGGAGCTGCCGTTCCGGTGCTTATAGGCATTGCCTCTGCCGTGTGTATGTATGGTTGGGACGGCATAAGGGTGGTGCCTGCCGTGCTCTGTATGCTCTTCGCGCTGGTTATGCAGGTGGACGCCAACTTCGTTAACGACTATTTTGACTTTATGAAGGGCACGGACGACGAGACGCGTCTCGGTCCGAAGCGTGCATGTGCGCAGGGATGGATAACGGCTGCGGCGATGCGTCGTGGTCTGCTCATTACCACGTTGCTGGCGTGTGCCGTCGGCTTGCCTCTCATCGCATACGGCGGTTGGGAGATGATTCTCGTGGGTCTGGCGTGCGTGGTGTTCTGCTTCCTCTACACCATATCGTTCTCCTATCTTGGTTTGGGTGACGTGCTGGTGCTGGTGTTCTTCGGACTGGTGCCGGTCTGCATGACCTATTGGCTTGTGGCTCCTCCCACGCCGTTGACGTCCATCCCCGTTCCCGTGATAGTCCTGTCGCTGGCATGTGGCTTGGAGATTGACACGCTGCTCGTCGTAAACAACTATCGCGACATCGACAATGACCGTCGTGCCGGCAAGAAGACGCTCATCGTGCGCATCGGTCCGGTATGGGGCAGACTGCTCTATTTCTTCCTCGGTTTCCTCGCCGGTGGGCTTGTGGTGTATGGTGCAAGCAGGATGACGCAGTCATGGAATCTTTGGCAACAGGTCCTGATCATAATCTTCTACCTCTTCCATTATAATACGTTCCTTGCCATGCGCCGCATTAACAAAGGTGCCGCTCTGAACCGCGTCCTCGGAATGACAGCCCGAAACATGCTGATATTCGGCATCTCCGTAGCGCTGTGTCTGCTGGTGTAGGGATTTATGGATGGGAATAGGATGAATTAATGAATTAGCTATTCTTCAAAAAACGTCCTAAATATTTGGATGTTATAAAGAAAAATTATATGTTTGCATAAGAATAAATAGATGACTTATGAAACAGGTAGAAGAAAGATACATAAGCTTGCTTACCGACTTCGGCTTCAAGCGCATTTTTGGAACAGCAATAAATAAGGACTTGCTGATTTGCTTCCTCAACAGCTTGTTTAATGGAAAACAGGTTGTTAAGGATGTTTCGTATCTAAATCCTGAGCACGTCGGTGATGTATATACAGACCGTAAGGCTATCTTTGACGTATATTGTGAAGGAGAAAACGGTGAGAAGTTTATCGTTGAAATGCAGAATGCTTATCAGGCGTATTTCAAGGATCGCTCACTTTTCTACTCTACTTTCCCAATTCGTGAACAAGCCCCCAAGGGAAATGATTGGAACTTCAAACTCAATCATATTTATACCATAGCCCTGCTAAACTTCAATATGAATGAAGAAGCTTTCGATAAGGAGAAGATTCGTCATCACGTGCAGTTGTGTGATACCGCAACGCACAAGATATTCTATGATAAACTGGAGTTTATATATGTTGAGATTGCCAAGTTTGATAAAACTTTGGAAGAGCTTGAGACTCTTTATGACAAATGGCTCTATGCCTTGAAGAATTTATATAAGCTTACTCAGCGCCCAAAGGAGTTGTATGACAAGGTCTTTGACCGCCTTTTTGAGGAAGCAGAGATTGCCAAGTTTTCACCTAAGGAAGTAAGAGAATACGAGGCGAGCAAGATGGCTTATAGGGATATCAAGAACTCTATTGATACTGCTAAACAAGAAGGCAAGGAAGAGGGGATAGCTATTGGTAAGGAGGAAGGAATAGCTATCGGTAAGGAAGAGGGAAAGAATGAGAGAAATCTTGAGATTGCCAAGGATATGCTGGCTATGAACATAGATGAAGCTACCATTATAAAATTAACAGGGCTAACCTTGGAGCAGTTGCAGCAACTGAAATAATGGTAGGTAATGTTAGCCTTCCAAACTCCTAAATCTTAATCCGCAAAGCGTATTTTACGTGTACAATATTTGCATTCCTAATGCTCAAAACTGTGAGCTGAGCGCACCAGGAAATCTTTGGTGAGAAATTCGTGAGTTTTGAGCGTGCAGCTTTATTCTGCTTATACACAGTGTGTTGTGCAGTTTGGAGCGGAAGTGTGCAGGTTTTTCTACGGCTAAAGTAGCCTTTTCGTTTGCTGTAGAGCCACTTTTATACCCTCATACATCCACTTTTGCACGACAATACTGCCACTATTGTCTTACAATACAGCCACAATCATACTGTCTAAGTGGCGCTATCGCATAGTTTGACGGCTGCGGGCGTTGTGAAAATGCCGAAAAATGACTTCTGAAGTCTCTATAATCAAAATTGTTTTTGTAACAGGTTATTACCGTTTGCGCGATATTTGCATGTGGTGAGTCTGGGTCTACGTTTACATTAATATCGCTTGGCAATTATGTGGTTTGTACTGAAATTTTGTTGCAAACTTATAAATTAAATGAAAAGTGAAAGCTGCGTTTGCTTCATTTTTTTTCTTTTTTGTTATTTTTGCATCTAAGGATTAATCAAATGATATAATATGCAAAAACAAAAAAACAAGACCTTTGTTCTAAGGTTAATGTCGCTCTTTGTCATTGTGCTCGTTATTTCGGCTGCTGCAATATTGCGCGACGGCAAGTTGTTAGGCCATGATATGGGCGAGGCGCTGGCTACATCGGCTGCTGTGGCGGTGGATAACGATACTTTAGAGGTGCTGCCCGATGGCGCTATTGTTGTGAATACGCGCTTGCTTGCTAAGGATGTGCAGGGCTATGGCGGACCGGTTGCGCTACGTATTCACATCGACAAGGGTGGGGTGGTGGACAATATTGAGGCTGAGCCTAATGCCGAAACTCCCGACTTCTTCAATCATGCCAAGACTGTTATGGCGCGATGGCAGGGCAAAACCGTTGATGAGGCTATGGCTGAGCAGGTGGATGCTGTTACGGGGGCTACGTTTTCGTCGCGTGCCATCATAGAGAATGTGCATCGCGGACTCGTCTATGCCAAGCAACATGCAGCGTTGGGTAATGCTTCCGGCGCTGCTGATTCTGCCGATGTGCAAGCCGATGTCTACTTGGCTAAGGGCTGGACTATAGGCGGCGTAGCTGCGCTTATTGTGGTGTTGCTGGGGGCTGTAGTTCCGTTGTTGTTCAACAATCGCCGTTGGCATAATGTGCAACTTGTACTCAATGTTGTTGTGCTGGGCTTGTGGACAGGCACGTTTGTGTCATACACGCTTCTTATGCGACTCTTTGCGGGGGGCGTAAGTATCGCTTCGCTTGGTGTGCTTGCAGCTCCTTTGCTGACGGTTGTGGTGGCAATGTTTTATCCTTTGGCTGGCAAATCCGGTCATTATTGCGCTCATCTCTGCCCGTTCGGTTCGGCTCAGGAACTTGCCGGAAAACTTTCACGTCGCAAACTTCACATTACGTCGCGGCTGAACAAAAGGCTTGGCATATTCCGAAATGTTCTGTGGGGAGTGCTTATGGCGCTGATGCTCACCGGAACGTGGACGGCATGGATGGACTATGAGCTCTTCACGGCATTCCTTTATACTTCGGCTTCGGCGTGGGTGATAGTCTTTGCGCTGTTGTTCATCGTTCTTTCGGTGTGGGTTCCGCGTCCGTATTGCAGGTATGTTTGCCCGACGGGTTACCTTTTTAGGAGTTAGGAATTAGGAGTTAGAAATTAGGATTTTTGAATTTTGAATTATTGAGTTATGAATTTACAGAACAAATCAGTTGTATTAAACATAGTACTCGCTATTGTTGTGGTGGTACTTAGTGTGCGTTTGGCATCGGACAAGGTCACAGTAGATAAATCTGCCGATGCTCAACAGTCGGTAAATGCTGAGCAGGCGGTGCTCGACAACATCGCTACTCGCACCAGTGTACGCGACTATGAGGCGCGACCGGTGGAAAAAGAGAAGATAGAAAAGATGCTTCGTGCAGCTATGGCAGCCCCAACTGCTATGAACAAGCAGCCCTGGCACTTTGTGGTTGTTGACCAACGCAACGTGCTCGACGCTCTTGCTGGAACCAATCCCTATGCCAAGATGCTCAAGAAAGCACCCCTTGCAATCGTGGTTTGCGGCAATACCGACAAGATGATAGAGGGTGGCGGTCGCGACTTTTGGATTCAAGACGCCTCGGCTGCTACCGAAAACCTTCTGCTTGCAGCACACGCTATGGGGCTTGGAGCAGTCTGGACTGGCGCTTATCCATCAGAAGAGCGTTGCATTTCAATCAGCAAAGTATTGTCGTTGTCCGACAATCTCATCCCCCTCAACATGATTGTTGTAGGCTATCCGGCAGAACAACCGCAGCCTAAACAGAAGTTTAAGGAAGAGAATATTTCGTACAATGTGGACAAATTGAAATAGCTTCTGTAATATTCGCCACGCCTAACTTTTCAAAGGCGTGGCGTTTGTAGAATTTAATGGTGTCCAATGAGCGGCACATCCATCCATTTGTACATAAAGATTCGTATCTGTCCCTAAAGTCTATTTCTTTTGCAATGTCTAATGTTTCCTGCGCTTGGAATCAATTGCTATCATTATTTAAAGACTTTTTCGCCAAAACGTTGAATGATGTCAGATTTGATATGGGAGGGAAGGTTTTCACAGCCACAGAAAGCCCCATCCTCAATCGTTGTGACACTATTTGGAATATTTATGCTGGTGAGAGAGTCGCACCACCCAAAAGCCCACTTTCCAATCGTTGTGACACTATTTGGGATATTTATGCTGGTGAGGGATTCGCAAAATGCAAAAGCCGCATCTCCGATTGTTTTGACACAATTTTGAATAGTATAGCTTGTTTCTTTTGTTCTATACGCAATAAGAGTAGTTTTATTTTTATTGAATAGAACATGGTCTTCATATATGAATGCTTTTGATTCATTATACAAATCACCATGCCACTCCCAAAAAGGATTACCAATTATTGTAACTACGCTACTTGGAATATTTATGCTGGTGAGAGAGTCGCAATCACTAAAAGCACCCTCTCCAATCGTTGTGACACTATTTGGGATATTTATGTTAGTGAGGGATTGGCACCACATAAAAGCACCCTTTTCAATTGTTTTGACACGATTTGGAATATTTATGCTGGTGAGAGATTTACACCACGCAAAGCAATCAAATCAAAAGCAGGGAAATTCTCGAAAGCATTGGCTTTTCTCGCTTTGACATCTTCCGTTATGTTATAAAATAATCTTGGCTTTTCCCCCATACAAATGCTTCCGTACTTTCGCAGTATGGAAGCATTTTCACACTTTGATTTTTCAT
>OKRS01000166.1_pt1 | contig 50087 bp, 36 predicted proteins | sample 1601191 | NCBI WGS metagenome assembly OKRS01 (sample SAMEA3541509, study PRJEB24748) | human gut metagenome | biome: human gut; feature: human-associated habitat; material: faeces | place: China | collected 2012
TCTTTTGCATAATAAACCCCGAAAGTTTTTTGTCTAACTTTCGGGGTTCACTTCACTTTGGTACACCCTCTTTTTTCTTTTTACCCTTTTACCTTTTTTCCCTTTTCCCTTTTTACTCTTTTACCTTTTTACTTTTTTACCCTTTTACCCTTTCATAAACTCTAAAGGAATAGCCTTGGCGGGGGGATTCTTCTTTCAACATCCAACCATCGAAGGGGGGAAACCATGCGTCGGCATTAGGGGCTGAGGCATCGATGATGGTAAGGTAGAGGCGATGGGCAATGGCGATGGCTTGCTGATATATCTTTTCGCCACCTATTATATATATGTCTTCTTCGTTGGCACATGCAGCCAAGGCTTCTGTGAGACTTGAGAATACCTCTATTCCCTGCTGCTTATGATAGGAGTAGCCCTCTACAAGCTCCCTTTGTTTCATAGTAGTGCTAACCACAATATTGCGCCTATGTGGTAGGGCACCATTAGGCAATGACTCGAAGGTGCGACGACCCATCACTATGGTGTGGCCCGTGGTGAGCTGCTTGAAATGCTTCATATCCTCATCGATATGAAACAGCAACTTGTTTTGATAGCCTATAGCCCTGTTGTTGTCGATGGCAGCTATGATATTTATCTTCACCATGATATGATATCGCTAAAGTCGGCAGGAATGTGAGTACTCTTAATTCTCCATTCTTGAGGATAGAGGTTGTTTGCCCTGTTGCCTAAGTTTTTAGCAAAGCCAAGAGGTACATCCTTGTAGGTCAGCAACACTATGCCACGAGGAGCCGCAGCATCGAGCGTGATAGCCTCGTGACGAAGATAGGCAATAGCCTGAGTATAGTCGATATCTACAGTAGGATATTTCTGCTTATCCCTCATGATGCTCATAGCCTCGCTATGGTCAGGTATGATCTGCTTGCCCTTTATCTCAGGCGCTTTTATGCCGTTGGCAATAATCTTTAGTCGTTTCTCAGCCGCTTTCAGCAAATCCATTTGGCTGTCAGCCTTGCCAGCATCGCCATGTTTGCGAAGAATGGTCATGAAGAGACCTTCGCCCTTTGATATGCCAGGGATGAAGCGATAGGCAGGAAGATTGCCACATAGAGCAGGAGTGATGTTCCATTCCTCAGCCGTTTCCACCTCTATGAAGTCGGCACCCAGCTCTTTAGCTATCCACTCCGCATTTTCCTCATCCTCGTGGGCATTGAAGGTGCAAGTGGAATACACCATGATACCGCCAGGCTTCAGACAGCTCCATATGTCAGAAACAATCTCACGCTGCAAGTTGCGGCATTTCTCCACATTGTCGGTACTCCATTCAGCTATTGCCCCCTCGTCTTTGCGAAACATTCCTTCGCCTGAGCATGGCACATCTGCAATGATAGCATCAAACACCATCTTTGCTTTCTTGTAGTCGGCAGGATAGTTGTTGGTGACCACCATATTGTCTTTGCCAAACTTAGTGATGTTTTCAGCCAACACCATGGCACGAGGGCGGATAGGTTCGTTGCTGAAAAGCATGCTTCCTTCAGGCAATGCCGACATGGCGCAAGTAGACTTGCCACCAGGAGCAGCACAGAGGTCGAGAACATTCATAGGCTCAGAGCCGAAGGTCTGACGGACGACATGGTCGATGAACATCGACGAAGCCTCCTGCACATAGTAGGCACCAGAATGAAGCATAGGGTCGAAGGTGAACGGAGGTCGACCGCTGAGATAATGACCATATTTGCACCATGGCACAAGCTCGTTGCCGTTGCCAATAATGATGTTGTCGGCATCAACCTTAAAAGGGTTTATGCGGATGCTTGTAGGAGCCTCTTCTGAAAGTCCTTGGTTGAAAGCCTCGTATAGCTTTTCACCCATTAAATTGCGGGTGTATAGTTCAAAGTCTTTTGGTAATGTCATGGTGCGTATATTAATTTTGTATGCAAAAATAGTTTTTTTTTCGTATATTTGCAACTAAATGAGCATCCACTTCGTCAAACGTATAAAAAATAACTAAAACAACAGTATAGCAATGAAACATTCAATCATCATCACCGTTATTGCATCCCTGATGCTTTGTCTCTCTTTGCCTACCGATGCTCAGCGTCATCGCCATCACCCTGGAGCGACAACCACAACAACAAAAGTAGATAGTAAGGCTACACAGAAAGCCGACACTGCAAATGCCATAGAAGCATTCTCGGATACTACTTCTGCAGTAGCAGATGTAGATACCACGTCGACCAACGCCACATATACCTACGATATGGACGACGACGATTGGGAAGAGAGCGTCAGAAATATTCCTTTTAAATTAATGTCACAGATTTTTAGTTTTGGCATATGGGGCATTGTGATATTTCTCTTGATTTTTGTGTTTGCTTTCGCAATTATGCTTTTACCTCTTGTCTTGCTTGCCCTTATAGTGAGATGGTTTATAAAGCGACATAATGATGACGTAGCGAGAAATGCCAATGTGCAGTCATTCTTTAATAATATGACGGCAAACCCTGCAGATAATCCTGCAGCTGGATCTACTGATAATTCTTCTGCAGATTCTACTGGCGATGCTGCAAACAACCAAACTGCAATACCTCACTCCCAGCCAACAGCGGCTCCTGCGCCTAAAGCTCCAGCTCCTATTGACTATTGGGCTAAGGGTGTGAAGAATACTTCTATTGGCGTTGGCTTGGTAATTATGGGAATGTTAATTACATACACAGCCCTCGTAGGTGTCGGTTTCCTCGTTGCTTGCTATGGCATAGGTCAGATTGTGATTTCGCGTAAGCAGTCGAAAAACAACAATACAAACAACGACGAAAAATAAACATTAAACACTACACATTAAACACAAAACACTACACACTAAACACTCTCCATGTCTCTCGTCAATGATATAATGCTCGTTACGCGTGTGCGTATGCTTCACGACAATAAGGCTTTCGATAGCCTTGTCGTGAAGTATCAGCAGCCCATCAGAAGGTTCTTCTTGAACCAGACGTTGGGCAACGAGCCATTGAGCGACGACTTGGCACAAGACACATTCATAAAGGCATACACTTGCTTGCACCAGTTTCAGGCTCGTTCGCGATTCTCCACTTGGTTGTTTCGCATAGCCTATAATGTGTTCTACGACTACACAAGGCGGCAACATCCCGTCGCTGATGTGGATGGTGTGGAGGCTATGAGCAAGAGTAGTCCTATAGCCAACGCCACCGAGCGCATGGATATCTATCATGCTTTGGCATTGCTCTCAGAAAATGAGCGTACATGTATAACACTTCAGATTATCGAAGGCGAGCCTATAGACAGAATAGTAGAGATAACAGGCATGGCGCAAGGAACCGTGAAATCTCACCTGTTTAGAGGCAAACAAAAACTCTCAACCTTTTTAAGACAAAATGGATATGAAAAATAAAGATGATATATTGTTGAAGCAATTCTTCGACCAGCATAAGCAACAGATAGCCGACAACGGATTTTCTGAAAAGGTGATGCAGCGCATACCGCAGCAGCAGTCGGCACGCCCATATATCATCTGGCAGATAGTGTGCATATGCTTGGGCGTAGTGTTGTTTTTGACATGCGGCGGCATAGCCTCTATTCGTGCTGTTTGGCAAGATATGTTTGCCAATATCATGTCGTATCTTATTTCTATCGACCTTAGTGTCGTGTCGCCTTTGATGCTCTTGGCGACGATATGCGCCGTGCTCTATGGCTCGTTGTGGTTGATAAAGGAAAATCTTGACGCTTAAGGTTTTGTGGTAAAAATAATTTTTGTTATCTTTGCAACTTGTAATAACTAACAACTATTTTTTTTACCAACTTATGTTGAAACCTATCTTATCAACCGTTCTGCTTAGTTGTGCTGCATTTATATCGTATGCAGACAACACTGTAGTAAATGTGAAGCAGGTGAGCACTCCTGTTTCTATTACCGACAATGTCGACTATGCAATTTCTTCTGCCACTCCATTCTTGGAGACAGGAAATGTCGACATCGTAAATACCGAAAATGCAATCGTTATATTGCATGGAGTAAAACCAAGCGAAGCTTCTAATTGGCTTTCCTATATCAAAATTAAAGGGCAACCAGCTGTTGAAGACGAAAACTGCCAAGTGCGTCTGCATCGCAATGGCACTATGATTCTTCCTTTCTCTGAAGCCGATGCTCCTTTGAAATTGTATACCGATATAGACCAGGGTGGACAATTTCTTTCTGTTAAGCCTTCATCTTCGATGATGAATCTTACTGGTGGTCCTTTTAATAACAAAATCCGTTCTTTTTCTATCCGTCGTGGATATATGGTTTGCCTCAACACTCGTGCTGATGGCACAGGCTATAGCCGTATATATATTGCCGACAAAACTAATCGTACGGTTAATCTTCCTGCCATTCTTGACCAAAAGGTAACTTCGGTAAGAGTAATGCGATGGTATGATGCCAACAAGCGTGGCTTTGGTGGTAATAGTACTGATGCTAATAATGCTCTGAAAACCACATGGTGCTACAACTGGGATGCAGGAAACAATAGCTGGAAAGACCGTGAATATGTGGTACAACACCACCACGAGGGATGGCCAAGTTTCGAGAATCTTGCATCTAATGGCACATCGCCAAATCTTCTTGGCAATAACGAACCTGATAATACAGCCGATGATCGTGAGCACCCAGCTTCAGTAAGCGAGGTGTTGAAAAACTGGCCTAAGATGATGGCTACAGGTAAGCGACTCGGTTCACCTGCAGTTGCTGGCGACTATAATTGGCTATATCAGTTTATCGACTCTATCGATGCTCGCGGATGGCGTTGCGACTTTGTTTGCGTGCATGCTTATTGGTATTCTGATTGGGAAAGTTGGAAGAGTCAGCTAAAGCAAATCCACGAGCGTACAGGTCGTCCAATATGGATCACAGAGATGAACTATGGTGCCAACTGGACTGGATGGCCTGGTAGCAATACCAATGGTAATGATGCCAATTATGCGATCCACAAACAGCACTTTGCTCCAATCATCGATGGTCTTGAGGCTACCGACTATATTGAGCGCTATGCAGCATACAACGCTGTGCAGGATTGTCGTCGTGTGTGGCTCGGTGGCAATAAGTTAACTCCTTCTGGTAAATATTATGCAGAGAAGAATTCTGGTCTTGCTTTCAATTCTGGTAAAGGATTTACTCCAAAGCAGCCAGATATGCACAATCCTTCAAGTCTTGTAGTAACATGGAATGATGTCGACAACACCACAAACTTCTCTTTCTATGAACCAAATGGCGAATACAATCGCTCTATGGTTATAGAGAAAAAAGTTGGCGACAAATGGGTGGAAATATATACTCCTTTCCAGAAGGAAATTCCTGCTTCATATAGTATCAGTAAAGAGGGACTTGTCTTTGGCGATACCTACCGCATTCATATAGTAACTCTAAATGGCGTTGACCGCTATTCTAACGAGGCTACTTGTTTCCGTACAATCGATAAGGTGGGCGACGTAGTTGTTGCTAATGGCAAAGAATATTATATAGGTAAAAATATCATAACTAATGGTGAATTCAACGACGGTCTTACTGATTGGAATGATGCAACAGCAAAGCCAGCTTCGCAGCCTGGTTTCCAAGTAGTGCCTTTTGGTGGTGCTGAGGGTGACAAGGATGCCTACTTACAGTCTTGGATGCATACTGGTGCTACAGGCGAAGGCTCTTTGGCTCGTAATTTCACCATCGAGAAGGGACGTAAGTATTATTTCGGCGTAATGACAAAGAATAATACAGGTAGTTATCAGAAACTTAGCCTTTCTGCAGATGGTACAGCTGAAACAAAGACTGTAAGCACGCTTACAGATTGTGGCAAATGGCAGAAGCAAACAGCTATTTTTGATTCTGAAGATTTCACCAACCTCATACTTCGCTACCGTTGGCTGGGTTCTAAGGCACAGTTTGATAAATTCTATCTCGCTCCTGTCTACGATTCTCGCGAGGCTGCACTTGCTGCAGACAATGGTTCGGCAGAAGATGTTCCAAACAATGAAGCAACCGATGTAGACTATTCTTATCTTTCTACTCCAAGTGCTAAGATTCAGAATCCAAGCTTTGCAGCCGCTGATGGTTGGAATGGTAAGGCAGGAACAGTAAAGGATGGCGACCAAAAGACTGCTACAAAGCTCGGTAAAACTTGTTGGAACGCATGGTGGAGCGGACATTCGGCTTCAGAAGGCGATGCTGCCTCTATGGAGGTTAACCAAAAGGTTAAGGCTGTGGAGTCGGGATATTATCGTGCACAATGCAAGGCTGCCACATTCCATTATTGTCTCTCTGATCAGCATGCTTTCATCTCTTCAGCAGCAGGCAAGGCGGTATCGCCACAATTGTCATGGCACTATATGGACGTTCCGGATGTTCGTGCAGACCAGGCTTTCCAAACTCTTACTACCGATTCTATATTTATCAACGAGGGTGAAGAGTTTACTGTCGGTTTCGCATCGTCGAAGACTAATGCCATCGACAATGCTTGGCGCAAATATGCTACTACAGATAGCAAGGGCGATAAGAGCGAAGGCTGGTGGTGTGCTACAGACTTCTCGCTACTTTATCTTCCTGCTTATCTTCGCACATCTGAGGCCAACAAGTGGGAGACTCTCTGCTTGCCTTACAATGCAGAGCCTACTAAGAATATAAAGGCTTATGCCGTTACTGGTCGTAATGAGGCTGCTACACTTGTGGTACTATCGCCTGTAGAAAAGCTCGAGGCAGGTCGTCCTTATATATATATTAATGATGATGCAGACGCTATATTCCTTGAGAGCGGCACCAAGCTCGTACAGCCTTTAGCTGCCGAGAATGGTATGGCTGGTTTCTTTAAGAATACTGTGAAGAAGGGATGCTATATCCTCGTTGACGGCACTTGGCAGATGGTAACAGCTGCTTCTGTTAATATTGGCAACAATCATGCTTACATCAAGGATCTTATGGCTATACCTGTAGTTGTAATTCCTGCCGATGCCATCACTCTTCCTGTAGCAGCCGACCCAACAGGCATAAATGGTATCTATACCAATGCTGCTAACGCCGATGCTTTCACCCTTGGTGGAATTAAGGCTGCAAAGACAATGCGTGGCGTTGTGATAAAGAATGGAAAGAAACAGATAAAATAATTCTTTATAAAGTAAAATGAAAGAACAAAACGAAGGGCAGATGCAATTGCCCGAAAATGCATTCCGTGAGCTCTCGCCAGGCGAAGAGTACACTCCTATTATGAAGCCTGAGGTTTCATATCCTGAGGTAAACGCATGGTCGGTTACTTGGGGTATCGTGATGGCTATGCTATTCTCGGCTGCCGCAGCCTATTTAGGCTTGAAGGTGGGTCAGGTTTTTGAAGCTGCTATCCCTATTGCCATTATTGCAGTAGGCGTGAGCACAGCAACAAAACGTTCTAAGGCTCTTGGCGAGAATGTCATCATTCAGAGTATCGGTGCTTGTTCGGGTGCCGTGGTAGCAGGTGCTATCTTCACCTTGCCTGCCATCTATATTTTGCAGGCCAAATATCCTGAGATGACAACATCTTTCTTCAAGATATTCATGGCTTCAGCCCTTGGTGGTGTTCTTGGTATTTTGTTTTTGATACCTTTCCGTAAGTATTTCGTTAGCGATATGCACGGCAAGTATCCTTTTCCTGAGGCTACTGCCACCACTCAGGTGTTGGTGTCGGGAGCTAAGGGTGGCGACCAAGCAAAGCCTTTGCTTTTGGCAGGACTTGTGGGTGGTCTCTACGACTTCATCGTTAGCTCTGCAGGATGGTGGAACGAGAATTTTACATCGCGTGTGGTAGGATGGGGCGTTGACCTTGCCGACAAGGCGAAGCTTGTTTTCAAGATTAATACTGGCGCAGCCGTGCTTGGTCTTGGATATATCGTAGGCTTGAAGTATGCACTCTATATCACTCTCGGCTCTTTGGCTGTGTGGTGGCTCATCGTGCCTGGTATGGCCGTTATCTTTAGCGACCAGGTGCTCAACACTTGGGATCCAACTATCGTCAAGACAGTAGGTGCCATGTCGCCAGAAGAAATCTTCCGCGCTTATGCTCGTAGCATTGGTATCGGCGGTATCGCTATGGCTGGTATCATCGGTATCATCAAGAGTTGGGGTATCATCAAGAGTGCTGTTTCTTTGGCAGCTACAGAGATTAAAGGCAAGAGCGCAGATGTAGAGAAACCTAAGCGCACTCAGCTCGACATCTCTTTCAAACTCATCGCTATTGGTTCTGTAGTTACCATCCTCATTACATTCTTGTTCTTCTTGTTTGGTGTTCTTGAGGGCAACTTGCTGTTTGCCGTTGTTGGCATTTTGCTCGTCACGGTTATAGCATTCCTCTTCACTACCGTGGCTGCTAATGCCATCGCCATCGTTGGTTCAAACCCTGTATCAGGTATGACCCTTATGACCCTTATCCTTGCTTCGGTAGTGATGGTGGCAGTAGGCTTGAAGGGTACTGGCGGCATGCTTGCTGCTTTGATTATGGGTGGTGTAGTTTGTACTGCACTCTCTATGGCAGGAGCTTTCATCACAGACCTTAAGGTGGGCTATTGGCTTGGTACTACACCAAAGAAGCAAGAGTCATGGAAATTCCTTGGCACCCTCGTCAGCGCACTCACCGTTGGAGGTGTGATGATGCTATTGAACGAAACCTATGGTTTTGCTTCAGGCGCTCTTTCTGCACCACAGGCTAACGCTATGGCTGCAGTAATCGATCCTTTGATGAATGGCGTAGGCGCTCCTTGGATATTGTATGGCATCGGTGCGTTGCTTGCCATCATCCTTACATGGTTGAAGATTCCTGCTTTGGCATTTGCCTTGGGTATGTTTATTCCTTTAGAGTTGAATGTGCCATTGGTAGTAGGTGGTGCTGTTAACTGGTATGTGACTTCACGCAGCAAGGATGCAAAGGTTAACAACGAGCGTGGCGAAAAGGGTACACTCATCGCAAGCGGCTTTATTGCTGGTGGTGCTTTGATGGGCGTAGTTAGTGCATTGCTGAAGTTTGGTGGTATAGAATTCTCTATTGCCGACACATGGTGGACAAATCCACTCTCAGAGGTATGCTCTCTCGTTGCCTACATCCTCTTGATTGCATATTTCATTCGCGCATCTAAGAAATAGATGATAACTTAGAAATAGATTATTACGGAAAATATGGCGAAAAAAGTATTACGTGATACTTGCCCAAGTATTACGTGATACTTTGCAAAGTATCACGTATTACTTTGCAAAGTATCATAGGATACTTACGAGGGCCTTTTATTAACTTGTCTTTAAACTAACAGCGAATAGCATTATTAAGCACATTTACCAAATATCCTCTTGCTCCATACAATGGAACATTGGTGATATTTTCTTGCTCTCTATAATCGCTCATTGAGAAACGAAGACCATGCATGCCAGGATTATTGGCGAGGATTACTTTTAGAGATTTTGCTTGCAGATTCTCCTCAGCCTTCACTTCTAAAGGAATGATGTTGGTATCTATTTGGATAACAAAGTCGATTTCTAATTGGCTATTCTCCTTGCTATAATAATAGATAGGTATATTACGTAGAGATTCTAACTGGCAACAAATAAAGTTCTCCGTAAAGTCACCCTTTCCAGAATTGTCATTATTAGGCAATAAAAGGAGTGCTGGTGGAGTATTGCTCATTGCACCAAGCAATCCACAATCTAAAAGATACAACTTGAAGGCGCTAATATCCTCATGTATCTTCAGAGGCATACCAATAGTTTTTACACGGTTTATTTTATATATAAGTCCTGCGTCTATCAGCCATTGAATAGCAAGTTCATAATCTTTTGCTCTTGCACCTTGTTTTACCACTCCATAGATAAACTTCTTATTCTCTTTAGCCAACTGCGATGGAATGGAGTTCCACACTTGGTTAATCCTTACCACTTGTTCGTCTGGAGCATGCTTAGAAATATCTTTTTCGTAGGCGTGTAGGATTTCTTTCTGTACTTCTCTTACCGCATTTGCATCATTAGTATCTATGAATTTTTTTACAGCTTCAGGCATTCCTCCTACTAAATAATATTCACGCAGATGCTGAATATAAAGTGTGCGCAGAGAGTTTACTACATCCCACATACCTGATTGCAGTATATCTACTCGCTGTTTAAAACCACGTGCCAACAAGAACTCTTCGTATGTCATAGGAAACATTTCCAAGGTATTCACTTTACCCACAGGATATGATTCGCCTTGATGGAGAGTGAGTCCAAGCAAAGAACCTGCTACTGCCACATGATATTCACGGGCATCCTCACAAAAATATTTCAATGAAGCTAAACCACGATGCAACTCTTGAATCTCATCCATTATAATAAGAGTTTTACCAGCCTGTATGTTAACTCCTGTAATAGCACCTATGGTTAGGAGAATTCGCTCGATATTGTAGTCTGTGGCAAATAAATCCTTGACCATGGCATTATTGTCACAGTTGATATAAGCAACATTTTCAAACTCTCGTTGCCCAAATTCTTTTAGTATATAAGTCTTGCCTACCTGTCGTGCTCCAAGTAAAATAAGTGGCTTCCTATCTTCTCTGTTTTTCCAAGCAATTAGGTCTTGCATTATGAATCTTTCCATAATAATACTCTTTTTGCTGCAAATATACTGATTATTAATGAAATAGCAAAGTCTTTAACACTTTTATGAGGGACTTTTTGTTATGTCGTTACATTTTTATGATGGACTTTTATGCTGTGTCTACATTTTTATGAGGGACTTTTTGCAGTATCACTACACTTTTATGAGGAACTTTTTGGTGAGGTGTAGTAGAATATAGGGCGTAAGTTGACGATCGAATTGTCGCAAGATATAAATATTTTGTTAAAATGTGCAAAATGAAGGTGCGATTTCTTGGTAGTTTCGAATAATTGTTATACCTTTGCACTCGCAATCAAAAACAAGGGCGTTTAGCTCAGCTGGTTTAGAGCATCTGCCTTACAAGCAGAGGGTCGGCGGTTCGAATCCGTCAACGCCCACTTCCTTTAAGACTCGTATTCTTACAAGAATGCGAGTCTTTTGTTTTTTTAGCTTTAGTTTTTATATCAAGTTATCAAGCTATATCATGCAATAAGGTTTTAATTATCATCTTTTTGATATTTTATCATATCAATTGTTGGAATATCACGATAAATGATTAACTTTGCAGGCGTATTAATACACACACATTATTATATATATAAAGTTATGAATCTCGATTTGTTGACCGCCATCTCACCTATAGATGGACGTTACAGAGGCAAGACAGAGCCATTGGCTGATTATTTCTCAGAGTATGCACTAATACGCTATCGTGTCCGCGTGGAAATAGAATATTTCATCACGCTCTGCGAATTGCCATTGCCACAGTTGGCTTCGTTTGACAAGGGCTTGTTCGAAAGCCTGCGCAACATTTACCGCAATTTTGATGAGAATTGCGCACAACGTGTGAAGGATATCGAAAAGGTTACAAACCACGACGTTAAGGCCGTGGAGTATTTTATTAAGGAAGAGTTTGACAAGATTGGCAATCTCGAAGCTTATAAGGAGTTCATACACTTTGGACTTACTTCTCAGGATATCAACAACACCAGCGTACCTTTGTCTATAAAGGAGGCTTTGGAAAATGTCTTCATTCCACAGGTTGAGGAACTTATCGCTCAGTTGCAGGAGTATGCCGACGAGTGGAAGAATGTGCCTATGTTGGCAAAGACCCATGGTCAGCCAGCTTCGCCTACACGCTTGGGCAAGGAGATTATGGTATTCGTTTACCGATTGACAGAGCAGTTGGAGTCGTTGAAGGCTTGCAAGATGACAGCTAAGTTTGGTGGCGCTACTGGTAACTATAATGCTCATCATGTGGCTTATCCTCAGTACGACTGGAAGGCTTTCGGCAACAAGTTTGTTAGCGAGAAGCTTGGCTTGGAGCGCGAGCAGTATACTACTCAGATTAGCAACTACGACCATTTGGGTAGCGTGTTTGATGCTATTCGCCGTATCAATACCATCATTATCGACCTCGACCGCGACTTCTGGATGTATATCTCTATGGAGTATTTCAAACAGAAAATTAAGGCTGGCGAAGTTGGTTCGAGCGCAATGCCTCACAAGGTAAATCCTATCGACTACGAGAATAGCGAGGGCAACCTCGGCATAGCTAATGCTATATTGCAGTTCTTGGCACAGAAGTTGCCAGTTAGCCGTTTGCAGCGCGACCTTACCGACTCTACAGTATTGCGTAATGTTGGTGTGCCATTGGGACACAGCGTTATCGCCATCCAGAGCACATTGAAGGGATTGCGTAAGCTTATCCTAAACGAGGAGAAACTACAGAAAGACCTCGACGATACTTGGGCTGTAGTGGCTGAGGCTATTCAGACTATATTGCGCCGTGAGGCTTATCCTCATCCTTATGAGGCTTTGAAGGCTTTGACACGCACAAATGCTAAGATGACAGAAGAGACTATTCACAATTTCGTAAAGACTCTCAACGTTAGCGACAGCGTAAAGGCTGAGATTATGGCTATTACACCAAGCAACTACACAGGTATCTAATTCGGCCTTTGAAGAGAATTAAAAGGTTGACAAAAGAAAAAGGTAAATAAAGAATTATTGAAAGTGAAAGGGTAGGGAAATCCCGATGTCCTGATCATTAACTCATATAAGAAAACTATAATTTATTAACCAAATGGCCGTGAGGCTAAACTTTTAACAAAACAAAGATTACATTATGGATTCAGAAATGGAAAACAAGTCACAAGACTTCTCTGCTCAGCAGAGTGACAATAGCCGTGAGGGCTACAAGCCAGTAGGCTATCAGAGAGATTATCGCGCAGGAGGTAGACCTCAGCGCCCACGTATTCATGCACAGAGAACATACTCATCAGGAACAGGAAGAACAGAAGAAGGCGGATTCCGTCCTGAAGGATTTGGAACAGCTTTACAGAGTGGTGATCAGCCACGTCAGGGAGGCTATCAGCCTCGCCAGGGTGGTTATCAGCAGCGTCAGGGCGGTTACCAGCAGCGTCCTCGTACAGGCGGTTATCAGCCACGATATAATAATGGTGGCGATCAGGAAGGTGGCTATCAGCCACGTCAGGGTGGTTACCAACCACGTCAGGGCGGCTATCAGCCTCGCCAGGGTGGTTATGGTCAGCCTCGTCAGGGTGGCTACGGACAGCAGCGCCAGGGCGGTTATGGTCAGCCTCGCCAGGGTGGCTACGGACAGCAGCGCCAGGGCGGTTATGGTCAGCAGCGCCAGGGTGGCTACGGACAGCAGCGCCAGGGTGGTTACGGTCAGCAGCGTGGCGGCTATGGTCAGCAACGTGGTGGCTATGGTATGCGTACTCCAGGCTACGATCCAAGTGCTAAGTATAGCATGAAGAAGCGTATCGAATATAAGGAGACTCATATTGATCCAAACGAGCCAATTCGTTTGAACAAATATCTTGCTAATGCTGGTGTATGCTCACGCCGTGAGGCTGATGACTTCATCCAGGCAGGAGTAGTAACAGTAAACGGACAGGTTGTTACAGAGTTGGGTACAAAAGTATTGCGTGGCGACGAGGTTAAGTTCCACGATCAGCCTGTAACATTGGAGAAGAAAGTTTACGTGTTGCTCAACAAACCAAAGGATTATGTTACTACAAGCGACGATCCACAGCAGCGTAAGACCGTTATGGATCTCGTTAAGGATGCTTGCCCAGAGCGTATCTACCCAGTAGGTCGCTTGGACCGCAACACAACAGGTGTACTCCTTCTCACCAACGATGGCGAGATGGCAAGCAAGCTTACACATCCTAAATTCTTGAAGAAGAAGGTTTACCATGTATATCTCGACAAGAATGTTACTATGCACGACATGCAGCAGATTGCTTCTGGTATAGAGCTTGAGGATGGCGAGATACATGCAGACGCTATCGAATATGCTGACGACCATGACAAGAGCCAGGTTGGCATCGAAATTCATAGCGGTAAGAACCGTATCGTGCGTCGTATCTTCGAAAGCCTTGGCTATCGTGTTACTAAGCTCGACCGCGTACAGTTCGCAGGTTTGACAAAGAAGAACCTTCGTCGTGGCGACTGGCGCTTCCTCACAGAGCAGGAAGTAGACATGCTACGCATGGGTGCTTATGAATAATGTTTAATGAGTAATGTTTAATGTTTTCTTGATTGTTGATAACGCTTGTAGTTATAATGTATGATATCAGCATGAGGGGTGCATTAAACATTACTCTTTCTCTATAAACATTAAACAATAAACAATAATCATTATTAAATAATGGAAAACGTAAAAAGAACTAAAGTCGTTGACTTGCTCAAGAGCACAGCCTACGGCTCAATCGTGAATGTAAAGGGATGGGTGCGCACTCATCGTAGTAGCAAAGCAGTCGATTTTATCGCTCTTAACGATGGTTCTACTATTAATAATATTCAGATAGTAGTCGACCCATCAAAGGTTGATGAAAATCAGTTGAAGCAGATTACTACTGGTGCTTGTATCAGCGTTGTTGGTACTTTGGTAGAAAGTCAGGGTCAGGGACAGAGCGTTGAGGTGCAATGCGAAAGCATCGAAATCTACGGTCTTTGCGGTAGCGACTATCCTATGCAGAAGAAGGGACAGAGCTTCGAGTATATGCGTCAGTATGCTCACCTCCGTCTTCGCACAAACACCTTTGGTGCGGTGATGCGTATTCGCCACAACATGGCAATGGCTATCCACACTTACTTCCATGAGCATGGATATTTCTATTTCAATACTCCTCTCATCACCGCAAGCGACTGCGAGGGTGCTGGTCAGATGTTCCAGGTAACAACAAAGAACCTCTACAACCTTAAGAAGACTGAGGATGGCAAGATTGACTATTCTGATGATTTCTTTGGCAAGCAGACTTCGTTGACTGTATCTGGTCAGTTGGAAGGCGAGCTTGGTGCTACTGCACTTGGCGCTATCTACACCTTCGGTCCTACATTCCGTGCAGAGAACAGTAACACTCCTCGCCACCTGGCTGAGTTCTGGATGGTTGAGCCAGAGGTTGCTTTCCTGGATATGGACGGTTTGATGGAACTTGAGGAAGACTTCATCAAGTATTGTATCCGTTGGGCACTCGACAACTGTAAGGATGATCTTGCTTTCTTGAACAAGATGATCGACAAGGGCTTGATAGCTCGTCTTGAGGGTGTATTGAATTCAGACTTCGTTCACCTTCCATATACCGAGGGTATCCGTATTCTTCAGGAGGCTATTGCTAATGGTAAGAAGTTTGAATTCCCATGCGAGTGGGGCGACGACTTGGCATCAGAGCACGAGCGCTTCTTGGTAGAGGAGCACTTCAAGCGTCCTGTTATCATGACCAACTATCCTAAGGCTATCAAGGCTTTCTATATGAAGATTGATGAGAACGAGAGCGGCTTCGGTGGCAAGAGCGGTCAGACAGTTCAGGGTACCGACGTATTGTTCCCACAGATTGGTGAGATTATTGGTGGTTCGGTTCGTGAGGAAAGCTACGATAAGCTTATGGGCGAAATCGAGTCGCGCAATATCCCAATGAAGGATATGAACTGGTATCTCGATACTCGTAAGTATGGCTCATGCCCACACGCAGGTTTCGGTCTCGGCTTCGAGCGTTTGATTCTCTTCGTAACAGGTATGCAGAACATCCGCGACGTAATCCCATTCCCACGTACTCCAAAGAACGCTGAGTTCTAAAGTAGTGAAGGATGATAATTCAGAAATAATAGCTTTGCTCTTTTTATAAGGGCAAAGCACAAAATAAAAGAGTGAAGAATATGATGCAATGGTTGCATTAATTCTTCACTCTTTTTTTTATTTCAGTGTGTGTGGTATAAAAATGTCTATACCAATTTCAAACCTTCTGGCGATATGGTGATAAGGCGGCGCTTGTACAAGTCGCCAACAGCCTTCTTGAAGGTCTTCTTGCTCACTTGGAAAGTGTGCTTGATATCTTCGGCATCGCTCTTGTCGCCAAGCGGACAGAAGCCATTGTTGTCTTGAAGATAGGCGAGAAGAGTGTCTGCAAAGTCGGTAGTGAGCTTACGGCCTGTAGGCTGAAGCGTGATGTCGAGCTTTCCGTCTGGACGCACATTATCTATATATGCAGTCATCTTGTCGCCTGTGGTGATGAATTTGAATATCTGGTCTTCGTATACCAATCCTGGGAATTTGTTCTCAACGATGACCTTGAAGCCGAGGTCAGTCTTCTGCCATACCATTATCTCTACAGGTTGGCCGTGCTTGTATTGAGGTTGCTCCTCAGAGAAATAGCGTTCTATCTTTGCCGAAGCCACCATACGATAAGAGTCTTCGTCCATATGGATGTGAACGATATACTTGTTGCCAATCTCCATCTTCTTCTTTTGCTCACGGAAAGGGCAGAAGATATCTTTCATCACTCCCCAGTTGAGGAATGCGCCATATTCATTTACCCAAGAACATTCGAGATATGCAAACTCGTCAGCCTTGGCAATAGGTGTCTCGGTAGTAGCGATGAGACGTTCGTCTTGGTCGAGATAGAGGAAACACTCAATCTCGTCGCCAACCTTTGTGCCTTCTGGTACATACTTCTTCGGCATTAATATGTCGCCCTCGCGACCGCCATCGAGGAATATGCCGAAAGTCTCCTCGTTGTTGAAAGCATGAGGGTTAGGACGCTTAGCTTCCTTGATAACCTTCAGTTTGTTGAAATCGCCTAATTTTAGTTCTGCCATAAAAATATATTATTCTAAATGGTTTCTTCTGTAGTGAGTGTGCGCTCTTCTGATATAAGACCGTCCTTCATGTGTATGGTACGGTCGGTAGTTGCTGCCAACGACTCATCGTGAGTAACGATGACGAAAGTTTGTCCGAACTTGTCTCTGAGGTCGAAGAATAGCTGATGTAGTTCTGCTTTGTTCTTGGAGTCAAGACTTCCCGAAGGTTCGTCGGCAAGGATTACAGCAGGCTTATTAACCAAAGCTCTTGCCACAGCCACACGTTGCTTTTCACCTCCCGATAGTTCGTTAGGCTTATGACTTGCTCTATCTTCCAATCCCATAAACTTGAGCAGTTCCATAGCCCTTTCTTTAGCTTCCGACTGACTTGTGCCTGCAATGAAAGCAGGAATCATGATGTTTTCGAGAGCTGTAAACTCAGGCAACAGCTGATGAAACTGGAATACGAAGCCAAGGTGGCGATTGCGGAAGTCGCTAAGCTTAGCCTTCGACAGATTGCTAACATCAATACCATCTATAACGATGCTGCCGCTATCCGGCTTGTCGAGAGTTCCGATAATCTGCAATAAGGTTGTCTTGCCGGCACCACTTGGACCAACAATGCTCACAATCTCACCTTTATTAATATGTAGGTCTATGCCTTTCAGTACCTGTAAAGAGCCGAAGCTCTTGGTGATATTCTTAATGTCTATCATAATTTCTTGATTAATCTAATCTTTCTATATATCCAATCTTGCAGTTCGTCGTATGCAGAACGTTCCTCTGTATGCTGCGACTGTGCGAAAGTCATTGTCTCCATTTGTTCGCCAAACTGGTCAGGGAATATTATCATGAGGTTTTTGCCATTGAAGTATTTCGTTATCTCCTCAGGCAAACGGTCGAGAGCCGTTTTGTATGATACTGTTCCCTTACGTGCTGTTACCACCACAAACATATGATCTTGTGATATGGTTGAAGCCAACATTGGCAGTTCGCTCCAATGCTCCATCTCCTCGTAGTCGGCTCTTAGTTCGTTATGCTTATTGGTAATAAACTGCTTGATAAGTTCCTGAGTGTCTTTGCGGCTATGGAATGTGATGCGGCATTCCAGATTCTTAGCCATACGAGCCAAACGTTCAAGCCAACGATAGAAGCCTGGCTCATATTGCGCTCTTGATGGTACAGCCACCTGTATTCTTCTGATTGTTGTCAACGGCTGATGCAGACGAGCCATAATAATCTGGCGGTTAAGACCATTGAACAAGCTTTGATGAAATTCGCCCCAGAACTTATTAGAGATCTCAGCATGCATGTGCATACCGATGAGAATCTCTGAAGCCTGAAACTCCTTAAACGCATGCTTGATACCGTTGGCAATATTGGCAGCGATGCGCACCTGTGTTTGCATCTTAACGTCAGAGCCTGCGGCATATTGCTGTACTTGTTGCAATATCTTCTGTCCTAAAGCCTGATTCTGTCTCATCTTGGCATCATCATATACCACATTCAGACCAACCAAACCGCGATTGAGCTTTGGGTTCCTCATCAGTATGGCGAGATTTATCAAGCGGTTTGCATACTCAGGATATTTCACAGGCACGAGAATCTTCTCGTCGTCATTCTCTGGTTCTTCCTCGTGTGCAAACTCTTTGTCGCGTAGAATGATTCTCTGTGCAGCATTCTCTGTCACCATAGTAGAAATGATGCAGGTGAAGAGAATCATCATTACCACACCATTAAGCATGCTATCGTCGACAAGATATTTACCAGGAGCAATCTCAATCTTCATACCCACCATCACCATAGCAATAGCACCAGCAGCATGGGCAGAAGTAAGACCAAACATCATGCGCCCCGACGACCAAGGCATGCGGAATGAGAAACAAGCTAAGTAGGCTGCAATAGCCTTGCCCACAGTTCCAAATACCACAATCAGGAATACCACCCATAGTATGTTGCCCCCATTGAATAGCAATCTCACGTTGATGAGCATACCCACACCAATAAGGAAATAAGGTATAAACAAGGCATTGCCAATAAACTCTATGCGGTTCATCAATGGCGATACCGGAGGAATATAGCGGTTGAGTATAAGACCAGCAAAGAAAGCACCCGATATACCATTGACGCCCACAGCCTCGGCAAGAGCTGCACTCATAAAGAGCATAGCCATGACAAAGATAAACTGCATGACAGCATCAGAATATCTGCGCAAAAAACATCTTGTTAGTCGCGGTACTATCAGCAATAGCACACCACAATAAATAATAATCTTAGCTATAAACCAAGCCCAAAACATGATGCCGCTATTGCCAGCATGTGCATTCTCTATAGCTGATAATATAATAAGCGAAGTAAGCAATGAAATCATAGATGCTCCAACGCTTAGCGTAACACTCGGCTTGCGTTGCAGACCATATCTGCCTACGATAGGGTAGGCGATGAGAGTGTTGGAAGCCATGATACATCCCAATATCAATGAAGCCATGATGGAATATTTCAGCATGCTAACACTCATCACGAATGTTAAGCCAAACGGAATGAAACACGTTAATGCACCATATATCAGCATTCGCTTCACATTCTTCTTTACTCCCTCCATATCCATCTCGAGTGCAGCGAGGAACATGATGTAATAAAGTCCCACGTTGCCAAACAGCTCGAACGAGTCGTCGCGATTAAGAATGTTGAAACCATATTTGCCTATGAGGACACCAGCCAATACCATACCTATGATGTGAGGAATTCGGAGCTTACCCATGATGATAGGAGCAGAGAGAATTATCAGCATCACGACAAAGAAAATCAGAGTCGGGTTAGTAATTGGAAAATATGTAGCTATATCGGGCATAAGTCTTGTCGGAGTTTAGTTAGTATGCTGCTATATTATGCGAGGTTATAACCTCAAAACAGCAAAAATATAGGAAAGCTATGCATTCCATCTGCAAAGTTGCAAAAAAATATTGGATTTCTGACACAATTCGCTGAATTTTAATGGTTAATTGCGCTAAAAGTTGTAATTTTGCCCCTATAATTTCACATTTTATTAATATAAACAGGTAATTATGAAAGTAGCAATTGTTGGTGCAAGTGGTGCAGTAGGACAGGAATTCCTCCGCATTCTTGCAGAGAGAGAATTCCCTATTGACGAATTGGTGTTGTTTGGTTCTGAGCGTAGTGCTGGCCGAAAGTACACCTTTAAGGGTAAGGAATATGAAGTGAAACTATTGCAACACAATGACGATTTCAAGGATGTCGATATAGCTTTCACCTCTGCAGGTGGCGGCACAAGCAAGGAGTTTGCCGAAACTATCACCAAGTATGGTGCTGTGATGATCGACAATTCAAGTGCATTCCGTATGGACGCTGATGTGCCATTGGTAGTGCCTGAGGTTAACGCAGAGGATGCGTTGACACGTCCACGTGGTATCATCGCAAATCCAAACTGTACCACCATTATGATGGTAGTAGTGTTGCAGCCTATTGAGAAGCTCTCACACATCAAGCGCATTCATGTATCAAGCTATCAGAGTGCAAGTGGTGCTGGTGCTGCAGCTATGGCAGAACTTCAGCAGCAGTATAAGGAACTTGTAGAAACAGGCAAGGTAAAGACCATCTCAAAGTTCCCACATCAGTTGGCATACAACGTAATCCCACAGATTGACGTTATGACAGATACCGACTATACTAAGGAAGAGATGAAGATGTATAACGAGACACGCAAGATTATGCACAGCGATGTTCGCACAAGTGCTACCTGCGTTCGCGTATCTTCACTTCGTTCACATTCAGAGTCTGTATGGATGGAAACCGAGCAGCCTTTGACAGTTGATGAAGTTCGCAAGGCTCTTGCTGTTGCTCCTGGCGTAACTCTCGAGGACGATCCTCAGAACTATGTATATCCAATGCCTCTTGAGAGCGCAGGCAAGGATGATGTATATGTTGGTCGTGTGCGCAAGGATCTTGCCAACGATAACGGTATCACCCTCTGGCTCACAGGCGACCAGATTCGCAAGGGTGCAGCTCTTAATGCTGTTCAGATTGCTGAATATCTTATCAAAGTAGGAAACGTAAAATAATCCTATAACCCCATGAAGGAACCAAGTCCATGTGACATGGTCTTGGTTCCTTTTTCTTCGGCTAACAACTAACCATATATTTATTAACCATTCATGACTGACATTCTTACCAATTATCAGCCAATAACTCTTGAGGAAATGAGCGGTATACGACTTATGAATCGTACAGATACTAAGTTCGTTACCAATATCGCCACGCTACGGAAACTCTTGAAGCTTGCCGTATGGCAATATCGTGCCCAAGAGATTGAAGGCAAACGGCAGGCAAGATACTACACCATGTATTTTGATACTCCTGATATGCAGATGTATACTTGTCATCATTCTGGTCATGCCAACCGCCAGAAGCTGAGAATAAGAAGCTATGTGGATAGTGGGCTCAACTTCCTTGAGGTGAAGACAAAGAATAATCATAAGCGCACACGCAAGAAGCGCACCACTATGTTCGACTTCGACCCTCTTGCTCCAGCACGCGATATAGCTTTCGATAGCCATGACGATAACTTCAAGGAGTATGATAGTTTTCTGAGAGAAAACCTTTGGTATAAGCCCGAAATTATGGAAGAGGCTATAGAGAATAGATTTAATCGCATCACACTTGTTAATAATAACAAGACAGAGCGACTCACCATCGATACCGACCTCTGTTTCCATAATATCCATACAGGCAACGATTGTTCGCTACCCGAGCTTGCTATCATAGAGCTTAAGCGTGATGGACTTGTGCCTTCGCCTATCCTTTCGTTGCTCAACGAACTCCGAATAAAACCTCTTGGCTTTAGCAAATATTGCATAGGCACAGCACTCACCAATCCCGACATACGCAAAAATAGGTTTAAGCAGCGTCTGCATGCTTTAGGAAAATTGGCAGAGGCAAATAAAGAATTATATAAATAATATTTCTAATAACCTACCTTTAATAAACAATTTATTTCAACATGGATATTTTCTCACTATCTATTTCTGAGCCATTTGTGGCTATGCTTATTCGACTATTTGTTTGCATAGTAGTAAACCTCGTTATCGTAGATCGTCTGTATTACAAGAAGAGTCGACGTCGTGATTTCTATTTCACATTCATGCTTATATCCCTGGCGATATTCTTCTTGGTATTCTTCATGATATTCGTTTTGGAAGATATGAAGGCAAAGACAAGTATCGGTATTGGTATTGGTCTCTTCGGTATCTTTAGTATCATGCGCTATCGCACCGATGCTATGCCTGTTCGCGAGATGACATATCTCTTCGTGATAATCTCTCTTTCGGTAGTTAACGCCATAGCTGCATCGGTTTCTATAGTGGAATTGCTTGTCACAAACATTATTGTTGTTGGTGCTATTTGGTTGTGCGAACATCGCTTGAAGCTTGAGCCAAGCAAGCTTGTGCAATACGACCGACTGGAACTTATCAAACCTGACCGTAGTGAAGATTTGAAAGCAGATCTTGAGATGCGTCTTGGCTTGAAGGTTAGAAAAGTTGAAGTAGGAGCCATAGATATGCTTAGAGATATGGCAGTGCTCAGAGTTTACTACGATGCAAATACCGTGAGCAATACTGTAGACGAGAAAATGAAGCTCAATCGTGCCGACCTTGTAGAGGTTTAGTTATTATCCTTAGTTATTAATACACTAATAATATATATATGATCAGAAAAACATTATATCTTTTGGCAATGATAATGTTGCCACTAATGTCGTTTGCTCAGAGCGACGACTTCGGCGTTTGGACTTCTATAAGTGCAGACAAGAAAGTGAATAAAAAGATTAGCGTAGGCATAGAGGCAGAGATGCGCACTCGCGACAACTCCGAGAAGATAGACCGTTGGAGTTTTGGCGTAGACGCTCAGTATAAGCTAACCAAATGGTTGAAGGCAAGTGTGGGTTATTCTCTGTTAGATGATAACAACTACAAGATAACTTACAAGGCTTCAAATGGCGCACCTAACAAGCTTGCAGAATATTGGGGTGTGCGCCATAGATTTAATGTGTCGCTTACTGCAAGCCAGAAGTTTGGCAACTTCCAACTGTCGCTTCGCGAGCGTTGGCAGTATACCTATCGTCCAGAGAAGACTATCGACCAACGTTGGGATTTTGATGATGATGAGTATGATGGAAAGGCAAAAACATATAGCGGACGTGGCAAGAACATCATGCGAAGCCGTGTGCAAATAAGCTATGACATTCCTAATAGCCATTTCGAACCATACGTTAGTGCTGAGATGTATAACGGATGGTCGGTAGAGAAAATGAGATATACAGCAGGCGTAGATTGGAAAATCACCAAGAAGCATGCTGTAGGTGCATACTATCTCTACCAAGCTGTTCACGACGATGACGACGACAACGAGCCAAACCTTCATATTCTTGGTTTGGAGTATAAGTTCAAGTTCTGATAATTGGGATGGATTATAGCATAATGCGACTTTGTTATAAAAACCATCCCGTTTGCTGATTTTATTTTATCGTTTAGTGGCGTTTCTCTATCTTTGTGCTCAATATATAACACAAATTTAGACGGAAATGAAATCACTACCATTATTAGCTCTTATGTTTCTGCCTTCGTTAATGACGGCTCAAACGCTTAATGTGGCATCGGGAAATATTGTTTATCAGTTTCCTGCAGCTCAGGTGGGCGATATGCCTTATAGTGATGGCAAGACATTAGAGATATTGGGAAAGTCTATCGACCTTACGTCGGTAGATAGTATATATATTAATAATGCGTTGCTCAACGACAATACAGTTGCGGTGGCATATGCTGGCGAAAAGGCTTATGTCACCGTAGCTGGAAATATAGCCAAAGACATTACGGCTACTGTTAATGGCGCACATGTTGTGCTCCTTCAAGGTGCTGGTGTAAGCAAGGAGATTACTTACACCCTTAGTGGTACCTCGCAGAAGGGCTCGCTATATATGGATGGTTCGCTCAAGGCAACATTCATACTAAACGGTCTCTCGCTTACCAATCCTGATAGTGCCGCTATTAATATTCGAGATGGTAAGCGTATAGCCATCCAACTTGCTGATGGCACTACAAACAGTCTTGTTGATGGAACTTCTGGCTCACAGAAAGCATGCTTCGCCATAAAGGGACATGCCGAGTTTAGTGGTGGCGGTACGCTCAACGTTACGGGCAATACCAAACACGCCATTTGGAGCAAGGAGTATATTCAGGTAAAGGCAAGTGTTGGCACAATCAATATTTTGAAGGCTGTCAGCGATGGCATTAACTGCAACCAATATTATCAGCAGAATGGTGGTAATGTAGCTATCTCTGGTGTTGGCGACGATGGCATACAAGTGAGCTACGAAACTGACGATGCGGGCAACAAGGTTGTTGACGAAGAGAATACCGCTCAGCTGATAGTTCGTGGCGGAACTCTAAAGGTTAACGTAACAGGCTTAGCTACAAAAGGTCTTAATGCCGAGGGCGACATCATCGTGAATTCAGAGAAGTCGGTACCTGTGATAACTGTTTCTTCTACAGGTAATGGCACATGGGATGCTGATGATTCTGAGGCTAAGGCTTCCGCATGTATTAAGTCGGATGCCAACGTCACTATTGCCGACGGTACATTAACCCTCACCAGTACAGGTACAGGTGGCAAATGTATAAAGTGCGACTCCGTTCTAACAGTATCAGGCGGCACCATAACAGCTAAGTCTTCAGGTGCTGTTTATACCTATGGCTCGTCATCATATTATTCAAGTAGCATGCAGGCACCAGGTGGTGGCTGGCCAGGTGGCGGTGGCGGTGGCTGGCCAGGCGGTGGCGGCAACCCCGGCGGTGGTCCTGGTGGAGGCGGTAATACCAACTCCAGCAATAAATGTTCGCCAAAAGCTCTTAAGTCGACAGGAAATATGGTGTTTAGTGGTGGAACTATAGATGCAACATCTACCAACTCTGAAGCTATAGAAAGCAAGTCGTGCATCACTATCGATGGCGATGCTGTTGTCAATGGCTATGCTGGCGACGACGTAATCAATTCTTCCAGCCACATGTATATCAAGGGCGGAACTGTAACTGTGTATTCTACAGGCAACGATGGTCTTGATGCTAATGGCAACATCTATATCTCTGGTGGTCATGCCATAGCCTACGGCACACGTAGCCCTGAGTGTGGTCTTGATGCCAACGAGGAGCAGAACTATACTGTCTACTTCACAGGCGGTGAACTTATCGCTATTGGTGGTGGCAACTCTGTGCCAGGCAATTCTTCGTCTACCCAATGTTATGTTACAACCTCAGGTAGCATCTCTGCCAACACCTCTGTAATCCTAAGCAATGGCTCTACGACGCTTGCGACCTTCACTATGCCTTACGCATATTCTAATGGCTCAATCCTCGTTACGGCTCCAGGCATGACAAAGGGTAGTAGTTACACCCTTAAACTCGGATCAACATCTAAAACCGTATCTGCCGTGCAGTATAGCTCAGGCTCAAGATGGTAAGAGACTGATTTGATGTTAAACATATTCTTTATAGAATAATAAAGCCCGATAAGTTGCTAATGAACGCAGCTTATCGGGCTTCTTACTATTTGAAAGTTATAGTTTTATTTCGCAGCTATGCACTCAACCTCTACGAGTGCACCCTTAGGAAGATCCTTAACGGCAACAGCTGAGCGGCCTGGATATGGAGCAGAGAAGAATTCGGCATAAACCTCGTTCATCGCGCCAAAGTTAGCCATGTCTGAAAGGAATACTGTTGTTTTTACTACGTGAGCCAAGTCGGTACCTGCAGCTTCGAGAATGCTCTTTGCATTGGTAAGACTCTGGCGAGTCTGCTCCTTGATGCCACCCTCAGGGAAGTTGCCTGTTGCTGGGTCGATAGGAAGCTGACCAGATGCAAATACAAAACCGTTAGCCTCAATAGCCTGGCTGTAAGGACCGATGGCTGCAGGAGCCTTTTCTGTGTTTATTGCTTTCATTGTGATACGTTTTTATTATAGTTATACATTAATATTGTAAGAATACTGCAAACTTACTCAAAAATCCTTTGATAAACGACTATTTCTGCAAAAAGATGATGTTGTAGTATCTTTTTCTTGTTCTTTCTTTACAACAATCAGAAAAAAGTGTTAATTTTGTCAGCAATATATTACTAACACACTAACACTTACAAATTATGGAAACAAAAATCACCACTTTGCCTCAGTTATCGTTTGCAGAGGCTGTGAAACTAAACTTTGCTCGTATTACTGATTTCAAAGGTCGCTCTCGTCGCTCAGAATTGTGGTGGAACTATCTGATGTATGTCATTCTAACATTTTGCCTTTCATTGCTCTTGGGCAATGGCAATTTGATAGTACTTGCCATCATTTCATTAATTCTTCAGTTGGCAATTGTTCCTGTCACCATCCGTCGTATGCACGACCGTGGACATAGTGGTATTTGGGTTATAGCTGCAGTTTTGTTGGGTGTAGCATCTAACGCTTATGGCTTTATGTCGGGATTGACAACTCCTGGAGCTCTTACACCAGAAGAAATAATGGAAGTTGTTTCTTCTCCTACATTTATCGGGCTTACAATAGCAAGTGGTATTGTTCAGCTTATTATCTTTATCTTTGCTGTTATGGATGGCGACAAGGGTGAGAATAAATATGGCGCTTCTACAAAATATATTGTTGAAACATTAGCTGAGGCTGCAGAATAATAACAACTCTTTTTTTGAGTAGCCTCGTTTGTATATGCGACTATTCGCATGTGCTTATACGACTACTCTCATTGGCTTATGCGAATAGTCGCATAAGCCAATGAGAGTAGTCGCATTTTTTATCTGTCTTTATTAGCTTTTATTTTCCTAAGAATCTTTATTTTCCCAAGAATCGGGTGGTGACATATTCCACAAAGGCATCCTTATAGTTGTCGCCTATTGGCAGATATGTTTCCTCGTCCATGATTACTCGATTCTTGTTTACCTCCTGTATTTTCTTGAGGTTTATAATATACGAGCGGTGTATGCGCATGAAATACGAAGGCATACACTCCTCGATTTTCTTTAGAGCCAGCAATACCGTGATAGGTTTCTTGCCTTCGATATAGAATTTCTGATATTCGCTCATGCTCTCTATGTAGCGAATGTCGCTAAAGGCAATCTTCATAATCTTCTTGTCGGTTTTTATGAACACCGTGTCGTCTTCGTCGGTAATCTTAGCCTTTGGTATTACAGCCATTTCGTATCTTTGTTTCACCCTCGAGGCAGCACGTCTGAATTCGTCCATGCCGAAAGGTTTTAGCAGATAGTCGGCAGCATCAACCTTGAAACCATCGATGGCATATTCCGATGAGGCTGTGGTAAACACCACGATAGGAGTCATGGGCAACGACTTTATAAAGTCCATACCATTGATGTCGGGCATTATGATGTCGCAGAATATGGCATCCACCTCTTCTTTCTCCATTATCTCCTTAGCCTCTACTGCGCTTTGGCATTTGCCAACAAGCTGCAAGAAAGGAGTGTTCTCTATGTAATTGGCAAGTTGCTGAAGAGCCAATGGCTCGTCGTCGATAGCTATGGTTCTTATCATAATCTTACTCTTTGTTTATTGTTCACATTTGTATTCTCAAGTGGTAGCAACAGTCTTACCTTGTAGTTGTCTTCAGTATCTTTTATGTCGATATGATATCTGTCGCCGTATATTAGTTCGAGGCGATTTTTTACGTTTCTTAGTCCGATGCCACCATCTAAATCTTTCTCTTTTGCGCCATCTTTGCGTTTAGAGTTTTTACAAGTAAAGAGTATAAACTCGTTATTGTGGCACCTTAGCGTGATGTTGATATTCGAAGGCGACTTATAGCTCACTCCATGTTTGAAAGCATTTTCGGCAAATATTGCCAATATCAATGGCGCTATGCCTTTTTGGCTTGTCATGGCAGGAAAGTCGGTATTTACCTTTACCATACCCGTAAACCTCATCTTCATCAGCGCGATATAGTTTTGCAAGAATTGCACCTCGTCGCTTAGCGGACTTATGTTGGTGTCGCCATCATATAATATATGTCGCATCAGCTTCGAGAGTTCCACTATCGACTTCTTTGCCTTTTCGGGGTCTATATCTACCAGCGCATGTATGTTGTTCAGGGTGTTCATGAAGAAGTGTGGACTTATCTGGTATCTCAGATAGTTGAGCCTTTGCTTTAGGTTCTCCTTCTCTAATTGCTGCATGCGGTTGCGGTCTTTGTCTGCTTTATAGTATAGCTTCACACCGAGGTTCATACCCATGAGAAATATCAAAGCCAAAGTGTTTGTAAGCTCTGCTGGTCCTATAAAAGGGCGTGGCTCTTTGAACTGTGGCCTTGGTCTATCATCGAACTGTGGCCTTGGTCTATCATCGCGAAAATTATCAGCTTTGTAATACCTTTGCGTCATAGGCATCTCTGCTCTTGGTCTGTGCCGTTTTTGTTCATGCATTATTGGTCTTATCCAACTTTGCAATGCGATAAATGCAACCACCAATATCAATATCGAACATACATAGCGGCCTGTCTGCTGCTTGTATAGTAGCATTGGTGCCAATAGGAAGTTGTGAACAAGAAATGCCATGAAGTATATTCCCAATATCTCCTCGATGTGCATTATTGTCCACCAGTCTATATCAAGGTTGCTATTTGATGAGGCATGAATGATCAATATCAGCATCGGTGTGCTGAATAGCAGTAACCACATAGCTATATATGTGACATTCTCTTGCTTTATATTTATCGTTGGCATCCTTATATTATTGTCGTTTTGTAATAATAACGTATAGTAAGCCTTCTTTATTGTGGTTTTTAGTTTAGTTTTTGGCTAAATACCTAAGAATTTGTCCAATAAATCTTACTGAATGATAAATAGTTGAATAAAAATACTAACTTTGCGATATAAAACCGAATAACAGATATTTTTAACGACCTAATAATTTTCCTGATTATGATAAAGCATTTGTTGCCAGCAGTTCTGCTCATGGCTTCTTCTGCCATCTGCGTAGCCCAGCAACCCAAAGTTTCTTGGGACGCCCACAGCCTTATTATGGATGGCCATAGAGTGATGCCTGCGATGGGCGAGATACATTATTCTCGTATTCCTGAAGCCGAATGGGCTAAGGAGATAAAGAAGATGAAAGAGGGTGGGCTAACGATGATTGCCACCTATGTGTTCTGGAATCATGTAGAAGAACAAGAAGGCATCTTCAACTGGAGTGGACAGCGCGACCTTCGTCATTTCATAGAGCTTTGTGCCAAGGAGGATATTCCTGTGGTGTTGCGTCTTGGTCCTTTCTGCCATGGCGAAGTACGCAATGGCGGTATTCCTGACTGGGTGTTCACCAAGGGATGCAAGACTCGCGACGACAACCCTGTCTTTATGTCTTACGTCAAGAAGCTCTATCGCCAGATATTCGCACAAGTGCAAGGATTGCAATGGAAAGATGGCGGTCCGCTAATTGCTGTGCAGTTTGACAACGAGCAACGTAATGGTGCCTACCTCATGGCTTTGAAGAAGATAGCCCTCGAGATAGGCTACGACCTACCTTTCTATACTCGCACAGGCTGGCCTGCACTCACTCGCCCTGTACCTTTTGGCGAGATGCTTCCTTTGTTTGGCGACTATGCTGACGGCTTCTGGGAGCGTAGCATCAAGGAGGGGGCTGGTGCCTATTATAAAGCTTTTAACTTCAAAGCCTTCCGCAGTTCTACAGCCATCGCTACCGACCAATTCGGCACTCAAAAGGCTGAAACCGCTAAGGGCGACAACGATTATCCTTATTTTACTTGCGAACTTGGTGGCGGTATGGCTACAGCCTATCATCGCCGACCATACGTGTATCCACAGGATGCTTATTCGTTGGCTATAGTAAAACTCGGAAGTGGTAGCAATCTGTTGGGATACTATATGTATCATGGTGGCACAAACCCTGATGGCTTGACTACACTAAATGAAAACCAACGCACCCAAGCTACCAATTATAACGATATGCCTGTGAAGAACTACGACTTCCAGGCTCCACTTGGTGAGTTCGGACAACCATACGACCATTATTTCTTGCTTCGTAAGCTCCACCTCATGATGCACGATTATGCCGAGACACTTGCTCCTATGGATCCTACCTTCCCTTGCTCGCAAGATATCAAGCAGGGCGACGATAGCCATCTCCGTTGGTCGTATCGTGCGCAGGGCGATAGTGGTTTTGTCTTCGTTAATAACTACGAGCGCCTGCAGACTATCTCTGCCAAGAAGAATGTGCAGTTTAAGGTTGCCAACCTCACCTTCCCTCAGCGTCCTATCACTATCCCTGCCAACACCTCTTGCATCTTCACCTTCGGTATCGACGGTATGCGATATGCTACAGCCCAGCCTGTGGCTCGCCGTGATGGTAAGGTTTATCTGCAGCAGATACCAGGCATTCCGGTAGAGATTGCTATGAAGAATGGCAAGATATTGCGTAATGTGAAGCCACGTAGCATTGAGCGTCCTGTGGTTGGCAATATCTATCTTCTCACTCCTCAAGATGCCAACACCCTGTTCTATGAAGATGAAGTAAGAGCAGATATCTATCTTAATGCGAGCATCAAGAAGATAAAAGAGGCGTCGACAACACCTCGTCATATCTCTATCGGAGCACATAAGGTTGCCGAGGCTCCTACTGATGCCGACTTCGACAATGCTGCCGTTTATCGCATACAAGTAGCACCCGAAGCTGGCACCAAGTTCCATCGTCTGCTTCGCATCGACTATCGTGGCGATGTAGCCCGACTCTATGCCAACGGTAAACTCATTGCCGACAACTTCTATAATGGTCGCCCATTCCTCTATGGTCTGTGGCGCCTGCCTGCAGGTTGTACCGAGCTTGAGCTTCGCATCCTTCCTTTGCAGCCAAATATGCCAATCTACTTCCCTCGCGAAGCCGATACCACCCCAGGTGAAACAGCAAAGGTTTGCATCGAGTAGCCACCCAGGCTCTCAGCGGTTAGCCTTCGCTCTCCCAGCGGTTAGCCTTCGCTTCCCTTGTGCTCAGCCTTGTTCCTCCTTGGGTTGCGTTCAAGGCTGCTCGGCAGCCTTGCTTTCGCTTTCCCTTCCCTTTTTCCTCTCGTCCCTTCCCTTTTCCCCAATCAAAAAAATAAAAAAAATGAATATATCCCATCTTTTCTCATCCCATCGCGGAGCCTCGTTGCTCCTTTCTCTCTTCCTTGCCGCTTCAGCTTCTGCCCAGCGTAGCCTCGACCTCGCAGGCTCTTGGACCATGGCAGACGGCAAGAAGGCTAACCTCCCTGGTTCTATGCTCACCAACGACCTTGGCGACGAAGTAACCATCGACACCAAGTGGACAGGCAGCCTCTACGACTCCTCGTTCTATTACAACCCCTACATGGCTAAATATCGCGAGGCAGGCAAGATGAAGTTCCCTTTCTTCCTCACTCCTCGTCGTCACTATGTAGGCGAAGCATGGTATGAGCGCACCATAAGCATACCTCGCCAATGGAAAAAGGGTAGGGTAGAGCTTTACCTTGAGCGCCCACATATCGAAACAACAGTATATGTGAATGGTAAGCTCGCTGGTCGCGACTCGTCGCTCTCTGTGCCTCATAGCTTCGATATCACACAGCTCGTTCTGTTTGGTAAAGACAACCAGATAAAAATCCGCGTGTATAATGGTATAGAGAATGTATGCGTAGGACAAGATTCGCATAGCGTTACCGACCAAACGCAGGGCAACTGGAACGGTATTGTTGGCGACATCCGACTAATCTCTCACCCTAAGGCTTATATCTCTACCCTCCAAGTATATCCTAATCTCGAAGCCAAGGGCGTGGGTGTGGATGTAGAAACCGTAGGGTTAAAGAAACCTCGCAATATCGTTTTCCTTATCGATGGCAATAGAGTTAAGGCTAAGCGCGTGGCTATAGATGAAACTAAGGTGCGCTATGAGATAAGCCTTGGCGATAGTGTCCGCCTATGGAATGAGTTTACTCCAAACCTCTATACTCTCTCTGCCATTCTCGACAACGATACCACCTCTACCACCTTCGGTATGCGTGAGATATCTTTCAAGGGTCGCCAACTATTCCTTAATGGCAATCCTCTCTATCTTCGTGGCACAGTAGAAAACTGCAACTTCCCTCTTACTGGTTTTCCTCCTACCGATGAGGCTTCATGGCTTCGTGTGTTCCAAAAGTGCAAGGAATATGGCATCAACCATGTTCGCTTCCATTCATATTGTCCTCCAGAGGCAGCCTTCTTTGCTGCAGATAAGGTGGGTATCTATCTTCAGCCCGAAGGACCATCATGGCCTAACCATGGTGTGAAGTTGCGTCGTGGTATGACCATCGACCACTATCTGTTGCAGGAAACTCAGCGTATGGTACGTCAATATGGCAACCACCCTTCGTTCTGCATGCTTGCTGCAGGCAATGAACCTGCTGGCGACTGGGTGGCTTGGTGTCGCGACTTCATTAACTACTGGCACAAAACAGGCGACAACCGTCGCATATATTGTGGTGCTTCCGTAGGTGGCGGATGGGCTTGGGATGCCAATAGCGACTATCATGTCAAGGGTGGCGCACGTGGTTTGGAATGGAACCACACGGCTCCTTCTTCTTCCGACGACTATTATTCTCAGCTCTTGCGTCCTCGCAACTTCAATGCCAAGGCTACTCCTGCCTACGCTTTAGCTCCTGATACCCTTGCTGATGGCACCATAGAAATGGTTGCCAACACTCCTATCATTGCCCACGAGCAAGGTCAATGGTGTGCTTTCCCGGATCTTCGTGAGCGCTCGCAGTATACTGGTGTCTATAAAGCAAGCAATTTCGACATCTTCGAAGACCTGCTTCAGCATGGTGGCATGGCTACTATGGCTGATAAGTTCTTGGCTTCGAGCAGCCGTTTGCAGCAGTTGGCTTATAAATACGAGATGGAGCGCAACCTTCGCACTCCTGAGTATGCAGGCTTCCAACTGCTTGGTCTCAACGACTATAGCGGACAAGGCACAGCCCTCGTAGGTCCGCTCAACGTGTTCTGGAGAGAGAAGAGCTGGGTGAAGAATTCTACTGACATGAATGTGTTCCGCCATGCTTGTAAGCCTGTAGTGCCTTTGGCTCGCTTCCCTCGTTTCGTATATACTGCTGCCGACACCCTCGTTGTACCAGTAGAACTATATAATGCTTCGGCATCTGCTCTCACCGAGACTCCTCGCTATACCATTTCAGGTAGCGGCGTAGAGACTATTCGTGGCGTGCTTGCTAATGGTGTGCAGACATATCCTGTGGGCAAGAACATCGCCCTCGGCACCATCTCGTTGCCTCTTAATATATATAATAAGGTGGAGACTTCGCAGTTGCCACAGAAGCTGCAGTTGCAAGTTGCTGTAGGTGGCAACACCAACGAGTGGAACTTCTGGGTGTATCCTTCAAAGCTTGACATGCCTAAAGTTGATGGCAACAAGCAAGTAGCAAAGAATATCTACATCTGCGACTCTCTCGATGCCAAGGCTCTTGCAGTATTGAAGAAAGGTGGAAAGGTGCTCATCCAGGCTGCTGGTCGCGTCACCTATGGTAGCGATGTTAAGCAAACATATCTGCCTGTGTTCTGGAATACCAGCTGGTTTAAGATGCGCCCACCTCATACCACAGGCTCTTATATCGATGCCTCTCATCCTGTGTTTGCCAACTGTCCTACCGACGACTGGCAGAACCTAAACTGGTGGGAACTTGTAAACCGTGCTCAGGTTATGAACCTTGCCGAGTTCCCTGCCGACTATCAGTCGCCATTCCAGCCTATCGATACTTGGCATGTAAGTCGTAAGCTTGGCATGATAGCCGAAGCAAATGTGCTTGGTGGCAAACTTCTCATCACCACCTTCGATATCTCGTCGCGCCTCGATAGTCGCTTGGTGGCTCGTCAGCTTCGCAAGTCTATCCTCGACTATATGCTCTCCGACAGCTTTGTGCCATCTATCACCATAGAGCCAAGCGTCATCACCGACCTTTTCACTAAGCATGCTCCTGCCGTGAATATGTTTACCAACGAGTCGCCAGATGAGCTGAAGCCAAAGATTGTAAGATAATAGAAACTATAGTAAGATAATAGATAGAAAAAAGAAGCAGATTGCATGATTTATATATCCTCTAATGCCTTTGCGTTAGTGTGAATAAATCTTAAATATTATCTATTGATGTTCGTAATTACGAATTTATATATACTTTTGCAAAGCGGTGGCTAATGGTAGCTGCCGCTTTTGCAATAATAAAAATAAGAAATAAGGGGTGCTTCACGATTGTGATGCTGAGATTATACCCATAGAACCTGACGCAGGTAATGCTGCCGCAGGGATTGCTTCTACCATCGTTAGGGTGTGCGAGGCTGTTTCTATTCCGTATCGTCTTTTTAAGTAAGCCAACAGAGGCACCTCTGCAAACGATAATAGCATGAGGTATCTTTGCGTATTGACTATAGCAGGCTCCGACAGTTGCGGAGGCGCAGGAGTGCAAGCAGACATAAAGACTATGTCGGCTTTGGGCGTTTATGCCGCTTCGGCAATAACATCTGTAACTGTGCAAAACACCCTTGGCGTGAAGGCAATACAAGCCATAGAACCTGCAATTGTGGCAGGACAAATCAAGGCTGTGATGGATGATGTGAAGCCCGTTGCTATAAAAATAGGTATGGTCAACGACTGCGCTACCATACACGCTATAGCCGATTCTCTAAGCTTTTATTCTCCAAGCAAACTGGTTGTAGATCCCGTTATGGTTTCTACCAGCGGCTCTATGCTCATGCAGCGAGATGCACTTGAGGTGTTTTGCAGCGAATTGCTCCCTATGGCAACCTTGCTCACACCAAACATTCCAGAGGCAGAAGTATTGTCGAAGACTGAAATCCATACTGTCGACGATATGGATGTTGCAGCCAAGCCAATACTTGCTATGGGCTGCAAGGCTGTGCTCATAAAGGGAGGTCATCTGGAAGGCAACAAGAAGCTTGATAAGCTTTATCTGAATGATGGCACCGTTCACACCTTTGTGCATGCTACTATCAACACTCGCAACACCCACGGCACAGGGTGCACACTCTCTTCTGCCATCGCCTCGTTTATGGCTCGAGGCTTAGATTTGCCCGATGCTATTGCTCATGCCAAGGAATATTTGTCGCAAGCCTTGGAAGCAGGCAAGGATGTAGAGATAGGCGAAGGTCACGGACCAGTATGCCATTTGTTTAATCCCGAAAAAACAATCATCTTATGATACAATTTATCACACACTCCAACAATCGCTACGGCTATGTAGACGGCGCACGCTTGGCTCTCGAAGGAGGTTGCCGATGGGTGCAACTAAGAATGAAGGAAGCTACAGAAGCTGAGTTTATGGCTGCTGCTGCAGAAATAGGCAGACTATGCAAGGAGCATGGCGCTACGTTTGTTCTCGACGACCATGTGGAATGGGTTGAGAAGACTGGAGCCGATGGTGTGCATCTTGGCAAAAACGATATGCCTATCGATGAGGCTCGAAAGATACTTGGTAGCGACAAGATTATTGGAGGCACAGCAAACACCTTCGAAGATGTGGAGCGCCTGTATCGTCAGGGTGCCGACTACATAGGTTGTGGTCCGTTTCGCTTCACCACCACCAAGAAGAATCTGTCGCCAGTTCTTGGCTTAGAAGGCTATCAGCATATTGTTGACCAAATGAAGTCGCATGGTATCAACCTTCCTATCGTTGCCATAGGTGGCATATTGGAGTCGGATATCAAGTCGATATTGGCAACAGGTGTAAGCGGAATAGCTGTTAGCGGTGGCATATTGAATGCCGAGAATCCTGCAGAAGAAATGCAACGCTTCTTGAAACTTGTATAACTTCTCAATATATTCGAAATCTAAATAAAAGAAATATTAATGGAAACTAAAATCAAATTCAACTATCCTTCTTCCGAGAAGGTGTATCTAAGTGGAAAGCTATATCCTGAAATCAAGGTAGGAATGCGCAGAGTGAAACTTACTCCAACCGTTACTGTCGAAGGAAACGAGCGCCACATGGAACCTAATGAGCCTGTGTATATCTACGACACCAGCGGTGCTTACAGCGACCCTAATGTGGAGATAGACTTAGAGAAAGGTTTGCCTAAAATGCGCCAACCATGGATTGATGGTCGCAAGGAAGGCGAAACTCAAATGTATTTTGCTAAGCAGGGCATTATAACACAGGAAATGGAGTATGTAGCCATTCGTGAGAATATGAATTGCGAAGAACTTGGCATAAAGACTCATATCACCCCTGCCTTTGTATGTAAAGAGATAGCTGAGGGTAGGGCGGTGATTCCTGCCAATATCAAGCACCCAGAGTCGGAACCTATGATTATCGGTACTAACTTCTTGGTTAAGATAAATACCAACATCGGCAACTCGTCTACCACTTCGGGCATCGAAGAGGAAGTAGAGAAGGCTGTATGGAGTTGCAAGTGGGGTGGCGACACATTGATGGACCTCTCTACAGGTAATGATATCCACGAAACACGCGAGTGGATTCTTCGAAACTGTCCTGTGCCAGTAGGTACTGTTCCTATGTATCAGGCTTTCGAGAAGGTGAATGGTAAGGCTGAAGACCTGACATGGGAGATATTCCGCGACACTCTTATCGAACAATGTGAGCAGGGTGTTGACTATTTCACCATCCATTGCGGTATTCGCCTAAAGAATATCCATCTTGCCGATACTCGCTTGACAGGCATCGTGAGTCGTGGTGGCAGCATCATCTCTAAGTGGTGCAAGGTGCATCAGAAGGAGAGCTTCCTCTACGAACATTTCGATGACATCTGCGACATCTGCGCTAAATATGATGTTGCCATTTCGTTGGGCGACGGCTTGCGTCCTGGTTCTACCTATGATGCCAACGATGCAGCACAGTTTGCCGAGCTCGATACTATGGGCGAACTCGTAGAGCGTGCTTGGGCTAAGAATGTACAGGCATTTATCGAAGGTCCTGGTCATGTGCCAATGCATAAGATTAAGGAGAATATGGAACGCCAGATTGAAAAATGTCATGGTGCTCCTTTCTACACCCTCGGCCCTCTCGTTACCGACATTGCGCCAGCCTACGATCATATCACCTCTGCCATTGGTGCTTCGATGATAGGATGGTATGGCACAGCTATGCTCTGCTATGTTACTCCAAAGGAGCATCTCGCTTTGCCAGAGAAAGAAGATGTGAGAGTTGGCGTTGTTACCTACAAGATTGCAGCCCATGCTGCCGACTTGGCAAAGGGACATCCTGGAGCAACCATTCGCGACAACGCATTGAGCAAGGCTCGCTACGACTTCCGTTGGAAAGACCAATTCAATTTGGCTCTCGACCCAGAGCGTGCTCTCGAATATTATAAGTCGAGCAACTCGGTAGATGCCAACTATTGCACCATGTGCGGACCTAACTTCTGCGCTGCTCGCATCAGCCATTCGCTAAAGAGTTGTGATGAATAAAGGCTCACGGCAATAAGCAAAAAGTAGAAATATAAAACACATAAACCCAATAAACATTTATAAAAAATGATTGAAACACAAGTATCAAAAGGTATTATCAGTACCTATTTCGACAAACTACAGCGTAATCTTGATCTCGATGTAGCCATCGTTGGTGGTGGTCCATCTGGTATTGTTGCAGCTTACTATTTGGCTAAGGCTGGCTTAAAGGTTGCTCAGTTCGACCGCAAGCTTTCTCCTGGTGGCGGTATGTGGGGCGGTGCCATGATGTTCAACCAGATTGTTATTCAGGAAGAGGCTATGCACATCGTAAAGGATTTCGATATCAACTACGAGGCTTTCGAAGATGGACTCTACACTATCGACTCTGTAGAGAGCACTTCTGCACTCTTGTATCATGCTGTTCATGCTGGTGCAACTATCTTCAACTGCTATTCTGTAGAGGATGTAATCTTCAAGAATGATGTTGTTAGCGGTGTTGTTGTCAACTGGACTCCTGTACTCCGCGAAGGCTTGCATGTAGACCCATTGAACATCTTGGCAAAGTGCGTTATCGACGGTACCGGTCACGACAGCGAGATGTGTAAGGTTGTAGCTCGTAAGAATGGTATTCAGTTGGATACTCCTACTGGTGCTGTTATCGGTGAGCGTTCGTTGGATGTTGTAGAAGGCGAGCGTATGGTAGTAGAAGGCACACGCGAGGTTTATCCAGGACTTTATGTCTGCGGTATGGCTTCTTCAGCCGTTGCAGGCACACCACGTATGGGACCTATCTTCGGTGGTATGATGCTTTCTGGTAAGAAGGTTGCCGATATGATTATCGAGAAATTGAAGAAATAAGCCATTTCCCCTGCATATAACAATTCCCTACGTACAATACATACGTATAAACAAAAGAATTATTTTGTATGAAATGGATCGTTATAACCTCTCCCGACTTCTTGTCGGGAGAGGCATTTTTTATAGATAAACTATTTCGTCATGGTCTGGACTTGCTACATTTGCGCAAGCCTGGAGCATCAGTAGAAGACTATCGCCATTTGCTCTCTCTCATTCCTGAGTGTTGGCATAGTCGCATAGTTTTGCACGAGCATTTCGAGCTTACAAGTGAGTTTCGCCTTCATGGCATCCATCTTAATCGTCGCTGTTCGCATGTGCCCGAGGGGTTCGATGGTAGCATCTCGTGCTCATGCCATAGTCTTGAAGAGGTTGTTGCCAACAAGCCTTTACGTAACTATCTATTCCTAAGTCCTATCTTCAATAGCATCTCTAAGATAGGCTACGAAGCCGCCTTCTCTGCTTCCACCCTGCAGCAAGCAGCCCAAGATGCTATCATCGACTCTAAGGTAATAGCCTTAGGAGGCGTATCATCAGCCAACATCCCACAAATAAAGTCATGGCACTTTGGTGGTGCCGCCTTTTTAGGCGACATCTGGAGACGTATCAACGACCCACATGTAGACCAATATCTCGACACCCTGCGCCTGCAACTTGCATGAATACTTATAGTGTTCTATACTTCTATTTTCAGTTATTAGTATTCCATTGAGAACGAGATGCCACGACGCATCATGTCTTTAGCCAATGGTTGCATACGCTTTAGGAACGACTCCCATGAGCGATTCTCTTGCTGACTCCATCCTGCTTCAGCCAATGCGATGGCACGTGGATAAGCTTGGTAGTAGATACGCTCTGGCGATGTGATACATTCACTCCACAGGGTACCAGCCACACCAAAGAGATTGTTGTTTTCAAAGTTCTTGTCGTGTCCCCATGCAGGGTCGAGGCTGTAGGCATCCTTGAGAGTTGTCACAGGCATACCCCAGTTAACTTCCGGCATGTCGCCCTTAGCCATAGGATAGTCGAAATAGCAATGCTCACCAGGGCATAGCATGATGCGAGCATTATTCTCAACTGCTGTTTCGAGCGCCTTCTCGGTAAGTCCGTTGCGCCATGCAAAGGTCACGCATCCTGGCTGAATCTTCTTGAAGTCGGTCTCATACCAGAACATAGGAGTCTTATGGTATGTGTCGCGCAATAGGCTGATGATGCGGTCGAAGAGATAGCCTTGCAGTTTCCAGTTCTCTGAACGGTCGGTAGTGGTAATGCCGAGTTTAGTCTTTAGCGCCTGACACTTAGGACAGTCTGTCCAGCAGTCGAGGGCAGGATTGCCAGCCTCATCGCCACCAAGGTGTACATACTTAGAAGGGAAAATGTCGGTTAGCTCCTTGAAAACATTACCAAGGAATTCGTAGGTAAACTCATTGCCTGGGCACAACAACTCGTTAGAAACACCGCAAGTGGTGCGGATAGGCACTTGGCGCTGATGGCAAGTAAGCTCAGGGAATACGCTGATAGCTGCAACCTCATGACCAGGCATTTCTATTTCTGGCACAATCTCTACATGATAGCGTGCAGCAAACTTCACGAGTTCGCGCATCTGCTCCTGAGTGTAATATCCCTTGTATGGTGCCAACAAGTCGTCCTGTCCCCAGCGCGAAGAAGCCTGCTGAGTTAGCTGTGGATATTTCTTTATTTCTATGCGCCATGCCTGGTCGTCTACAAGGTGTAGGTGCAGAGCATTGAGCTTATAGCGAGCCATCTCAGGCACAAACGCCTTCAACTCTTCAAAAGGAATAAATGTGCGTGCAGGGTCTACCATAAGTTCACGAACATGAGTGCGAGGAGTGTCCTTGATGGTGAGATGTGGAATAGCGTCGACACATTCCTTCACACCCGAACCACGCAATATCTGGTCGAGAGTCATCAATCCCCAGAACACTCCGCGTGCGGTCTTACCATTAATGGTCACACCCTTTGCATCTACTGCCATGGTGTAAGCTTCATCGTCGTCAAGCGAAGAGTCGATGCCGAGCACAAGCTGTATGCCACGCTGACGGCTGTTCACGATGTTGCCAATGCGATTATTGAGCATCTCGCGTGCCTGCTCCACCTCGTTGTTCAATATCGTGCCAGCACCATCATTGTGCGAAACAACGATATTCCATGCTGTCTGCACATTCAGCGTCTTAGCCTTCTGTACATTCACCTCTTGAGGCATAGGAGCTATGCACTCCATAGGATTGCTAACCTCTTTTGCATATTTTGGCTCTGCATAGAAGCTGCTCCAGCCAGTAGCCTTCATATAAGCCTTTTCGCTACCCTTTGGTACTATCAGATGCACGCTACCTCTTACTATTCCATAAAACGATGATGCCATAGCCTTTGGTGGCACCTTAGATTTCACTCTCACAGTTTTTAGTTCTGACAAACGTGCAAAAGCATATTCGCCAATGTTAGGATTGCCTTCGATAGTAAGCTCTGTCATGCTTTTGCATCCAGAGAATGCTGCAGCACCGATAGTTTCTACAGTAGCAGGAATGGTGACGCTCTGCAATTTGTCGCAAGCAAAGAAAGCCTGAGTGCCTATAGTCTTCAGCACCTTTGGCAGAGCAATATTCTGCAGCTGATGGCGTGAGTGGAAAGCATTCTTAGGTATTATGGTGCTCTGCGCATCGCTAAGGTCGATATTGCGTACTTGGAAACATAGGTCGCGCATCTGACGATAGTCGCCCTTTACATCGGTAGACAGTTCGCCAGTAAGTTTCAAACTCACAGCCATCGCCTTCTGTTCTGGTTTCAGGCTGTCCATACGTGCTACAGTCTGTGCCGACATCATCGTTGCCATTAAGGCTGTAGCAGATAATAGAAATAATCTTTTCATTTAGTTGTTTATTACTGTTTGTATTTAATTCTTCACTCTTCACTCTTCCCTCTTCACTTAATCAAAGGAACGCTATTGTCAATCCTGCCATGACGATGCTCACCATCGACATAAGCTTAATCAGAATATTGAGCGAAGGACCAGATGTATCTTTGAATGGGTCGCCAACGGTATCGCCAACGATAGTAGCCTTATGGTTTTCGCTGCCCTTGCCCTCGAAATGACCCTCTTCAATCATCTTCTTGGCATTATCCCATGCACCACCAGAGTTTGACATGAATACCGCGAGAGTGAAACCTGCTGCAAGGCCACCAGTAAGCAAACCGAGCACACCTGCTACGCCAAGCACCAAGCCTACTATGATAGGGATGACGATGGCAAGAAGCGAAGGAATAATCATTTCGCGTTGTGCGCTACGGGTGCTTATCTCTACACAGCGACCATAGTCAGGAGTAGCTTTGCCCTCGAGTATTCCCTTTATCTCGCGGAACTGTCGGCGCACCTCTTGAACCATAGATTCTGCAGCACGACCTACAGCTCCCATGGTCAAACCACAGAACAGGAATGCAGCCATAGCTCCGAGGAATGCTCCCACCAAAACCTTAGGGTTGATAAGGTTTACCTGGAAGAAGTTGATGAAATCTATTGTTGTTGCATTCGTTGGGTCGAAGATGTTGCCTGCAGCATCCACATACTGCTTCCCATTCTCTACCGCACGAATCATCGCAATCTTTATTTCCTCTATATACGAAGCCAAAAGTGCCAGAGCCGTCAAGGCTGCAGAGCCAATGGCAAAGCCTTTGCCTGTGGCTGCTGTGGTGTTGCCAAGAGCATCCAGAGCGTCTGTGCGCTCACGCACTTCTTCTCCCAGTCCGCTCATCTCTGCATTTCCTCCTGCGTTGTCGGCAATAGGACCATAAGCATCTGTAGCCAGGGTGATGCCGAGAGTAGACAGCATACCAACAGCTGCAATACCGATACCATAAAGACCGGTGCTAATAGATTTTGCTGATAGTGACATGTCGAAACCATTAGCGCAGAGATAGCTCAACATAATGGCTACCGAAATGGTGACAACAGGAATCATTGTAGAAATCATTCCCGTGCCTATACCCTTGATGATAACGGTAGCAGGACCTGTCTGCGAAGCCTCTGCTATCTTCTGTGTTGGCTTATAGCTATGCGAAGTGTAATATTCTGTAGCCTGACCAATCACCACTCCTGCCACCAAACCGCTGATTACAGAGAACGACAATCCAAGCCAATTCTCGATGCCCAACAAATATAATATAATAAATGTGGCAACGGCAATGAGTCCGGCACTTACATTGGTGCCAAGACCGAGAGATTTTAATAGCTCCTTCATCGTTGCGCCCTCCTTGGTGCGAACCAAGAATATTCCTATTAGCGAAAGGAAGATGCCGATGGCTGCGATAATCATTGGAGCAATGACTGCACGTAGCTGCATGTCGCCATTCATAGCAAAGGCAGTAGCTCCCAAGGCTGCTGTCGACAATATCGAACCGCAATAGCTCTCGTATAGGTCGGCACCCATACCAGCAACGTCGCCTACATTGTCGCCCACATTGTCGGCAATAGTAGCAGGATTTCGTGGGTCGTCCTCAGGAATGTTAGCCTCTACCTTGCCCACGAGGTCGGCTCCCACATCGGCAGCCTTGGTGTATATACCACCACCTACACGAGCAAAGAGAGCCTGGGTAGAGGCTCCCATGCCAAACGTAAGCATAGTGGTGGTTATAGTGACAAGGGCTGTTGCCTCGCCATCATAAACAGCATTAAGAACAATAAACCAAATGGCAATATCAAGCAAGCCAAGACCTACCACTACCAAGCCCATAACGGCACCGCTGCGGAAAGCAATCTTCAATCCCTTGTCAAGACTTGAGCGTGCTCCGTTGGCTGTACGGGCTGAAGCATAAGTGGCAGTCTTCATACCGAAGAATCCTGCCAGTCCTGAGAATAAACCACCAGTAAGGAAAGCAAATGGCACCCATGGGTTCTGCACCTGTAGCACATAAGCCATGAACGCAAAGATGATAGCGAGCACAACGAATACCATCGTCACCACCTTGTATTGCTGCTTCAAATATGCCATAGCACCTTTTCTCACGTGTGCAGCAATTTCTTTCATTCTGTCTGTACCCTCATCTTCTTTCATCATCGAACGGAAGAAGAACCATGCCATTCCCAATGCCACAACGCTGGCTATAGGGATTAGCCAAAATACTAATGGAATGTTGTTCATAAAAAATATGTTTAATGGTTAGTAATAATTCCGATTGTTCAGTATAGCATTTCGATTATGCAAATATAAGAAATTTATTAATACGAAAGGGGAAAAACAGAATATTTATTTAATAAGCACTCAATTTTAATGTTCAGATACTATTTAATACAACGACAACACGGATTGTTAATCTCAGATATTTGGTAGTAATCATATTGACATTTGATAGTAAGCAAAAATACGTTTGATAGAAAGCATAGATATCTTTGATAGAAAGCATAGATTGCTCGAAATATAGCTTCGACAACGATTGAAGATAGTTAAGTCGTTGAATTAAAGCAGCTTACTACATCGCTATACCTGCATTTCTCAAATTTGATAATAATATGTGTTTTTTTTTGTGTTTATTAAGAAAATACAATACAAAACAATCTCGGATGGTGTTTGATATAACGACAATACTGATAATCAAAGCCAATATAATAACGCAAATACCTCATGGCATGAGTGCCATGAGGTATTTGTTGATAGTCCATTCAATGCTTTAGACAGCTGATGGGAACTATGTATATGCCATCTTCTCGTTTGTAGGCAAGGTTGCCTACAGCTGTTAGAATCATTTTGAACGATGGGGTTTTCATCTTTTCTGTATCTATGGTCGAAGCAAATTTGTTTAGTGTTTCCACACCTTCTTCTATCAGTTTCTGACCGCCAAGCTTGATTTCGACCAAACCATATTGACCATTTCTTAGGTGTATTACGGCGTCACATTCTAAACCATTGCTGTCCCTATAGTGGAACACATTACCATCAAGAGCTTGAGCGTAAACACGTAGGTCGCGTATTGCCATGGTCTCAAAGAATAATCCCATCGTGTTCAGGTCCTTAACAAGGTCTGCTGGTCCTACTCCAAGTGCTGCAGTGGCGATAGAAGGGTCAACATAGTACCTTGTGTCACTTGTGCGAATAGCTGCCTTGGAACGAAGATTTGGATTCCATGCCTCCATGTCCTCGATTACAAATATTTTCTTTAAAGCTTCTATGTATGATGACACAGTGTCAACATCCAGTGTTTCTGTGTCATTTGCCATCATATCTGCCCTTATACCAGCTATGGTGACCTGTGTTCCTTGGTGTCGTGCAAGCGAACGCATCAGACGGTGAGTCCGAGACGAACTTCGTGATACGCCATCTATACGTGAGATGTCTGTATTTACTACTGCATCATAATAAGAAAATGCTGTTTCCAAAGCATATTCTTTCTCAAGAGTCGTCGCAATAGGCCAACCTCCTCTACATATTAAGAAAGCAATTTGTTCAAGCTGAACCTTTGACTCACTGTAAATCGGAATGCCAGGGTTATCGAAAAGATTGGTAAGACTTACTTCTCCGCTACTTTCACCAGATTCCCATAATGACATGGGGCGCATTCTTAGGCTTGTGATACGACCAGTCCCTGTATGGTGTATCTTAGCTTGTTTTTCTTTATCTGGTGGTACTGCCGACCCCGTCATGATGAATTGTCCGATACCTTTGCTATGGTCAACTTCAAATCTTACAGCATCCCATAGCTGCGGAATGATTTGCCATTCATCAAGCAATTTTGGCTTATCGCCTTCAAGAAGAGCGTTTATATTCATCTCAGCCAAAATCATGTTTTTGTTGAGATTGACAGGATCTGATATGTAATTTATACTTTTGGCATGTTGCTCCGATGTAGTTGTCTTACCACACCATTTTGGACCTTCTACTAAGACAGCACCAGAAGACTTTAGTTTCTTTTCCAGTATACCATCTGCAATACGTGGTTTGTATTCGAACTGTGACATAACGATAACTGATTGATAATGTGCTGCAAATATACACATAAAGCATGAAAATACCAAATAGAAAACAAGTCTTTTCCGTAAAATATGGATTTTAATTCCGTGGTTTGTGGATTTTAATTCCGTGAAATATGGATTTTAATTCCGTAGTTTGTGGATTTTATGAGAGAAAACAACAAATACAATAAGGCTGGAGCCATGAGAATAAGAACGAAAATACCCCATGACACTCATGCCATGAGGTATTATTATTGAAGGTGAGGCTTCTTTTAATCAGCCCAAATGCTGCCACTTGGATCGCGATATTCATTAACCGACCCTTCGTTATAATCCTCTTCCTTTGCTTTCTCGATATAAGAGCCTGCAAGGATGGCCTGTGTCTCCATTTGGAAAACATTCATTTCAGGCTTTATATATTCTTTCTTTTTCATAGCGTTCTGAGTGTTTATTTGATGATAACTTTCATTGTTTTGCCATTACGCTTCACGATGTTGATGCCCTTTTGAGGCTCGTTGAGGCGCTTGCCCTGAAGGTCGTAGTATTCAGCCTTGTCGTTGGCAATGGTGTTGAGAGTGTCGATGGCTGTAGTGCTGTCGCTTATGCCGAAGCTAAACATCTTGGCACCAGCAGCTGTAGCAGAAGAAGAATTGTCTACCATGTAAGCACGGAACGGCTTGCTTGCCACCTTTGTTACCTTAGTATTTGCCAACAGCTTGGCAGGGTTCATCAGCATGTTGCCCTTCACGATGTAGCAGTTGTTGTCGGCATCCTTGTCGAACACCTTCTTTGTATAGATGCCCTGGAGTTGATAGCTACCGTTTTCTGTCTCTGAGGTATTTACTTCTTTTGCAATCTCCTTGTTGTCAACAGAGAAGTTGAGCTCGGTGGCTCCTTCGTTCATTTTGATGATGACAGGAGTACCAGCTGCGATGCTTGTCGTAATCTCTTCGAGTTCCACAGTATTAGTTCCCTCGTTAGCCGAAAGCAGCTTAAAGGCACGGAAGTCCTTATTTTCGAGCGATACTTCGAAAGGCAGACAGAGAGTAGCCCATGTTGTGCCAGTCTTCATCTCGCGGCTATAAGAGGCGGCTTTAGCTGTGAACGGTTCGTAAACCACGAAGTCCTTGTTGTCGTCAAGAGTAAGATTATCCGCAGTAAGTATGTCTCCTACAGCTCCTATCTTCTCCTCACCATTCTTGCCTACGAGCTTTGTGAAGTAGCCATTCACGTAGTTGGCGTAATCGCTGCTTGTCAAATTTTCGTCATACTTTGGAAGAGCACCCTTGAGCAATTTACAACCATAGAACATTTTATAACCATTATTGAACTCGGCTATTATAAACTTATCGCTGGCGTAGATTGTTGTGAGATCGGAGCAGCCATTGAACATATAGTCCATATTCGTCACTTTCTCTGTGTTGAAATTAGTGAGGTTGAGCGAAGAGAGTTTCTGACAGAAACTGAACATGTTATACATCCCCCTCACTTTCTCTGTGTTGAAATTAGAGAGGTCGAGCGAAGAGAGCTGACAGTCAGAGAACATCCATGACATATCCGTCACATTCTCTGTGTTGAATTTAGAGAGGTCGAGCGAAGAGAGGTTCTGACAGTGAGTGAACATAGCGTACATATTCGTCACTTTCGCTGTGTTGAATTTAGAGAGATCGAGCGAAGAGAGGTTCTGACAGTTGTCGAACATGTATGACATATTCGTCACATTCTCTGTGTTGAATTTAGAGAGATTGAGCGAAGAGAGGTTCTGACAGTTGTCGAACATGCTTGTCATATCCGTCACATTCGCTGTGTTCAAATATTTAAGACCTGAAATTGTTTCCAATGCTGTGCAGTTCTTAAAGAAATCTTTCAACGATGTAGGAGCGTATGTATTGAAACTCTCATCGAAAACGATATTCTTGATAGTAACATTTCCTAAAGTTGTGCAAATTTCTTTCACATTATTATATTGGTCTACAATGACACTGTTGTTTACTATATCTGATATATTAGCATCAGTAACTTTCTTGAAAGTCAATGTAGTGTTCGTATCATCGTACTGGGCTACATAGTCAGAAATAGTGGTTGCTGTTTTCAGATTGTATATGAATGCGCGGTCAGCACCTTTCTTATACATACGGTCTTTCTTGTAAGACAAATTCAAAGAATGCTTGCCAGCAGATAATAATGCTTTAATCTCTATTTCCTTAATTCCGCTAATCGTCCCATACGTTTTACTATCTAAAGTAATAGTGGCTTTATCATCTTCTTCTGAAGAAACGAGATACTTAAACGTCAATAATATAAGCTTTTCTACTGTGAACGTGACTACAGTCCTTGATGTTTTAGAATTCTGATCATAATTACCCGACATCAATCCTTTGCTTCCTTTTGGAATGTCGAAGCCAAGATTTTTCATTCCATCTGCTTCCAAGTTCAGCATCTGCCAAGGATATCTGGCATCATTGTCAGTAATGGTAACATTGGTTATACCATCCAGGTTATCGAACAAAGCACAGCGATGGTTTACTACACCACATACAGTACAGGTGCCTTCGCTATTGTATTTATGACCTTTTGCGGGAATATCAAGACTGGCAGCATCCGTAATCTCAGTAGTAGCATTAGCGTCGCTGAAGAGTTTATTGCATACACTGCACTGCCAGTATTCTTTTTTACCAGTTGCTGTACATGTAGCATCTTTTTTCTGCACATACGTGAGTGTGTGCTTCTTTAGCTCATCATTATTATCTACTTTTACTATGGAATGACAAATAGAGCATTTGTGTGTGGTATAGCCATGCTCTACGCAAGTAGCCTCAATGGTTTCGATAGCTTTGCCAAGGGCAGACGAACCATCGGCATTCTTGTGCGAACAGGTTGTTTTGAGCTTGAGTTCAAACTCGCCTACCTGCAAAAAATTTCCTTTATGAATAGCCGTGATTTCCCATTTAAAATATTTATAATAAGTAGAACCCTCGCATTTGAAGTCGTACGAAGCATAGTTCTTATCCTCGAGCTTCTCGTCGTTGCTTACCTCCTGAATGAGTGTCCAATTACTATCTTCGCCTGTATTGTTGCCATAGAGCTTCCATGACAACGGATTGCGACCGTTAAAACTTGCATTGTCTTCACCCGTTGTGATGGTGTAGCCCACAGGCACTCCTGCCTTGCTGGCTTCGAAGATGACATATGCACTGCCATAAAAATAACAGCCCCACATGGAGAAATTACCTCGTGTCTTTTTGCCATCAAAGAGATTATTGTAAGTCATAGCAATACCGTGGCCCACAGGGTTACCTTCTATGGCTGTAAACTTTACAGACGTGTCGTAATCTGTCTGCGCCACCATACGTGTAGGCACAAACAACAACGTGAGCAACATCAACATGAGCAGAGAGAGTCTGCGGCTCTTGACTGCATTAGTTGAGTAAAGGTCTGTTATGTAAGACCATTGTTTAGAAATTGTAGATTTCTTCATATTCAAAATATTTATTATTGATAAAAACAGAAGTTGTAGACGTGAGAATCACATCAGTAAGTCTGCAAATTTACCAATAATAATGATGTTTGCTCAATTTTAGGCTGGCGCAAAATGACGCAAAAGCATAAAAAAGAGACGCAAAAGACGCAAAATCAATAAAAAAACACTACCTTTGTAGTTTGGAATACTAAACTTAGAAATATGAATAATCGCCTACACACATATTTTGATCGCACAAGGGTGGGGCGCCGTGATTACTTCCGACAGCTCATCTTTCTAACCTTTGCGCCTATCTCAATCATTCTCTTTAGCCTTCACCTCTTTGGCTCCTACGGCTTGACCATTAAGCCTGCATTGGTATGCTCGGCATGCTACGTTGTGGTGTCGGCAGTGTCACTAATTGTATATATAGTAAAAGGACCAAAAAAGCTGAAGTATATAATGAGCGCTTTCCTCTTCTCCCTTATAATTATACAAAATGTGCGACTGCTGGTCTTAGCCTCTATGGGGGGGCATGACCCCATGCTCACTACGGTCAACATAACTGTTTGCTACATCCTTGTGCTTATAGCCAGCATTTCTATCTTGCCCCGCATTTCGCTTGTCTGCACGTGCATTAATATAATATCAATGTTCCTCTGCCACTATCTCACCGACAATTCGATGTATAGTCAGCTGCTTGTTATATTTGGTTTTACGAGTGTTGCCACCACCGCTTTTGGTTTTATGGCTAATAAGCTGATACGTGAGCAACAAATGGAGCTCGACGATTATGCCAACACCATAGACCAAGTGTTGAATGTGTTCAACATGAGAAAGAACGAGCTGTTGGCGCTCTTAAAACTGGCAAAAGCCCAAGACTCTACCGCTGTTTATGATAAGGAACTGATGGCGCAACTCGACAAAAAGACGTTGCACAACATCATAAAAGTGGCAAACCAAATAGAACACATGCAGGCTTGCCAACGCAAAGACATGCACGAACGTTTCCCTATGCTTACGCCTACCGAGCTTGATGTGTGCCGACTTGTGGAGCAAGGGCTTGCCATTAATGATATTTCAAAAGTCTTGGGTAAGAGTGCGTCAAATGTAAGCACGGTGAGGGGCAACATCCGCAAGAAATTAGGGTTGGCGCAAGATGCTGATCTAAGAAGTGCTCTGTTGGATAACAAGAATTAGGAACAACGACTATTGTGACAACAATAGACAACTACTTGCTATAGTTATATTGAAAAACGACAACGAGGGTGTATCAAAAGGCATAAATGACCTTAATGCCCACACTTAGATAAAACAAAAAATCCTAACTACTTTCTAAGCAGTTAGGATTCTATTCTGTGCGCCTGATAGGCACAATGTTATGTAGTCTTATGAATTTTACTGAAAAATGTAACGTATTGAAAATCAGTAATTACCGATTTTTGTTTCTTTCATAAAGTTTCTTAATTATTGCTGTCCGGTAAAACTTTTCAAACAAAACAAATTAGGGCTGACACTTCTCACGAGGTATCAGCCCTTTTGGTTATCTTTGTTTTTGCTAAATTAAAACATAACCATGAGCAAA
>OKRS01000174.1_pt1 | contig 49415 bp, 45 predicted proteins | sample 1601191 | NCBI WGS metagenome assembly OKRS01 (sample SAMEA3541509, study PRJEB24748) | human gut metagenome | biome: human gut; feature: human-associated habitat; material: faeces | place: China | collected 2012
ATGTTCACCTCTTTCTGTGTCCATTATACCTGAAGACTTACCGATGTGCTGAACCCGCACCATATTCCCTGCATTATGATTCGGTTCTTTGGGTCGAATACAGTAAATCAAGTAATAGATTCCTTTCTTCTTCTCGTGATTTTGCTATTCGTGAGTGGAACAGCAAGACTGGTGAATGCGAAGTTGGATTGATTGGTCTCTCGTATTTCATGCGTTCAACTCAATTCGACAATAATGCAGGCAAAGTTCTGTCTGCGTTGTGTGATGGGTCAATTCGCGAATGGGATATTAAAACAGGTAATTGTATCAATACCTATTTGGGGCATAAGGCCCGGGTATATAGTGCGATTTATGATTCAACGTGTACTCGGATTCCATCCGCATCGTTAGATAAGTCCGTTTATGAATGGAAAGTTAATAATGAGAATATGTTTACTGAATGTGGCTTTCACGACGATTGTGTTGATTCAGCCGCATATATAGATGATGACAATGCTATGTCCATTGATTCAGACGGAGATAGCATCTTCTACAAACGTTGGAATGGAAGCCTTAATAAAACCAGCGATTTCAAAGTTATAATGGGAAATGGCATTCTGCCCAACAAAACTGTTGGAGTTAATAGTCTGTATTATCTTTCTTCATCGGATGAACTATATATTGCCTCTTGGGATCAATCGATTTATCGTGCAAGCATTATATCAAAAAAGGTCAATCATACTCTTAAGCACCATAAGGAAATTCCTTGCATAATGGGAATAATGGTTAATGGGTGTACATTCAACAATATAACTACGAGTTCGCCGCAGTACTTAAAGGACATAATAACTCAGTATGGAGGAGTTGGCCTATAGTTGCCAAATTACATTATGGATGACGGAAACATTATCATTGCTGTAAATGTTAGCGGATCAGGCATTATTACTGGCTATATTGCGTTCGACATCTTTTACAAGGCATATCAGGTGGATTTTTCGTCGCATAAATGTATACCCCCAGATACATGCTTGTATTTCATACAAGAAGTATTTCTTAATATAAAAACGACGATTGATGCATCCTTTAAGGAACTTATGCTAAACGATAAGATAGAGAAGGCTTTTCTTTTTAATCCCTCGGTTATCCCGATTGGTATCTCTATATCCGGTCAGATCGATTCCGAAGGTTCATTAATCAGCGCATCATCGATAATTAAAGGTCGGCTGGATAAACCTATTCATTTAAATAAGCTTCTTGAACAGTACTACCGTTATAATCAGATTTTTATCATTAACAATATAAGTGCCGCCGCTTTCTATCTTGCGGGACATGAAGTGCTTTCTGATAGTCTTTATTTAGTGTTACATATAGGCACCGGTGTGGGAAGCAAAGTGTTTGATGCATCTGCAGGCAACCTAATAATCGATAAGAACTCCTATTCGGGAGAAATAGGTCATTCTCATGTATCAATCTACTTCAATGGCAAACCACTAAAAATACTATGCGATTGCGGTGTAGTTAATCATATGGCCGGTTTTGTCTTAGAAAACGGACTATCGTCTATTGCTTCTGCATTTATGCAAAAACAGGTCAGTGAAACTGATGCTTTAGAGCTCTTGCATAATAATCGGAACTTCTCTAACTTTTATTTTGACGTTGTTTCTGAAGCAATCTGCCAGGCTGTAGTCCCTGTTACCTTAGCAACCGGAATTAACAAGGTTGTTATTTGCGGCAGCCGTTTTTTCGATAAAAAATCCGAGAACGTTAAGTCGTTGTTTATTAATTCAATGATGGCGAGGCTTAAGGAATACCTTTCCCCGTACTATCAAATAGATAATTCTTTTATTATTGATAAGATTTCGGACGATTACTCAAGTCGTTGTATGAGCCTGCTTGGCCTAAACAAGTATTACTCGCAACAGTCTAAGGAGCAAAATGGGTTATACTACAAGTTCACTAGGAACAGACCGGTTATAGCAGTTAATACAAGCCGATTAGTCCACTATGACATAATTGAGGCAGCAACAATTAAAGATGTCTTTGAAGTGTTAGAGTACTATACTCGCCATAAAAAGGTAGTGTTTGTAATTGATGAACATTATGATTCTATTTCGGGGGCTTCTTAGTCGGTCTATCGAAGAGGATTATAAAGGAGACAACTGTGAACTGGTATGTATTAATCCAGTCAGTAATTCAAAAGAGTGCAAAGAATACCCTCATCTGTTTGAGATAATAAACATTGCCATAAAGTCTCGACTCCCGAGAGATGGTATAATAGTTGCGATAGGAGGTGGAGTCGTGATGGATATTGCTGGGTTCGCAGCGCAGCAGTATCATCGTATGGTAAAGTATATTCGTGTCCCTACAACCCTTGTCGGTCAAATTGATGCCGGAATAGGCATTAAGGTTGGAATAAACTACCACGAGAACAAAAACCTGTTAGGCTCATTTTATCCCCCACAGCAGGTGATAAACTGCAAGGAGTTTTTGTATGATCTAGACAAAGATAATTTCGCAAATGGTATATCAGAGACACTTAAAGCCGGAATTGCTGACTATTTTGAAATTGTTGAAATACTGTCTAGTAAAAGCATTTTCTTTAGTCCAGAAACTATCCGAACAGGCAAAACCAGGACATTGTTTAGGCAATTAATCGATATGGCGATCAATACTATGCTTAGAAACATTTCCCGCAATTTGTTTGAAGATGCCTCCTTGATGAGGTTGATGGATTTTGGACATACTTTTAGTCCGATAATAGAAGATGAAACCCAATATCTTGTGCCTCATGGCTTTGCCGTAGCTATTGATATGTTTATATGAATAAACATATCAAGGCGACTGGGTTTGATTGCGGAGGACTACTACAGTCGCCTAAAGGAAGTATTTACTAACTATGATTTGCTCAAGTACAAAAGTTCATTATCAGCAGTGCAATATATAGAACTGTACGACAAAGCAATTGATCTGTCCTTAGTTCAACGTGCGGACAATCTGAATCTTGTGTTGCCTTATACGCATGGGCAGTCTTGTTTTGTTAATCTCGCTGAATGTGTATACAGCAAATCGTATCGAATAATCATAGCACGAGAAGAATTAGCTTCTCATTATTGTAAAGCTGTTTATGATTTATTAAATACATGAAAGGATTTTTTATGGTTGTTGTCGTATATGATATTGAAGGCACGAACCTTCGGTCTGCTTTCTTTCAAGAGGAAATGATTACTGACATTCGTCGCTATAAAACGCCTAATTATTTCTGTATGGAAGAGGATGAAATCAAGCAGAGTATATTCAGCATACCTTCCATGTTTTCCTCCTTTCTCGTCCTGTCCCGGTATTACGGTATTTCCTTACCGTGATTATATTCTAACATATGGTCGGGCAAAAGTTAATCTTTTTGATTAAAACGCAAATATACTTAATCAAATGTATAAAACTAAAAATAAAAAATGCACCCGCAAATTGCAATGCTTAACACTTTGCGGGCACGGGGTGAAACTTAGTCCTCTGTTTGCTGGATCTCCGGCAGGCCTGCAACACTGGTGAGCAGCGAGAGAATACCGGCAAGCACGGAAGCGGAGGCTACTGCAATCCACTGCACATCGCCGAGTACAGCTGACGTGCCGATAGTTGCAACGGCGGTCTGGGCAACGGTTTTAACGGCACGGATGCCGGCGGCTTTGAGCCAGAGCTTTGTTTTTACGGTCATTGTTTTATTCTTTCTGCGGTTTTTCCGCATCATACTATGGGCAGTTCCATGGCGGATGTGAAGAGTGCATCCGCCCAACCGTCACCGTTTAGGGCTTTGTAAATATCATGCTGTATGATTATTTGCTGCGTGTCTGTCTGCGTGCGGCCGCCCTTAGCTATGATAGCGCGGCACCTCGCCTGTAGGCTGTCAAGCGTCAACATCATCAGTGCTTGCCGCTCGGCAGACGCGGCGCGGGCTTCGGCAGCTGATACCTGCGCTGCCGCTTTTTTGCGTTCCCGGTGTGCAGTTAGTGCCGCTGTCACCACGGCGGTTAGTGCGCCGCTGCCAAGCACGGCACTAATCAATGTTACCCAAAGGTTTACAGTCACTGGTTGGCACCGTCCTTTGTGATGGTAATGCGGATACCGTGCATCAGCACAGTCGCTGCATCATCTGCCATAGCCGAAATGAACGCTCCTGTTACGGCAGGAAGCGCCGTAATGATGTTCTCGATAACGGGCGTGATATTGGCGACAACATCCTTGAACGCTTCCACCACGTTATTGATGAGCTGCTCCATATCGGCGTCGGCTCTGCCGAAGCCCGTTATGAGGTTCTGGATTTGTTTGGCCTTCTTCTAATCAAGATTATTGGCGGCCTAAGATCCTCAGAAATGGATTACATCTTCGCCCACTGCGACAAGTTCTACACGCTGCCACCGGCAAAAGACCAAGCAGAATCGGAAGCATGAGTTTTCGAAATCATCGGGATAGATCGACGACGGTTCCACTCGCTGCACCTTGATGAAATCCTCGATATCGGGGATAAATACCGCAGCAAAAACATCAACCTGCTGATGGAGTATGCGCTGAAAACCATGGTAGGAAGACAAGAATAAACTACCGAATCTCGCCTTGAAATGTATCAAAATACTATCCCGAAGCCAAAAACGATGTAACATTGAACATTATATATGAGTCAGAGTACCAAGATGAAGAGTTTGATTTATCAACTCCTGATAAACGTTTCATCGGGACGGTCGAATTGATTCTTCCGCCCAATTCTCCTAAAAACTTGAGTTTAAAGTGCCAGCTTAGCCTCAATACTGAAGGAATGCTTGATGTTGAGGCAAGCGAACCTTTGGGGAAAAAGGTTAAAGCTGCTTTTAACATTCGAGTACTGTAAATATCGTGAGGTGATTTGATGTTATATAAATTTATTGCAAACTGTAGATGTGCTCTGAATAGGGAGAGTGCAGATTATCGAGCTTGAAGAAATGCTTTTACTTTCAACCCTGAGTTAAAGTGCTTTTTTACATTATACGACGGAACTGATTATAACGTTGCGGTGTGGCGTATCACCCTGCCTAATGGGTTGGAAAGATATCTTGTCGTCGTCCCGTTAACCCCTGACAATTGTTGGAAAGAAATAGTCGAGCCTTATGATGTCAAATGCTGCGTTTTGATAGACTCTAATAAGGGCATGGGGAATTGGTTCGACACCGTACCCTTATATAGAGTTATGAGGGAAACGAGTAAAACTGAATTGTTACCGCAGTACTATTTCAAAGGGATGTTTATTAGCCATGATGCGCCATTCGGTTTTGAGCTGGTATACACAATTCCGGATAGAATAATCCGCCAAGGGCGAATTGTAGATAAATGGCAGAAAGAGATTTATGCAATTGACTGGAACGAAAACAAAAAGAGCACCTAAAATGCTCTGTCCCCCAAAAGTTAGACAAAAGAATTAAATCAAGCAGCTTCGAGGGCTTGATTTCTGTGAACAGAAGGAGGCAAGCCCCTAAGTTTGGCCTTGACACGGCGGTTATTGTAACAGTCAAGGTACTCGATCGGCTCTGCCTTGAACTGATTCGACCTTCGGCTTGATCTGTTTCGGAGGCCTGCCGGTACTCTTGCGGCCTCGTCTCTCGACATATAGCCCTTCCGAACCTTCTTAGAGATAAATGCGCTCCCACGACATGATTTGATGATGGTCACATACATCGAACTTCCTTACCTCTTCACTGTAACTCATTCCTTCTTTCTGCATGGTTTCAACAACCATCTGTTTGAATTCACCTGTGTATTTCTTGTTCGGTATCCCTTTCGGCATATAAAATCACCCCACTTGTTAACAGTATACCACATGTCTGACAAATGGGGTGCAGATCACATTAGAGGGGCTTTGTCAGTGGTATTGACCGGGCAACCCTTCGTGAGCTGCCCGGTTTTGTTTTTTGACTGTTGCAGCAACCCTTGGCTTTCGGAGCTGAAGCAGCAGTTTCACGCTGTCTTTCGGCTCCGAACGACCGTGCTTGCAGATACGGTTATGCTGCGCCAATGCTCCTGCGAAGCACAAGAAGCGCATCAAGTGAGTCAACGCATCCGTTTCCGTCAAAGTCCATAATAAGCTCATTGCCATCGGTTTCCACACCGAGTGCGTATCTCATAATCAGCAAAGCATCATATGTTGTGATTTCACCGTCATGGTTCACATCGCCGATCATCCAATAGCACGCCGTAATGGTTCGGTCTTCCGTAACATTGGTAGGATCGCCGTCCCAGCGGTCAAAGATATAGCCGGCGTGTTCGGGCGCATCGGGAAGTATCGCATCCCGTCCATGTTCGACATAAAGAACAGCAATGGGATCTCCGTTAAAGCCGTCAATCAGGGTAACTTCATACACGTTGATCGTGCATGTTGCGTCAACAACCAGATCTTCGGCAGGCATTGTTTCGGGAACACTCCATCCCGAGAATGTGTATCCTTCGGGTACATCATACGCGGGAGTTATAATCGCTGCACCGTATTCATATGTTTGGACGCTGTACTCCGCGCCGTTGACCTTATAGGTTATCGTATAGGTATTAACGCTCCAAACAGCAGTGACGGTTATATTTGCAGCAGGAAGAACACCATCTTCGGGCATTCCGTCCCAAGCGTCAAAGGTATAACCGAGCTTTTCCGGATTTTCAGGAACAGTGATAGCATCACCTTCATATCCCGTAAACGTGAAATACGTCTCACCATCGACCATGAATGATACCGTATACTTTCCATCTTCAACGAGTGTCGCATCGAGCACGATGTTCTCCGCCGGCATGGTGGCGGGAGTATCCCAGCCCGAGAAAGTGAAATGTTCAGGAACTTCATATGCGGGAGCAAAGACTTCTTCCCCGTAAGCATAAACCTGTATTGCGTAAATCTCACCATTGATATTGTAAGTAACGGTGTATTCGTTCACAGTCAGTGCCGCATCAAGAACAAGGTTCTCGGCAGGCATGGTTTCCGGAATGTCCCAACCGGAGAAAGTGTGTCCCTCGGGAACGGTGTATTCGGGTGCGGAAACCACCGCTCCGAATTCATAGGTCTGAGCGGTGTATTCCTCACCGTTGATGGTGTAGGTAATCGAATAGCTGTTGGCAGAGTATTGAGCGGTAACGGTCATGTCTTCCGTAACGTTTGAGAAGTCCTTATCCCATCCGATGAAGGCATAACCCTCACGTTCGGGGGCTGTCGGCTCAATTGCGGCGGAACCGTGGGCAACACTCTGAGCGGAAAGAACAGTGCCGTCGCAGTCAACAAAGGTGACCGAGTGGTAAACCTGAGCGGTAATTGAACCGTTGTCGGATGTGAACGGAATGAGGGTAGGAGAAGTTTGCTGCACGGGCATATAGTAGAATTCCCTTATTTCAAGTTCAAGAGGAATCACAGTGCCGAGCTCTACGGATTCATTTACATGAAAATTCATTGTAAATATGGTTCCGCTTCCGCTGAACGGATTGGTCGGCATGATTGCCATGAAGGGAACCTGTCCCGGACGCGTGACAGCATCAGCGACAATCGTGCCGCCGTTGCCGATCATGTTTTGCCAGATGTTCCCCTGAACAATACCGTTACCGACGACGGAAAGCATATTTGTGTCATACCTCACGAATGCCGTGAGAGCGTGAGATTCATACTCGCCTTCGATATTAAACGCTACCGACACATCTGTGCCGGGAGCTGCCGTGACGTTTTCAACACTGAAAACAACGTCGTTATCGGTTGGCGATCCGGTTTCCGCATATGCAGGGATCGTGATTGTGCTCAGAATGACAGCGACACTGAGCAGCATTGCGAAGAGTTTTTTCATTTTCGTCTCCTTATTTTTTATTTATATCGGGCGGCGTAAAACCGCCCGGTATAGGTTAATTAATTACGTTGTTCGGTTTTCTGCCCGTACGGATTGAATTTTCAGGCGCCTTGCTCAGGGTCACTGACGACGGCTTCGATCAATCCCAGCGAGAATCTCATGATAAGCAGGGTATCGACGGCATTCACTGCGCCGTCCCCGTTGAAGTCCGCAGCGGCGATTTGTTCGGGCGTAAGGCTCTCGGTTGAAACTCCGAGAACATACCGCATGGCAACAAGGGCATCAACAGCGTTGACCGCGCCGTCTCCGCTGGCATCGCCGGAATTGGGAATCGGGCCGTACTTTGCGAGAACGGCCGTATTTGCCGTAACGCATGAGAAGTCACCTTCCCAACCGACAAAGATAAAGTTCTCCCTCTCCGGATCGGGCGGAGGAGTCGCTGCCTCGCCGTACTTTGCGGTTTTAATTGCAATTGTCCGTCCGTCCCAATCAACAAAGGTTACAAAGAAGCTTGCGTTCGGGTTGGGGGTCGGAGTGGGCGTAGGTTCTCCCGTCGGCGTAGGCTCTCCCGTGGGTATGGGCGTCGTGGGATCCGTTACGACACCGCCGCCTCCTCCGCCGCCGATGCTGCCGGAACCGCCGCCGGAACCGCCCGAACCGCCTCCGCCTATGCTGCCCGTGGCGGAATTTCCTGTCACGTCATAATGCGGAACCTGTTCTGTCGTGCCGTCGCTGTTGTTCTTCGACAGGTCGTTGACCGTCATATCCATATTCTTTTCACCGGCTTCGGCGTCTTCGGGAATCTTGACCTTCATCTTCATGATTTGGCCGTTTCCGCCGAACGCCATTCCGCCGGATTCCGCTTTTGCGTCTATCGTGCCCGTGCTTGAGTCCGGGTTGCCCGAACCGCCTCCGCCGCCTATACCGCCGGGCGAAGACTGCTGAAGCTCAAATTCTCCGCCGTTTTCGACAATTTCCTGAATTACTTCGCCCGGAGTAATCTCAAGAACTTCAATGTCGCTTGCATCGTACTCAAGTGCCATGTCGAAGCTGTTTGCTTCATAGTCGCCCTCGATAACGACTTCCGTTTCGATTTCTTCACCGGGACTGCCCGCTATTTCTCCAAGAAGAACACATACGCCTGCGTCGGGGTTTTCATCAGGAACAATGGGGGTGATTTCAAGGTCTATCGCGTGGCATCTGCCCATCCAATAGACTTTAAACTCATACACAAACCCGGGGAGAAACTCAAAGTCATCAAACCTTCCGCCGATATTTCCGAACGAGTCGGCAAAAGGACGATTGCACTGCCCCGCATCGTACAGAATAAGCCAATCGTAAGTTCCCGCCGGAATGCGTACGGACTTTGTTTCGTTCAAAACGGTTTCGGCGTCTTTTTCCGAACCGCTGGCGTTTCGCGGAATGCTGTATTCATATTGGCTGTACAGCTCGTCCATCCATTGCCTTCCGCTATCGCCCACTCCGGTATGCCAGCCATAAGCGACCATTGTATCCTCGTCCGCTGTGTCCGCATCCGCATCCATTATCATTTGATAGCCGTTGCCGTTTTCGGGCGGTAACTCCCAACTCATATTTCGGAAGCCGCCTTCAATAACGTTCAGCTTTACAACCGCCGTTGAATAATCGGGCAGTGAATACAGCGCGCGTATTGTAATGTCGGACGAAAGCACCTTTCCGAAATAGTCCCAGCCGCGGAAAACAACGCCGACATGCTCAGCCGCATTCGGAAATGTTGCTTCGTCAAGCACACATCCGCCCGCCATCGTGCGGGTTTCGATTACAGAACCGTCAAACCCGTCAACAAAGGTTACCGTAAAATTCGGCATAACGGGCTCCGGAACCGGGAAGTCATTCGGTATAATCATTGCAGTAAGAGCCACACCGCTTCCGCCGTGCCCGTAAACAAATTCGCCGGTCTCAGGGAAAATGGCGGCAGTATCTTCGTGCGGTTCGTTGACTCTTAGTATATGGTTTTCAAAGTCATACACAACACATGCGGTTCTATGTGATCGGGAAGTCCTCGATGAACAGTTTTCGTTGGCACTACGAATTTCATTTTGAACGGTTACTTCCCCTGTGTTCAAATCGATATTCAGCAAATAATCCTTACTGCACATCGCGTCTATAACCTTGTCAAATTCGTTGAGGGCATAAGCCTTGCCGTTTTCATCAATTGTGAAGCAGGCAACTTTGAGTTTGCAACCCTCATCGTCCGTGCCGTGCAGCGGGGCAATTTCGTGCAGCGTGCCCAATGCAAGATCAACGGTATAAAGTGACATTGCATCGCCGCACTCCCGGTTATATGCAATGGCGTACATAATGTTGTTTGAATAATTGTACGCCATGTCGACAACCTCCAAGCCCGCATTCACTCCGGTCAAAACATCCTCAAGATTGTTCGGATCTTTGTTGTAGTCGATAATGAAAAAATCCGCCCGTACTTTCCCGTAATTCCTCGCACTTTGGTATCCGTAGATTTTTCCGCCGACATATTCGGCAGCAGCAACATTGTACGGGAAGTTCCAAGAGTCATCATACTTATCGTCCGATACCTGCGCATGATTCCGAATCATATTCTTCATAGTGTTGAATTTAAACCATGCCTGAGCTGTTCCGTAATCTTTTAAAGCATAATCTGCACAATCTGATACGTATCCGATATAGTCGACCGCCGGAATTTCTTCCCTTACGGAGGCGCTCAGCGTCACCGCTTCCGCATGGGAATCCATCGGAGTGGCTGTGATGGTGATGTTCCCCGGGGAACGTCCCGATAAACATGCGTCTGACGAGAAATTCTGAAAATCGGTCGCCGAGGGATTCGTCTGGTTCACATCCACGGTGCAGCCGCCGACGGAAGGGTCGGAAGAGGTAAAGAGCACCTGCTTGTCGAAGGCATCCTCTGGGTAGACTGTAACCTTAAATTCAGCGCCGTAACCGCTGTACACAACAATATGTTCAAGATCGATTTCGACTCTCTCGGCATACACGGGCTCCGTGTTTCCCCTTGTCACCGTTAAATCAACATGCGTGTTTCTCTCCGATGAACCAGCAAGGATATGAGTCACGTTGAACTCATAGGTATAGCCGGCTTCAAATTTATAGTCGTTAAAGCAAGCGGCAATATTTCCGTCATCGCTCATGAAATAATACTTTATATCATTTCCGTTTGCCGTGGGTGCAATAAAGCACCAATCGTATGTGCCCGCCGGGATATTGATAAGCTGCTTTTTATGATACATGGATGAGTACGGCGAAAACTCGGCGCTCGCCCCTTCGGGCAGCCGATATTCAAAATTATAATAGAAGGTTTCGGGATCGCTGATTACGGTTTGCAGCCATACCCTCTGCTCCGGGATAATATCCCCATAGGTATTTGCATCCGCATCAATCAGCATCTGACAACCCCGGGTTGTCCAATAATAGTACGGACCGATGCTGTCGTAATTGTTGTTGACGATGATCGTTGCGGGGGCTTCCGCCTCGTGATAATACGCTGTTGCGGTTACATCGTAAAGCAGATATTCACCGTCATAGTTTTCGTCATATTCCCAACAGGTAAATGCATAGCCGTCATGCTCGGGCGGTGCAGGGAAAGTTGCTTCGTCGAGAGTGGTTCCGACTTCGTATTGCTTGGTTCCGATCACGGCGCCGTCAATGCTGTCAACAAAAGTTACTGTGAATGTCGTCTTTTCCCTGTCGGGCAGCTCAATACCTTTTTTCATGAACATCGATCCTGGACGGAGGAGGGTAATATAACCACAGGATTCGGCGGTCATTTCATCGATATTGATCTCATACAGGTTCTGATTGATGTTCCACTTCGAGTTCGTTCGGGATTCATACAGTACATATATCAGCCCCGTGTCAAAATCGCAGACGGCGTTCCACGGCCATTTTGTGTAGCCATCGGGTGCATCAAATGCAAATAATCTTGTTAATTCACCCGTCGCTTTGTTTATCTCATAGACGGTACTGTAAATAAAACCAAACATTCTTCCGTCGCGGGAGATTACCATTTCCGTCAAATTACTATTCGAGAACCCAGCAATCTTTGTTAATTCGCCGGTGTCGATATCAACGGTATACAATGCTTTTTTTGCACTCGAAGTTTCAGGATAGGCAATTGCGTACAACGTATTTGTTGTATAATCGTACCTAATTGTTTGCGGATTTAACAGATTTGTGCGCCCCCAATAATCAACGGTTTGCGACTCAGCATCGATAATGATGTATCTGTAATTATAATAGTTGGTTGTCATATAACCATAGATTTTTCCGCCGACGTATTCGCAGGCAGTTATGGTATATCCATTTAGTTCATCGTCCGACAGATCTGCAACCAGCTCTGTAAACTCCGGCAGGCTGCTTGTGAATTTGTGCAATGAAGTGTGATAGAATCTCTTGTCATATACATATGTTTCGTTGTAAATAAAAAGCTCGGAAGAAATTTTTCCGGTATCAATAACGTTGACCTCGCAGGTGTCGGTATGCCCACCGTCAACCGTGGACGCCGTTATCACAGCCCTGCCCGCGCTTTTACCGACAACGGTTCCGTCGTCGAGCACGGCGGCAACGTTTTCGTCCGATGAAGAGAATGCAACGCTCTTGTTGAACGCTTCGGCGGGAAGCACCTCGCAGGCCAATTGCGTGCGGCAATTCACGCCAACTTCGGCGGTATCCTGTAAAATAACTTGTGAAGGATGCACGGGTTCACCAACGAATACATTGTCAAGCTTGGCAATGCTGCCCGTTGCACCGGTGGAAAGACAAAACACCCATTTCAGTGTGTGCTTTCCGGCTGTGAGCGCATACTCCTTATGCGTCCAGTCATAAAAGCCGGCATATCCGTATCCTTTGCCGCTCTCCGGTGATATGTCATCGATGCTGAAAAGCAAACCTCCGTGCACATATGACACGTTGGAAACATTGCAAATGAAGTCAAAAGAAACGATGTCGCCCTCGGCTGCGGTGACTTCCGCAGTGATGATTGCCTTTTTTTCGTATCGATCGACTTCGGGTGAAGCAATGTGATCTTCTTCAACTCGCCAAATGTAGCTGCCGTGCTCCGCGTCGATATAGTCGCCGGAATTGGTGAATCCAATATTTCCGCCTTCGACATTCAACGCTTCGTTGAGCGTCATGGTTGACGGCGGATTCTCTCCATCCTCCGCTTTTGCGGAAAATGTCGGAACCGATACAACGGACAGCACCATCAGCAGTGCCAAGATCAAGGAACATACTTGTTTCAGAAGTGTTTTCATATTTTTCCTCCGGAATCTATTTGCAGCCATGAAAAATGGCGCATTAACAATCAAAATACGAGTTTCGAACTTTTGCTGTTCTTTTTTGTTGGCGGTCGTGTTTATTTCCTTTGCTGCCCCGATTCTTCGGTTGCTGAATATCGGCTTGAATCTGTCGTTGTCTGCAATCATTTTAACTTGCGTTAGTGATAAGCTTATTGTCGGTACTGCTGCATTGCCGCGCCCTGTGTTAAGCACACACTGACTTTTCTTTGAGGTTCAAAAGGATGCTGCACATAGCTGCCGTATGTATAATAATCATACATTCGCTTTAGTTGAAAACCATATGCGGAGAACGCCGCCGTGAGCGGGTTTTGCGTCAAATACGACTGTAGTCAACAGAAAAATCGTTCTTCGTACGTCATTATTGTACACAATTGTGACAATGTTTGTCAACACCGCAAATGCATAAATTTTCATCAAACAAAAATATATTTCATGTATCGGCGCAGCTTTAATGAATCTTGGACTCGCTTATCTTAAACGCCTGCAAAAAAGATATTGCACAGGTACGACGTGCAATATTATATACTGCGACCCGGAGCTTATGTTACGCATCCGCGAATACATTGAAAGCTGCTTTGAGCGTTGTTCTCAACAGGCATTAAGTCGCTGCTGTGGTAATACAGCAGTTCTGTTTGCGGTTAAATTCCGTTTCGCCTCTTACCATTGAAATGCAAACAGCCTTGCTTGACCTGCTGTTGATCGAATTAGCGAAAACATTCCTCTCTGTTGCGCCGTGTAAACTTGAACTCCTTTCACAATATTCAAGATTATTGCGGAATGCAGATATACACACCGTATACGGAACGGATAAAGAAGGTCATCCGATCTGCGAAATTTTCAGAGACAATATTCTTAAAGCTGCCCAAGAATTTTTCGAAAAAGAATTGTGTTCACAGGAGGAAACGTTTTTCGGAGAGTTTCCCCTTAGCATGTTTGAAAACAAAAACATAGCCAAACTGATTGAACATCTAAAAGAAAAGGCTGAATTGGCCGACTGGAAGGAAGACGAATACCTCGAAGACGCAAGAAAATATGCTGCGGCATGGGAAAAACGCCTTGAGAAAGGCATAAAAGAAAAGTTTATCGTTTTTTTGGAAGTAAGTTTAAGGCTTTGGTTGAGGACGCAGGAAATATGCGAAATGATCTTTGCGCCTGCAGAGATATATTAAGACCAATTTGCTTTGAGGATGGGAACGTCAGTTCGCATACTGATAAACGAAACTGGCAGGGGCTGGACTGCGATAAACTCCTGGAGACATGCGAAGCGAGAAGCAGGTTTGAAATGAATGAGCAGGATAGGATCTGGGGTGAAATACAGAACCGTGCTGCTGACGGCAGTGATACGCAGCAAGACTATCTGTTCAGTTCCGGTGAGCGAACACAGGAACTCCATAATAACGGACAGAACCGTAAACACAGGATTCAGATTCGTGGTTTGACGCCCGGCTTTATGTTCGGAGGACGATTGCTGGTGTTTAGCCAACGTGGAGCGTTGGGAAAGCCTACTCTGATGAAATGACAGGCTGAGCAGCGCATGCTTATGAATGTTACAGAACGGCGTTGCCGATGGACTTGAATGCAATTACAAGCATACTGTGTCTGTCGGCATGGCTGTTTAGTAATGTGAGTATAGGAACTGTGCCGGGAAGAGAAAAAACAATGGCAAAAAGTGAATTTGTCAGTAAAGTAGTATGAGGGAGGAAATATGTCCGGGTGTTTAAACAAACTGATACCGAAAATGATATTGATAATAGTCGCGCTGCTGCTGGTTGCAGCAGTGGGCGGTGCGATAACCGAAGACGGAAATCAAGACGCACTTGATACGGCCATGGAGGAACTGCCTTTTGCAGGCCCGATTTCAAAGGTACTTTGCAATCTTATGAAATTGGACAAAGGTGAGGAACTGCTTTCGGCAAATGATTTAATTACAGATATATTAAAAGTATTGATAATGTCATGCATTCATCCTGCAATTGCACGGATTCTTTCACGCATTTTCCTTAAGCTTCCGGCAGGTTCTGTTTACGATCAAGAGGCATACATGGAAACGATGTCGTATCGCATAAAGGAGTTGGTTGTGCTTGTTTTGACTGCAATTCCGGTTGCTTATTTGACGGGTGTTGGAGTTGGTGCCGCAAAAAATGCATTGGAAGAAAGCATAGGTACTGTGTTGTCCTCGATTTCACTTTCTGTTGCAACAATCGCTGTTTTTTTCATTTCTGTTTGCCTGTTTTTGAAAGGTGGAGTGTCGTTTGGCAGGGCGGTGCTGATAAGAATATTCAGCACGGTTATAGGAAATTTACTTAAAACAATTGTTGTTTGTGTTGTAACAATATGGATATATCTGTTGATAAAGCAAGGCGAATATTCGGCTTTGTTGGCGGCGGCGGCAGCACTGTTCATTTTGCTGGGATTGATAGAATTCGGAGTCAAATATATGATTTCTGCCATTGTAAGATAGCAATATTAACAACTGTTGACAAAGATGGGACTTAACGCGTTGTTTATTGTTTCGAAGCGATAGCCGAACAAAAGACGTAGAGAAAGACATTCAACATCACCCCTGCCTGCTTTTCGCAGGCGGGGGTGTACAGTTTGCATAATCGAAAAAATTTGAGGCAATCTCCGAAAGATTGTTCGGAAGATTATTTGTTTTCGAGGTATTCGTTAATTTTTTCAACGAGAGCATCGCAGTCGATACCATGGACGCCGCAGGCCTGTTCAAGGTCTTCGCCGCTTGCCATGACGCAGCCGAGGCAATGCATACCGCTCTCCATGAGGATATTTGCAATGCCGTAATCGGTTCTGAGAATTTCTTCGATAGTCATCTTTTTGTTGATAGCCATTATTGTTATCTCCTGTTCAAAATTATTTTTATTGTCGGCAGGGGCGGGAAAAAATATTCGCCGCCGCGTGCGAGAATACGTTTTTATTCGGCCTTTGAGGCGTATTTAACCGCAGCTTCGATGAAACCTGTAAACAGCGGGTGCGCATTATCGGGGCGGGATTTGAATTCCGGGTGGAACTGTACTGCAACGAACCACGGGTGGTTCGCAACTTCAACGATTTCCATCAGGCCGCGGCGGGGGTTCCAGCCGGTAAAACGAAGGCCCGCATCGGCAAAATCCTGAAGGTATTCGTTGTTGAACTCGTAGCGGTGGCGGTGGCGTTCGTGAACCTCTTCCTTGCCGTAGTGCTTTGCTGCAAGGCTGCCGGGCTCAAGGCGGCAGGTGTAGCTGCCGAGACGCAGAGTTCCGCCGATGCGTTCAAGGTTGTTGACCTGATCTTCCATCAGTGCAATAACGGGGTGCTTTGCGTTGAAGTCAAATTCGGTGGAATTTGCATCTTTCCAGCCGAGAATGTGGCGTGCGTACTCGATTACGGCGATTTGCATACCGAGGCAGATACCGAAATAAGGTATGTTGTGTTCCCGTGCATAGCGGGAAGCAATCATCATGCCTTCAACACCGCGTTCGCCGAAGCCGCCGGGAACAAGAATGCCGTCCACATCCGCAAGGATTGTGTTCGGATCATTGTGCTCAAGCTCTTCTGCCGCGATCCACTTAATGTTGACTCTTGCATCGTTTGCAATGCCGCTGTGTTCCAATGCTTCGGCAACGGAAAGATAAGCATCGTGCAGCTCAACGTATTTGCCGACGAGAGCAATTGTGCATTCCTTGGTTGGCTTGAGGGCGGATTCAACCATTGCACGCCAATGCGCAAGGTCGGGATCGCGCTGTTCAAGCGCAAGCTTTTTGAGCACGACGCTGCAAAGGCCGCGTTCTTCAAGCATGAGGGGAACATCATAGAGGGAGCGGGCGTTAAGATTTTCAATAACGCATTCTTCCGCAACGTTGCAGAACAGACCGATCTTTGCACGGATGCTGCGATCGAGCGGATAATCACTGCGGCAAACGAGGACATCGGGCTGAATGCCGATACTTTGCAGTTCTTTGACGGAATGCTGAGTGGGCTTTGTTTTCAGCTCACCGGATGCCGAAAGGTACGGAATGAGCGTAACATGGATAAAGCAGCATTGATTCTGCGCAAGCTGAGTTTTAAGCTGGCGAATAGCCTCAAGGAAGGGCTGGGATTCAATGTCGCCGACGGTTCCGCCGATTTCAACAAGCATGATCTCGGGTTTGATTGCGTTGATGGCCTTCTTGATGCGGAGCTTGATTTCGTCCGTGATATGCGGAATCACCTGCACCGTGCCGCCCTGGTAGCCGCCGCGGCGTTCGCGGTCGAGAACTGCGGAATAAATCTGTCCGGTGGTGGTGTTGTTGAGCTTTGTGAGCTCTTCGTTAATAAAACGTTCGTAATGGCCGATGTCAAGATCGGTCTCTGCTCCGTCATCGGTCACGAAAACTTCGCCGTGCTGATAGGGGTTCATCGTTCCCGGGTCAACATTGAGATAGGGGTCGAGCTTCATAATCGATACGCTGTAGCCCCTTGCTTTCAACAGCCTGCCCAATGCGGCGGCGGTGATGCCTTTGCCCAGCGAGGAAACTACGCCCCCGGTAACGAAAATCAGCTTGGTGTCCATGTGTTCCTCCTGAATATAAAATCGTCAATGCACCGCAGAAGGAATGCGGAGAACACTCCGCGCCGCTGCGGCACACAATAACTGTCCATTGAATAATATTATAGTTAAAACCCGCCGCGTTTCAAGCCCTATATGCGAATAAAATCCGATATAATTTTTCGCGGCTTTCCGCGGCGAAGAAAAAACTGTTTCGGCACTGCATTATTCTTCCGTCGGTATCGGACGGATATGCCAGAGTTCTTCGGAATACTCCCGAATTGTTCTGTCGCTTGAGAACTTGCCGGAATTTGCGGTGTTCATAAGGCATTTTCGCGCAAATACCCGCTCATCCGCCGTATCATAAATTGCACGGAGCTTTGCTTCGATATAGCTTTCAAGGTCGTATAGATTGAAATAATAGTCCGGCTTACGCCAATCGCCCGTCAAAAGGGAGTTGTAAACTTCCGTAAATACGCGGCGCGCTTCTTCTTTTGCTCCGGAATCCTGCGGCAGTGTGTAAACGGCATTCAGAATGCTGTCGTCAACAAGGGAATCAACCGCGCGGCGCACGACGGAGCTGCTTTCGTAAACGGTGCGGGGGTTGTAATGCGGGCGGAGGCGGGTCAGCTCCTCGACTCTTGCACCGAAGATATAGTTGTTTTCCTCGCCGGCGCACTCGACGATTTCGATATTTGCGCCGTCATATGTTCCGAGAGTTACGGCACCGTTTATCATGAACTTCATGTTGCCCGTGCCGCTTGCCTCGGTTCCGGCAGCAGAGATCTGCTCGGAAATATCTGCTGCGGGAATGATATGCTCGGCATAGGAACAGTTGTAGTTTGAAACGAACACAACCCTCATCTTATCGCGAACGGCCGGGTCGCTGTTGATGCAGCGCGCAAGCTCGTTGATGTATTTAATGATGTTCTTCGCCATTATGTAACCCGGAGCTGCCTTTGCACCGAAAATGAATGCGGCGGGGGGCATATCGGAAAGCCGTCCTTCCTTAAGCTCGCGATAGATATGCACAATGCTCAGTGCGTTCATAAGCTGCCGTTTGTATTCATGCATGCGCTTCACCTGAATATCAAAAACGAACTCCGGAGGAATTTCAACACCCTCCTTTTGAAGAATGATATCGGAGAGCTTGCGTTTTGCCTCGCGTTTGACGGCAATGAAACCCCGAATCAGTTCATCGTCGATCAGGGGTTCAAGCTTTTTAAGCTCGTACAGGTCGGTCATAAAGCCGTAGCCGATGCGGCTCCCGATAAGTGTGGAAAGTGCGGGATTGCAAAGCCCGAGGAAGCGGCGCTGGGTCACGCCGTTTGTTTTGTTTTGGAAGCGTTCGGGATAAACATCGTACCAATCCTTAAGCACTTCGGTGCGCAGCAATCCGGAATGGATCTGCGCAACGCCGTTGACGTATGAGGAAACAAAGGTTGCAAGCCTTGCCATATGAATCCGTCCGTCGGCAACGATGTACATTGAGTTTATCTTTTCCTGCGGCAGCCCGCGGGACGTCAGTTCGCGGTGCAGCGCATCGTTAATGCGGAAGATGATATCGAGAATATTCGGAATAACGCTGCGGAAGAGCTCACAATCCCATGTTTCGAGAGCCTCGCTCATGAGCGTGTGGTTTGTGTAGCTGAATGTGCGCCGCGCAATGTCCAGTGCTTCGTCAAAACTTTTGCCCTCGTTCATAAGCAGACGGACAAGCTCCGGAATGCTGACCGTCGGATGCGTGTCATTAAGCTGTATTGCGTTCATCTCCGCAAAATTATCAACCGTGCCGAAAACACGCTTGTGACGGCGGAGAATGTCGCCGAGCGATGCGGCGGAAAGGAAATACTGCTGCTTCAGGCGCAGGCGTTTACCCTCGTATGTGCTGTCGTTGGGATAAAGCACACGCGTAATATCCTCAACGGCATTCTTTTCGCGGACGGAAAGCGCGTATTCCTGCGAATTGAACGCGGCAAAATCAAATTCCTCCTCCGCTTCGCTCTGAAACAGGCGGAGAGTGCCGATTGTTGAAGTGTTGAAGCCGATTACAGGCATGTCATAGGGCACGGCGAGAACGCGCCTGTCCGCGAATTCAACAACAATGGTTTTATCGTCGCGTCTGCGGCTCCACGGATCTCCCTGCTTTTGCCAATCGTCAGCACGTTCAACCTGAAAGCCGTTCAAAAAACTCTGCTTAAACAAACCGAATTTGTAGCGGATGCCGTATCCGTCAAGCGGAAGGTCGTGAGTCGCCGCGCTGTCAAGAAAACATGCCGCAAGCCTGCCCAACCCTCCGTTGCCGAGAGCGCAGTCCTCGATGGATTCCATAATGTTAATATCGACTCCGCGCAGAGCAAGCAGACGGGATACTTCCGGCAAAAGATTCAACACGAACAGATTGTTGAAAATCATTCGCCCGGTTAGATATTCGGCGGAAAGATAGTATGCCCTCCGCCCCGTTTCACGATTGCGGCGGCTCCTGCGCCAATCATCCGCAACGGCATACATCACCGCATCGGAAAGTGCGCGGTGCAGCTGCTTCGCATCCGCCTCGTTTATGTTTATCTGATAGTCGCTGCGCAGAATATCCTCCGTGCGCCTGATGATCCCTTTTGCATCCATAAGCATGATTCCGTTACCCGTGGCTCTCGGCTGCCCGAAAGCGTCCTTTCGCAGTCTGATTAGTGTTTTCAGCTTATTATACCATATGCGGCGCGATTAGGTAAGTACCGGGTGACGGGAGTTGATGATGAAACAAACATTATGAATATATCATCCGCGTATTTGCTTTTAACGCTTAAGTATGTTATAATACATTTGTATTTGAATGTTCTTTTTTTAAAACTCTTTTCGTAAAGAGCCTTGATTTTGTATCTTTTGCAAAAACAGCTTGAGTCGGCACTTCTCCAAAATCAGCTGCGGGCATGTTAATGCAAAAAATTAAGCAATCCCGTGTTCGGGAGCGAACACAATAAGTTTTTAACGAATGCAGGTACAACTTTTCTTAATGTATCTGCAAAAACAAATCTGATTAAATGATGTATGATTATTCATAAAATGGCCGATGTGAACGGAATGTTCAAGCGTGACCATGCATTCACACTCACAAAACTCGGCACGGCGAAAGAAGAAATGGATAAACTTGACGAAGCATTGCAATGCTATACAATGGCAATGCAGATAACCGAAGAACTTCTCTCAGCTTCGCCCGATGACGGCAAACTTAAGTGGAATATGTATGCTTCTTATGAACAGATCGGTCATATAGCAGAGCTTAAACACAATTATCGCGAAGCTGAATTGCTGTACAGACAATCGCTTGAGATCTGCCGCACTAACGTTAAGCTCGGGACTCGACCGTTTGATGAAGACGCTCTTGCAAGTTCGTTATACAGACTTGGTGCACTTCCATTGCAGCGAAAGGCAACAGACGAACAGAAAGAATGCCTTAAAGAAGCGATGTCCATATGGAAAGATTTATATAACACAACGGGAGATATTGTGTATAAGAAAAATTATGATTTTGTCAAAAAGGCATTAAGAAGATAATGCGGTAAATTAAAAACACGCTCCCGTGCATCGGACACCGCAGTGCGTTTTCAACTCCTGCCGAATCAAAAGAGCCGCGCTTTGGCACGGCTCTTTAACGTTCCGAACAACAGTTCGGCAGCTGTTTGATTATTGACCGAATCCTCAGTCAGGCTCAGTCTTCGTCCTCTTCCTCGGGGAGGAGTGCGTTATGGAACACCTCTTGGACATCATCGTTATCGTCGAACATATCGAGCATACGTTCGATTTTTGCGATCATTTCGGGATCGTTGACATCAACGGTGTTGGAGGGGATCATATCCTGTTCGGCGGAGAGGAAGGTGTAGCCTGCGGCTTCAAGAGCCTCGCGAACGGCAGAAAAATCGGCGGGCGAAGTGAAGACTTCAAAGCAGTCGTCCTGTGCATTGAAATCGTCCGCGCCGGCATCGAGAGCAGCCATCATGAGTTCTTCCTCATCGATTTTTGCGCTGCGTTCAATGACGATATGACCCTTCTTGTCGAACATCCAGGCGACGCAGCCGGAGTTGCCCATGCCGTTGCCGTATTTGTCAAACAGGTGACGGATCTCCGCAGCGGTACGGTTGCGGTTGTCAGTCAGAACTTCGACAATGACTGCAACGCCGCCGGGGCCGTAACCCTCGTAAGTGCCGCTTTCGTAGTTAATGGAGCCGAGTTCGCCTGCCGCCTTTTTGATGGAGCGGGAGATGTTGTCGTTGGGCATGTTGCTTGCCTTTGCTTTTGCAATAACATCGCGGAGTTTTGAGTTGTTTGCGGGGTCGCTGCCGCCTTCTTTAACGGCGATTGCAATTTCTCTGCCTATTTTTGTGAAAACCTTACCTCTTTGAGAGTCGGTCTTCTCCTTTTTGTTTTTAATGTTTGCCCATTTGGAATGTCCGGACATAGGTGTACCTCCTGAATTTTTCGCCGACGCACATTATTCGCTGCGCCGTTTTGATTTTGATTTTGGTAAATTTTTATGATAATGCCGCACTCGAAATTTCAAGGCAGCTTATCGCCTTATTGATTTCGGACGAATTGAACCGCTTTGACGTATCCGCCGCTGTTACTCACCGGTGTAGGGTCTGCATACAGCAACAACGCGGTGCATACTTGTTCCGGCGGAAGAGCTAAAGTCGCCGAGACAGGTGATGAGCGTCAATCTTGATTCGCCGTCATGCTGCATGACTTCCCACGGAACATGCTGATAATGGTATTGGTTAATGCTTTCAACGATATAATAAGCGTATTCGCCGTTCTGCATTTTGACAATGACCTGATCCCCGGGCTGCAATTTATCCTTTACAACGGAAAAATAACCGAGTTTGCCGCTGTATCGATTGTGCCCCGCAAGGATAACGTTGCCGCCCGTTACGGGATCCCCGCTGTATTTGAGCCATCCGGCACGGAACGGAGAACGTACGGTTGCCATTTCGCCGCGCCAATTGTATCCGACGGGATCCACGGGGCAGGTTATATCATATTGCGGAAAATAAACGCATTCGGGCGCATAATCGTAAATGAACGGTTCTTCCGTAACATTTTCGGGCAGGGGCGTTTCGTCCGGCGAAAACGTCGGACGCGGAACGAGACTGCCCTGCGGCCCGATGTTGGGATTGTTCGGGTCATCGGGATCACTCGGTTTGCTCGGGCTGCCTGTCGGGAAAGGCGGAATCGTTTCGAATACTTCTCCGAAGATGTTGCGGCGTATCCAACGCCCGGCATCGTCAAAGAAAAACGTCGTGTCGCTCACGATAATAATGATACCCGCAAGCATCAGCACAACGGCAATTGACGTCACAATGGCGTTGTGACGGCGGTTTCTGCGCCTTTTTTCGGCAGGAGTATATACTTTTCGTTTCTTTTTATCCATAGCCCCTTTATTATATCAAAGAATTTTAGTGTTGGCAACAGAAATTGTTTATGGTATAATACGGAATATAACGGAATTTTGATCCGGGGACGGCGGTTCGGCTTATTTTTGCTTAAAGTTCAAAGTTTTTTCACCGAACAGCCGCAATCTGCTCCGATCGAATGCACGGATGCCGCCTGCGTGCAGACACAGCGGGCGCTGCATCACAACAAACGAACGCTGGTTCTGTTTAATGCATCAGCGTATTTCCGACAAGAGGTATCCACATGGACTTCAAACAAAACCTTTGCGCCGCTCTCAGCAATGCCTGCGGCATGACTGCCGAACAGATCGGCGATATGCTTGAAACTCCGCCGAACCCCGCAATGGGTGATTTTGCGCTGCCCTGCTTCAAGCTTGCAAAAACTTTCAGAAAAGCTCCCCCCGCAATTGCCGCGGAGCTTGCCCGGAATCTCGGCGAAATTGAGGGTTTTTCCCGTATTGAGACAGCCGGCGGCTATCTGAACTTCTTTACGGACAAATCCGCATTCGCCCGAACCGTCATTCAAAGGGTTCTTTCCGAAGGCGACGGCTACGGTGCTTCAACCGAAGGCAGCGGAAAGAATATCTGCTTGGATTATTCTTCCATAAACATCGCAAAGCCCTTCGGTATCCACCATATCACAACAACGGTTCTTGGAAATTCGCTCAGGCGTATCTTTGACCATTTGGGCTACAAGACCGTCAGCATCAATCACCTCGGTGATTGGGGAACGCAGTTCGGAAAAATGATCGTTGCATATGACAAATGGGGCGACAGAGAAAAAATCGAAAACGGCAATTCCGTCCGCGAACTTGTTGCACTCTATGTCAAATTCCATGAGGAAGCCGAAAAAGACCCCTCTCTTGAGGATGAAGCACGTGCCGCATTCCGCCGCATCGAGCTGCACGAACCGCATGAATGGGAGCTTTTCCAGTGGTTCAAAACGCTGACGCTCAAGGATGTTGCGCGGGTCTACGACCTTTTGGGCGTAACGTTCGACAGCTATAACGGCGAAGCCTTCTACGAGGACAAAATGCCCGCCGTTGTGCAGGAGCTTAAGGATAAGGGGCTTACAAAAATCGACAACGGCATGACCATTGTCGATCTTTCCAAATATGATATGCCGCCCTGCATAATCCTTAAGAGCGACGGAAGCACCATTTATGCAACCCGCGACATTGCCGCTGCGGAATATCGCAAGAATACTTACGATTTCTATAAGTCCCTGTACGTTGTTGCCTATCAGCAGAGCCTGCATTTCCGCCAGATTTTCAAGGTGCTTGAGCTTATGGGCTACGATTGGGCAAAGGATTGCGTTCATGTCAGTTTCGGCATGGTCAGCATGGAGGATATGACTTTCTCCACCCGCAAAGGCAATGCTGTTTACCTTGAGGACGTTTTGAATGCCTCGATTGAAAAAACGCTTGAAATTATCAAGCAAAAAAGTCCCAACCTTGAAAACAAGCAGGAGGTTGCGCGGCAGGTCGGCGTCGGTGCACTCGTTTTCGGCGTGCTTTATAACGGCAGAATAAAGGATTACACCTTCTCTTGGGAAAAATCTCTCAATTTCGACGGCGAAACCGGTCCCTATGCGCAATACACCTATGCACGTGCATGCTCCGTAATGCGCAAGGCGGACGGATTCGATGCCGAAAACATCGATTTTTCGGTGCTTTCGGATGAAGCTTCGGCCGCGCTGCTTCGCGCAATAGATTCACTGCCGGGCTGCATTAAACAGGCGGCGGAAAAATACGAACCCTACCTTATCTCCCGTGCGGTTATAGATATTTGTTCATGCTTCAACAAATTCTACTACGACAACCGCATTATGGATGATGATACGGCCGTTCGCAACGCAAGGCTTGCGCTCACCGAAGCCGCACGCACCGCCATTCGCACAGGTCTGTTCCTTGTCGGGCTTGAAGCGCCCGAAAGGATGTAATTCGGATCCGCGAAGCGTCAATCAATTGGCTATCAATAATAATTTATTTTATCGAAAGGAAATACACAATGGTTCTACTCGACGAATATCGTCAACAGTTGACGGCAGCCATTGCAGCCCTTAAGCAGGCGGGTGAATCCCTTTGACCTTGCAGGGCTTGCAAAGGAAAAACAGGAGCTTGAGGAGCAGATGGCTCAGGACGGCTTCTGGAACGATGTTGAAAATGCAAACAAGGTCAATCAACGCATAAAAGCGATTCACGCAAAGCTTGACAAATATCGCAAGCTTGAAACAACCGGCGAGGACGTCTCAACCCTGTTTGATATGGCAGAGGAAGAAGATGACGAGGAAACCGCGCTTGAAGCACAGGCGGAGCTTAAGGAGTTCCTGCATAAGGTTGAAGAGTTCCGCATCGACACGATGCTCCGCGGGCCGTACGACAATGCAAATGCCGTTCTCAGCCTTCATGCCGGTGCAGGCGGCACGGAAGCGCAGGATTGGGTCAGCCTGCTCTACCGCATGTACACACGTTATTGCGAACGCAAAGGTTTTGTTGTGAAGGAACTGGATTTGCTCGACGGCGAGGAAGCGGGCATCAAGTCCGTCACCTTTGAGTGCCAGGGGGACAATGCCTACGGTTACCTTAAGGCGGAAAAGGGTGTTCACAGGCTTGTTCGAATCTCCCCGTTTGACTCCTCCGGGCGCAGGCACACCTCTTTTGCCTCGCTGGATGTAACTCCGATTCTTGACGATGATGCGGGTGATATTGAGATAAATCCCGATGATATCCGTGTTGATACTTATCGTTCGAGCGGAGCAGGCGGACAGCATGTTAACAAAACATCCTCCGCAATCCGCATAACGCATTTCCCGACGGGTGTCGTTGTTCAGTGCCAGAACGAACGCAGCCAGATTCAAAACCGCGAAACAGCAATGCGTATGCTCCGCGGCAAGCTGCTTGAAATCAAGGAACGCGAACGCATGGAACACATGGCGGATATTAAGGGTGAAATGAAAAAAATCGAATGGGGCAGCCAGATTCGCAGCTATGTTTTCCAACCCTACACAATGGTCAAGGATCATCGCACGGGTGAGGAAACCGGCAATATTCAGGCTGTCATGGACGGCGACATTGAATCGTTCATTAACGCATATCTTATGAAGTGCTGATGCAGACGTAAATTCGCACTTTCGGCGGAGCTGTTTCGACTTGTTTGCCCGAAACGGCTCCGTCTGCAAAATTCAATCGGAATTTGCCGAAACCGCAAAATTCCGGTTATCCGATTAAATGCCGATTCCGTCAAAAAACAGATTAAAGCGGTTCGGCACGTTTCATTTAAAATAATAGAAAGGGGCTTTTGCGGCGGCAGAAGCAAAGGTATAAACAATGGGAAAATTTAACGGATTCAACACCGGCGCAAGCAACATGCAGGGGCTTATGCGCCAGGCACAGCGGATGCAGCAGGAAGTTGCCCGCGTTCAGGAGGAAGTCGGCAACACCGATTTTGAAGCAAGTGTCGGCGGCGGCGCGGTCAAAGTTGTTGTGAACGGCAACAAAGAATTCAAATCCATCGAAATCAGCCCGGCAGCAGTGGATCCGGATGATGTTGAAATGCTTCAGGATCTTATCCTTTCCGCAGTGAACGAGGCCGTTCGCCTTGCTAACGAAACGATGGAAAAGGAAATGTCAAAAGTCACCGGCGGTCTCGGAAATCTCGGCGGCTTCGGCTTCTGATTCTTCGGCAGAACAAAATGGAAAGTCTCGACAGACTTATCTCGCGGCTCAACCGCCTGCCCGGAATCGGCATCAAAACAGCACAACGGCTTGCTTACCATATTATCTCCCTTCCCGATGAGGATGCAGCAGCCCTTGCGAATTCGATTGAGGATGCGCACAGGCTTGTTCATTTTTGCCCTATCTGCGGTAACTATACGGAAAATGAGGTTTGCGAGATCTGCTCCGATCCGAAACGCAGCTCCGACACTCTATGTGTTGTTAAAGATGCGCGCGATGTTATTTTTATGGAACGTATGCGTGAATATCACGGAAGGTACCATGTTCTCGGCGGCGTTCTTTCCCCAATGGACGGAATAGGGCCGGAGATGCTTCGAATAAACGAACTTTGCAAGCGCATCGAGTGTGAAAAAGTTAAGGAAGTTATCCTTGCAACCAACCCGGATGTTGAAGGCGAAACAACCGCAAACTACATCGCAAAGCTGCTCAAACCCCTCGGCGTCCGCGTTACGCGCATTGCTCACGGAATACCTATCGGCGGCAGCCTCGAATACATCGATGAAGTTACCCTGCTCCGTTCCATAGAAAACCGCAGAGAAATGTAAATCGATACTGCACTTTGGTGCGCAGCCGTGCGGCATGGGGGCTGACCGCAGGAGCCTCGGAGCACCCTCGAAAAATTGATGAACATAAACGATTATAAAAATCAAAATTGCGAGTGCGGCAAGCCGCAAAGAGCCAAGCCGCGCTTTTTGACTCACCGTGTTTCCGAAGCCGAAGCGGGGAGAAGCGTGCAGAGCTTGCTCAGGAACGAGATGCAGCTTTCGGGGGGGCTTGCTGTGCGGCTGAAGCGGGTTGAAAACGGAATTACTCTTAACGGAGAGAAGGTGTTTTCAAACGTCCGCGCCGCAGAAGGAGATATTATAGCGGCGGCGATAGGCTTTTGTCCCGAGCGATGCGGAAAATTGCCGTTTGAAGTGCTTTTTGAGGATGAGGATCTGCTGATTATCAACAAGCCCGCCGGTGCAGCGGTTCACGGATCGCGATACGATGATTCCGTGCCGTCGATTGAGCTTGCGGTAAATGAGTATTACGGCGATGAAGGCTTTTTTCATCCCGTGAGCAGGCTTGACAGAGGCACGACGGGTGTAATGACGATTGCAAAAAACGGTTACATGCACGAACGTTTATCGGCTTGCCTGCATACGGACAGCTATGTGCGTTTTTACATCGGCATCTGTCACGGTTGGCTTGGGGCGAACACGGGAACTGTTGACATGCCCATAAAGCGGGAGGACGGCCCGTCCGTGCGGCGCGTCATTGACCCGTGCGGTGCGGAGGCGATCACGGATTTTCGCCTTCTGAAAGATTACGGATTTAACGGCTGCCGCGGATTTGCGGCGGAGGAAAACGAACAGGCTGAAAACATCGTTATAAAAAAAGAAAACGATGCTCAAAGATATGAAAACAAAAGCGGACTTACTCCTGTCGAATTCCGACTTCGCACGGGGCGGACACATCAAATACGCGTTCATGCGGCGGCCGTCGGGCACCCGCTTGCAGGCGATTGGCTCTACGGAACGGAGGAGCCGGAGCTTATCGGGCGGCCGGCACTGCATTCATATAGGCTGGAGTTTGTTCACCCGCTGCGCGGAGAAAAACTCTGCATAAAAGCCGAATTGCCGCAGGACATGCAAAAATTGCTCAGCAGACACTGAACATAATCATGCCGCAAACATAAACGAACAAAATGCAAATAAGGTAATAAAGAAAGACAAAACCGAGTGACCGACAGCTGTGCCGAAAGTCACTCGGTTTGTATTTTTCAGCATTTTTAAACGGAAAGCGAAACTGAAGATTATTTGCTGTCGGTTTGCGTGCCGCACTTTGCCGCAGCTCTTTTCTTTTTATACACGCCCCACATGCGGAACGCGGTTGAAACAAGCAGCACACCCACGGCGACTGCGCCTGCAATTGCGGCGGTTGCCGATCCTTTGGCCCACGCCTCGTTCATTTGGCTTCTGGAAATAAAGTCCATTGTGTAGTACAGTCCGGCACCGGGAATCAAAGGCACAAGTGCCGCCATGAGATAAGCTATCGCCGGGAATTTGCGGATACGCGCCATGATTTCGGCATATGCGGAAGAAACGGCGGCAGCAATAAGATAGCTTGTTGCTTCGCCGATGCCTGCACGCATACAAAGGCAGCAAACCACCCATGAGATAATGCTGCCGACGAGACAATAGGGAATGCCGCTGCCGTGCATGTTCAAATACAGTCCGAATCCGAGAGTTCCCACCATTCCGGCGATGCATTGCACGGCAAGACTGTGTTCAACAAGCTGCGGACTTCCGGCAATTGTGCCGAAAATCTGACGTGAAAGCCCGAATGCCGCGCTTGTGCCGACAACAAGCGCGATTGCAATGATGACGACCTGAACAAGGCGGTTGATGCCGGAAAGAGTGTCCCCGTAAATAATATCTCGAAGGCTATTTGTAAAAAGAAATCCCGGAACAAGTATCATTATTGCTCCGATTGAAACAACATCCGCATTGTCGCAAAGACCCAATACGGTGAGGGAATATGCGGCAAATGCAAGCACAAACCCGCCTACGAAGGTTTTGAAGAACGGGTTGGCGTGCAAAAAACCCATGCCCTGAATACAAAGCCCGACCGCAATGCCGCAGAGCCCGGAACCGAGAGCGTCACGCAGCGTTCCGCCGAAAAACACAGCAAACCCCGCCGCAATGAGGAAGTAGCCGAGATACGCGATCGGCAGTTTGTATTTGCGTATGCTTTTTTCGGTTTCACGCAAAAGCTGCCGCGCCTGACGAACCGGCGGCGTTTCCGCACAGATCCGACGGCAGAATGCGCTGTACAGCTCAACGCCGTCAAGAACCGTGTCGATGTCTTTAACTCTGCGAATCTTGGAGTAAACCTGCCCGTTTTCGTCCTCAAGTCCGGCAAAAATGCTTCCGGGTATTACGAAAACGTCGGATTTGTCTATACCGTATGCTTCAATGATGCGCACGACGGTTTCCTCAACACGGTATGTTTCCGCGCCGCAGCTTTGCAGCCGGACGGCCACCGCAACGGCAAAGTCCAGCAGCTCTTCGGGATTGGTCACGGCTGTGTTTCCGCTTTTGCTGCCGGCAGATTCAACATCGTGAACGGCAGCGGATCCGCTGCAAGGCCTTTTCGCCGTCGAAATCTTTTTATTTGAAAATTCGGATTTATTTGTTTTTTTTGCTTTCTTCATGTTTTTGTCCTTTCGGAGGGAAGATGAAGGCTTCGGAACAGGGCTGCCGCATTTTGCGCGGGGCGTGGAGGTGTTCCGAATTTAACGTCGAGTATAACAGCATACTGCGGAGAATTCAAGCGGGGAACAATGGCTTTTACGGTTATATTTTTGTATTTTTGTGTCGAAACGATAATGCGGAAGAAGGGACTGAGACAGACCTTCTTCCGCATTGCGGCATTGTTTATTTGTCGGCACTGCACGGATTGCGCCGCGCGCAGGGCATTATTCGGCGACAGCGCAATTCGCACGGCGGTTTAATTTAATCCCGCGTTCGGGATATAAGAGCTTTATTCTCTGTCAGCAGCCGCATCCGCAGGTGTTGTTATTGCCGCATCCGCAGCTGTTGTTGTCACAGCCGCAGCCGAGACCGTTTTCACCGAATGCGCCGAGCAGGGCAAGGATGATAATCCACCACCAATTGTTGCCGCATCCGCAGTTGTTGTTGTCGCAGCCGCAGCCGTTATCGCAGCCGCAGGTGTTTCCGTTGCCGAAGAGGAGCAGAAGGATGATAATCCACCACCAATTGTTGCCGAAACCGTTACACATAATTTGTTGCCTCCTTGATTTTTTGCGGCGATTCCCGCCGTCACCCCCATAATACGCAGGCGGGGCGGGATGTGTTACGGCAATTGCAAACCGCGCTTTCGAGTTCGGCCGAATTGCCGCACCGGAGACGATTTTCATAAAAACATTTGCAATGAATTAATACTTGAAATTGATTTTCGGGATATTGAAGAAATTCGGTATTAATGGTATAATAAAGCCGAATCTTCCTGCGGGCGGAATATGCACAGGCGGGTGATTCGGCTTTTTCATGAAAGGATACGAAACGAATGAAACTCGGAGTTATCGGCTTGCCCAATGTCGGCAAGAGCACGCTCTTTAACGCTATCACCAAGGCGGGCGCACAGGCTGCGAATTACCCGTTCTGCACAATTGAACCCAATGTCGGCATTGTCAACGTTCCCGATGAACGATTGGAAGTATTGAACGAGATGTATCATCCGAAGAGCCTTGTTCCCGCAACAATACGTTTTGTTGATATTGCGGGGCTTGTTCGCGGCGCATATCGCGGCGAGGGTTTGGGAAACAAATTCCTTGCGCATATTCGCGAAGTGGATGCGATAGTTCATGTTGTCCGCTGCTTTGAAGATTCAAATATTGTTCATGTTGACGGTTCGGTTGACCCTGTTCGCGACATGGAAACAATTAATCTTGAGCTTATCTATGCCGACCTTGAAACGATTGAACGCCGCATTGACAAAGCAAAGAAAAATTCAAAAAGCGGAGATAAAAAGTACCTTCACGAAATTGAATTTCTGGAACGCATTAAGGCGCATTTGGATTCCGGCAAGCCTGTGCGGAGCATGGAACTTACGGACGATGAACGCGCTGCGGCGGACGAACTTTTCCTCCTGACCACAAAGCCCGTTATCTATGCCGCGAATATAGCCGAAGATGAAATCGGCAATGAACCGTCTGCCGTGCAGAAGCTTTATGACGAAGCCGCAAAAGAAGGTGCGGCTGCGCTGACCGTATGCGCAAAGGTTGAAGAGGAACTTTCCGAGCTTACGGATGAAGAAAAGGCGGCTTTTATCGAGGATCTCGGCATTGGGCAGAGCGGCCTGGACAAGCTCGTTCAAAAGAGTTACGAATTGCTCGGGCTCATCAGCTTCCTGACCGCGGGGACGGACGAGGTTCGTGCATGGACGATAACAAAGGGAACAAAAGCTCCCGGTGCGGCGGGTAAAATTCACACGGATTTCGAGCGCGGGTTTATCCGTGCGGAAGTTGTGCCCTATGAAACGCTCATTGAACAGGGCAGCATGGCGGCCTGCAAGGAAAAGGGTCTTGTTCGTTCCGAAGGCAAGGATTATGTTGTTCAGGACGGTGATATAATCGTTTTCCGTTTCAATGTCTGACGAATGAACCTTTTTGCATATCACAATTCAAGATTGCTTGACTGCCGCTTTCCGCACGGTGCATTGAAATGCCGCGGGGAAGCGGCTTTGTGCATTTATCTCTCCGGGCGCGATGCGGCGCGGGCGCGTGCATCGCTGCGGCTGTGGGCCGACGGGAAAGAACTGCTCATTTCGGCAGAAAAAATCTCCCCTTGTTCATGCGAAAAACTGCGCTCGCTGCCGCTTGAAGGGGATGGGGGCTTTTGCTTTTCGTTCAATATCACTGCTCCTGCCGAACCGCAGTTGATATGGTATTATTTCATTATTGATGTTGCTCCGGAACATGACGGCGGGGAAGCGACGCGGCTGTTTTACGGTGCGCCCGAAACCCGCAGCGGCATCGGAAAGTTTTACCCTGCATGGGAGACACCTCCCGATTATCAGATAACGGTTTTTGCGCGCGATTTTGAAACTCCGAGTTGGTTCAGACACGGAATTGTCTATCAGATTTTTCCGGACAGGTTCAACCGTGAGTGTTTAAACGACTCGGCACGGGGCAATTGCATTCCTGCGTTTTCAAGGGCTGAATACCATGAAAAACTCGGCCGCCGAATCATCAGGCACAAAGACTGGTTCGAACCCGTGCTGTACAGCCCCTGTGCCGGGGAGAAATTCTATTCCCCGTGCGATTACTACGGGGGCGATTTTGCAGGGATAAAACAAAAGCTTCCCTATCTTGCGCAAATCGGAGTTTCCGTCATCTACCTGAATCCGATTTTTGAGGCCGCAAGCAATCACAGATACAACACTTCCGATTATCTGTCCGTTGACCCGATTCTCGGCAGTGATTATGATTTAACCGAGCTTTCAAAAGCGGCGGCGGAATACGGCATCCGCTTAATGGCGGACGGTGTTTTTTCACACACCGGGGATGACAGCGTTTATTTTAACAAATACGGAACATATCCCTCGTGCGGTGCATACAGCGGCGCGGATTCGCCATATTATAAATGGTACGAATTCGAACATTTCCCGGATGAGTACAGATGCTGGTGGGGGTTCAAAACCCTGCCGGAGGTGAACGAGCTTCAACCCGATTATGTTCGTTTCACAGAAAGCGTGCTCAAAAAATGGGCAGACTGCGGTATAACGTCGTGGCGGTTGGATGTTGCGGACGAATTGCCGGATGAATTTATAAAAAAGCTGCGCACAGCGCTAAAAAAGCTTAATTCGGACGGTGTGCTTCTGGGTGAAGTTTGGGAGGACGCTTCAAACAAGGTCTCGGGAGGCGGGCTGCGAAAGTTCGTTCTCGGGGACGAGTTGGACAGCGTCATGAACTACCCGTTTCGCGATGCGGTATGCGATTTTCTGACGTGCAGGACGGATGCATATGCGCTGTATGAAACGCTTTCCGGGCAGAGGGAACGTTATCCCGAACCGTTTTACGGTGCCTGCATGAACCTTCTGGGCAGTCACGACACGCAGAGAATCCTGTCCTGCCTGAGCGATGCACCGCCAAAAGATACGTTGACGAGGGAACAGCAGGCGGAATATCAATACAAACCCGAAGCTGTCGTGCGCGGAAAGCGTCGGCTTTATGCGGCGTTTGCGCTCATGTTTTCAATGCCGCAGCCTCCGTGCATATACTATGGTGATGAGGCGGGAATGATGGGCCTTTCCGACCCGTTTAACAGGGGTTCCTATCCGTGGGGAAGGGAGGACACCGAAATAGGCAGCTTTGTCATGCGGCTTTCGGCTCTTCGCCGCCGCAATGCTGCAATGAGCAGCGGGAAAACGGCATTTGCCGCTCCGTGTGCCGATGCATTCGCCGTGCTCCGGTGTCGAGGTGAAGAGAGTGCGCTCACACTTGTCAACCGCGCCGATCATGCCGTCTGCGCCGCACTCGGTGCAGAGGATTTCCGTGAAGGTCCGGATGCCTTGAATGTCCGCATGGCGGATAAATATTCCGACGCATTTGCCGATGGTACGGTTTTGCAAAAGGATTTGGGCACGGGGCATATCAGAGTTGAAATTCCGCCGAACGGTTTTTTGCTGCTTTTGAGCCAAACCGCCGAATAACGGGTGAATCAGTGTTTGTGCGGCGAATTCGAACCGCAAAGCCAAACGCAAAAAGAAAAATAATTAAGAAAGGAAACTTTCGCTGCGGCGAAAGCGGGTAAAAGAATGAAAAACAGTTACGGGTTTGACAGACTTTCGCGGGACATGCTCATGCTTGCCGTCGCTCTCGGAATAATCGGTCTTGCCTTTTTCGGCAGCATATCGGGTTTTGTTCTTTTGTTCACGGCGGTTTTGCTGACGGCATTGATGCTTTTCAGAACTCTTTCCGCAAACGGAAACAAAAGGGCAAACGAACTGCGCGGTTACGAACGCGTGTCGGCATCGATAGGCAGTTTTTTTGCAAAGCTGTTCAATCGGATTAAAAATTTCTTTAAGAGGCATAAGCAATATCGGTATTTTACATGCCCGAAATGCCGCCAGCGTCTGCGCGCACCGCGCGGCAAGGGCAAGATTCGGGTCACATGCTCAAAATGCGGCACACAGTTTGAAAAGCGAACCTGATTATTATTTGCCGAGAGGTACGGCCGATACCGAAAAAACAGGCACTGCGGCGATGCAGCGCATTCCGTTCCGAATCGCAGGAACGTCGATGATGCACCGAACGTGCCGAATTGCGATATGAAACTTATTACATTCAAATTCTGCGCCGCCGGATTATTGCGGCAGAAAGGAACGATATGCTTGAATTCAAATTTGACACCCAGATGCTCATTGAGGGCAGAAATCTTTCCGAGGATGAAATTTTTGATTATATAACAAAAAATATTGAGGGCGACTGCCTGCTCGCAGTGGGCGATGAAAGCCTTATCAAAATTCATTTTCACACAAACACGCCGTGGAAAGTTGTTGAATATGCCGCCTCATTGGGCGAAATTTACGATATAGTGATCGAAAACATGGAAAGGCAGGAGCAGGGTCTTCAGGGCTGAGTTTGTTTTCGAAAACCAATCAATGCGCCCGCATGATAATCATGCGCAGCTTGATAATCAATGCGCAGCATTGATATGCAGGCGAAAAAACAAAAAAGCGAACAGCGAATGAAAAAGGAAGCGGGCGCGAACGCCCGCTTCCTTTGCTGCATTACCTGTTGCATATTGCGGCATTATTGGTGCTTTTTCGGAAAAAGTCAGCTGCATATGCCCTCCTGTCAGCAGAAATTTCAGAAAGAATCAGCAATCAATTCTTTTTCCGTACTGAGATAACTAATACTGCATAAACGGTCATTTTCAAAATTGAGGATGAATGCGCTCGGTGCAGCAATTTTGCCGTTCAGCACGGTATTGCCGTGATGCATTATTCTTCGTATTTTTTCAGACGCATTCACAACTTCGATTGAACATTCGTTCAAAAGAAATGCACAAATGGCCGCAGCATGAGTAACAACGGCAGCTGTTTCGCCGTCCCGCATTGAGGAAAGAATTTCGCCGACGGCAAGGGTCATCCTTTCACGCGTATCGTTAAGTGATTCACCGTCGGAGTTTTTGTAGTCGTGATTTTCGTACTGATGTTCCCAAAAATCCGCATCCAATGTTTGCGGATTGCCGAGTTCGCGTTCCCGAAGGCGATAATCTGTTGAAAAGCATCTGCACAGTTTTTCGGCGGTGCTGAATGCCCGTTGATACGGAGAGCTGTAAACTGCATTAACGGAGCGGAAAATATCAAGGGAAAACAGCTCCTGCGCCCGGAGGATTCCCCGCTCGGAAAGAGGCAGCAAAGCCGTCGGCATTGTTCTGTCCTTTATCGGTTCGGAATGCCTGATTAATACTATAGTTTTCATTTTGAACAACATGAATGGATGAACGGCAGCACTCAATCCGATGTTGAATGCTGCCGTTTCGCTGTTTAGATTTAAATCAATCAGCCTATAGGTTCAAAATCCGCTGCTCCGTGCTTGCAGAGCGGGCAGACAAAATCGGCGGGAAGGGTTTCGCCTTCGTATACATAGCCGCAGATTTTGCAGACATAACCCTTTTGCACCGTTGAACAGACGGGTGCGGTTTTGGGCTTTATTTCGGAAAGATACCGTTCATATGTCACGGATTCCGCCGATTTGTCGAGCACGACCGCTTCGGTCACTTCCGCAACAAAGAGAGTGTGAGTGCCGTGATCCCGGGCTTCAAGCACCTTGCAGCTGATATAGGCATTTGTGTATTTCGGAATATAGCGGATGCCGTTCGCGGAACGCCTTACGCAGTCGCAGCCTTCGAATTTGCTGCAATCTCTGCCGCTTTGAAATCCGAACCTTGAAATCACGCTCATCGGGACCGCATCCGTAAGCACGGAAAGATTGAATTCTCCGCTTTCGCGAATCATTTGCTCGGTGAAGTTTGCCTTGTTAACGGCAATGGTAAGCGTTTTTGGGGAGTCCGTGAGCTGGACGGCGGTGTTAATAATGCAGCCGTTATCCTTTTCGCCGCTGCGGGCGGTAAGGACATACAGTCCGTAAGAAAGTTTGAACATTGCATTGTTGTCTATTCCGCAGGGGAGCGCAGGTGCGTTCTCAACTGTCTCGGCTTCTTCTTTCTGTTTGCGGAGTTCATACTTTTCCGCAATATCTGCGGCGATTGTGTCGGCAAGTGCGGCAAGTTCGGCTGCCTGTTCGGGCTTCAGCGCGGATTTAACGGAAATCAGGCCGTTAAGCACCGTTGTGTTGCGAAGCGGTTCAATGATTGCACGCATTTGCTTGCCGCTTGTGGGAGCCCAGCTTCCGTTCTGAATAAAAGCAACGGTGCGGTTCTGCAAGCTGTGCGCAGCAAGGTCGTGCAGGAAGGCTTCCATCGTTACAAATATGCCGGAATTATAGGTCGGCGCAGCAAAAACAATGTGACTGAAGCGGAAACATGCGGCGATTATATCGGACGCAGGGGTGACGGAAACATCGTAAACGACCGTGCGGACGCCGCGGTCAAAAAGATACGCGGAAAGCACTTCAGCCGCATTTGCGGTGTTGCCGTATATGGAAGCGTAAGCAATAACAACGCCGCTTTCTTCGGGCGTGTAGCTGCTCCAAAGCAGGTATTTGTTAATAAAACTGTTGAGATTCCTGCGCCAGACAAAACCGTGCAGCGGGCATATGAGAGAGATTTCGATTCCGGATGCTTTTTTGAGCAGAGCCTGAACCTGTGCGCCGTATTTGCCGACGATGTTGGTATAGTAACGGCGGGCTTCATCCATATAGTCGCGGTCAAAATCCACTTCATCGGCAAAAATTGCGCCGTTCAATGCACCGAATGTGCCGAATGCATCCGCCGAAAACAGGATTTTATCAACGGTGTCATACGTGACCATAACTTCCGGCCAATGTACCATGGGTGCGGCAATGAATGTCAGGTTATGCCTGCCGGTTGAAAGTGTGTCGCCTTCCTTAACAATGAGTGCACGCGGCGTGATGTCAAGGTTGAAAAACTGCTTTATCATGTCTGCGATCATTTTGTTGCAGACAACAGTGGTTTCGGGATGGCGGCGCAAAAGCTCCGCAAGCGTTGCGGAATGGTCGGGTTCCATATGCTGAATAACAACATAGTCAAGGCGGCGGCCGCTCAAAACATGCTCAACATTTTCCATAAATTGTTCGCTGACGGATTTGTCCACCGTGTCGAACAGAACGGTCTTCTCGTCAAGCAAAAGATAGGAATTGTAACTCACACCGTTCGGAACGGAATAAACACCCTCAAACATTGAGAGCCGGCGATCGTTTGCACCGACCCAAGTCAGGTCTTCGGTAACTTTCTTAACGCAGTACATATCTTAAACCTCCAAAACAGAAATAAGAATCATTCTCGATACTCGTATTTTAGCATATCCGACAGTATTTGTACAGAGGGAAAACAAATACAATAAAAATATATTTTAAATACTTCGGCCTTTGCAGCTTAACGCCCGAAACAGGGCAGCTCCGACAAAAGCTTTTCCGTGACAAACGGGGAATTTTGCTGTATAATACAAACATGGACGGAAGCGCACGAAAGTTCATGCGGTTTCTTATGGTTCTTGCTGCGGCATTCCGTCGGCACACATTATCTTGACCGAAAGGACGCTCTTGCAGGGCAAGGGCGACAGTGATTAATATGACAGTACGCACACGTTTTGCGCCGAGTCCCACGGGGTACCTTCACATCGGCGGACTGCGCACCGCGTTATACGCTTATCTGTTTGCAAAAAAGAACGACGGCGTGTTTATTCTCCGCATTGAGGATACCGATCAGGCGCGTTTTGTTGAAGGTGCGGTTGAAAAAATTTACAGCGGCCTGAGACTTGCGGGACTTGAATGGGACGAGGGCCCGGACAAGGGCGGAAACTACGGTCCGTACGTTCAGAGCGAGCGAAAAGATATGTATCTTCCCTATGCAAAGGAGCTTGTTGAAAAGGGCAAGGCGTATTATTGCTTCTGCACCAAGGAGGATTTGGATGCGCGCAGGGCGGAGGCCGAGGCACGCGGCGAAACCTTCAAATACGATAAGCATTGTCTGCACCTTTCAAAGGAAGAGGTTCAGCGCAGGCTTGATGCCGGTGAACCCTATGTAATTCGCCAGAACATCCCCGAAAGCGGTGAAGCAGGCTTTGACGACGTTATTTACGGACGGATCGATGTTGACTGTTCCGAGCTTGATGACGGCGTTCTTATAAAGGCGGACGGAATGCCGACTTATAACTTTGCAAACGTTATAGATGACCACACAATGGGCATCACGCACGTTATGCGCGGCAATGAATACTTAAGTTCCACACCGAAATATAACCTGTTATACGAAGCATTCGGCTGGGAAAAGCCCGTTTACATCCACCTTACCCCCGTTATGAAGGACGCGACGCGCAAGCTCAGCAAGCGGCACGGTGATCCCGGGTTTGAGGATTTGATTGCACAGGGTTACCTTGCGGAGGCGATTATAAACTATGTTGCGCTTGTCGGCTGGAGCCCCGGAAACGATCGCGAGTTTTTCACCATGGACGAGCTTAAGGAAGCATTCAGCATTGAGGGTCTCAGCAAGTCCCCCGCAATTTTCGATGAAACAAAGCTCAGATGGATGAATGCGGAATACATCCGCAAACTTTCGCCCGAGGAATACATCCGCCATGCCGAACCCTATCTCGAAGCGGCAGGCTGCGGGCATATGGATAAGTCGATTTTTGCGCGAATCCTTCAGCCGCGCACGGAGGTGTTCACGGATATTACCGAAACCGTTGCTTTCCTTGCAAAGATGGACGAGGATTATTCCGTTGACCTGTACACAAATAAAAAATCAAAAACGAACCCGGAGCTTTGCCGCGATATTCTTGCAGCGGTGATTCCGGAGCTTGAGGCTTTGCCCGAATGGACGGAAACGGCACTGCATGATTTCCTTATGAATTATGCGGCGGAACACGGCATGAAGAACGGCACGCTGCTTTGGCCGGTTCGAATTGCAATGAGCGGAAAGACAGTTACCCCCGGCGGCGCGATCGAAATTGCTGCACTGCTCGGCAGGGAAGAAGCTCTGCGCAGGCTGCATCACGGCCTCGATAAATTAAACAATATGTAAGTATAAATTCGTTTGAATCGAATCATTGTCGGCGGCTCAGACATACATGTGTGAGCTGCCGACTTGCTGTTTATCGCAAGCGAAAAAGGGGAACATTGAATGAAAGTTTTGATCGGAACAACCAATCCTTCAAAAGCTGATTGGCTCGGCGGACTTATCGGCGCGGGCACGGAGCTTTTGACGCTTAGGGATGTCAATATCTCCGCCGAACCCTCCGAAACGGGGGCGACGCCTGCCGAAAATGCCGCAATTAAGGCTGAATTTTACGGCAAAACATTTCAACCCGTTGTGTGCCACGATTCGGGGCTCTATTTTGCGGAGCTTGCACTCGATGACCCGCGTCAGCCCGGGCTGCATGTCCGTACTCCGAACGGAAGAGCAAGGTTTTGCAATGACGAGGAGATGCTTGCATACTATGCAGCGCTTGTACATTCCCTCGGCGGCGCGGCAACGGCGATGTATCTGAGCGGCTTTGCGGTTTTTGCGGACGGAAAACTCAGCACTTTCGCCTTCAGCAGAGAGGATGCCGCACATGCAGCGTTTATCATGACGGATAAACCTTCCGCTTCGCGTCATCCCGGTTGGCCGTTGGATTCAATATCGGTCAGACCCGATTCCGGACTGTACTTTACGGGCGAACCGTATTGCGGCAAACTGCCCGCGAACATTGCGCAAACGAAAAAAGGAACAGGCGGATTGCAAAAATCGGCTGCCGATGCGGAATTGCGCCGCTTTCTGAAAAAAGCACTCGTATTGTGATGAATTAAATAATTGCCTTGAAAACAAACAAAGCCGGCACTCAACAACGGGTGCCGACTTTGTTTATTTTGTTTCTTAATCACTCAGCGCATGAACCGCAGAAAAACATGCGCTGCCTGCCGTGCTTATAAAATCGCGGTGCGGAGAATTGCAAGCGCATCCACGGTGGTAATGCTGCCGTCGCCGTCCATATCCGCAAGTTCGGGATGTTCAAGTTCGCCGACCTGCATAACGTGACGCAGAACAAGCAGCGCATCCAAAGTGTCAACGGAACCGTCCATGTTCACGTCGCCGATGTCGGCAGGGGGAGCTGCCTGTTCATACAGTGCAGTCACGGTGATATCGGAGTTTACGGGGGTACCGTCATAATCCCAGTCGATGAACGTGAAGCCTTCATGTTCCGGTGCGGCGGGGAAGAGTTCACTTCCGAGAATTTCGCCCGCAGGAACAGTTGCCGTGCCGAGAATTTCACCGGTCACGCCGTCTTCAAACGTCACGGTGTATTCCTCCGTTTCGCCGCCTTCGTCCATAAGCCATACCTGTGTGCCGTAGAAGGGGTTTGCGGTGCCGATGGTAAGTCCGCTTGACGTTTCAGCAAAAACTCGCAGACCGTGATTATAGGGATCGCCGAAACCGTTGGTTGTTACTGTTTCAAAGTTTACACCGTCATCGGAAATATACATGTCAAAGCCGCGATCCGCATCAGTGAGATAGGAAGCGCAGGTCAAAAGGCTGCGAACGGCTGCCATAACGCCTTCAATACCGCCAAGCTTTTCGATAAGGTCACGAATGCTGCCGAAATCGGGAAGAGCATCGGGGTTCTGTGCGGATATTTCTTCACGCATCAAATACGCCTTCACGGTTTCCGGTGCGATGCCCTTTTTGTCGAGGTCGATACCGAGTTTCGAAACATCACCGGTTGCGAGCATATGCGCAATCTCTTCGTTACTGAATTCCGCAAGGAGCTTGTCCATGGCCTCCGTGCCGTCCTCATCGCCGCCGCCGCTGATGCCGATAAGGTCGCGAATGAATCCAATGAGCCTTGCCCATTCTTCGGGAGTCATGTTCAGAATATCACCGTTCACAAACTGCCCGACAGGTTCAAGCAGGCTGCTTGTGTCGAATGTTCCGATGCAGAGTTTGCCGTTGTACTCGGTCATCCTCCATATATACTGGTTTTCATTCCTGCCGAAGCCGGAGCCGATGCCTGAAATGCCTCCGTTCGGGAACATTGCGGTTGCATCGCCGACAACAAGCTCAATGTTTTCGTCCGCATCCATACGGTAAAGATTTACCGACTGACGGAGATTTTCGTTCATGAAGTCGAAACTCGTGTGTTTAAGAACGTTGCCGAGAGCAATCTCTTCATCGTTGTATTCACCGATGTAGAGATAACCGTTATAAACCTGCAAAACGCCTGCGCCGGAGCGGGTTCGTTCGGGATCTATGCCGAAAGTGTATCTTGCACCGTCGTTTTCGGTGTCCCCGATTACGGGAGTCCAACTCCAACTGCCGTCCGCCGCTTTATCACCGCGAACAAGTGCGAAGGACTGCATTGTGTTTTCATCGGGCATGTTATCGGGAGTACCGGTGCAGATGGACACGTAAAGCTTGCCGTTGAATTCAACAATTTCCCAAATGGAACCGCCGTAAATGCTGTCCGTAAAATGATAGGCGGGATAATTAAACAGATCCTGCTGGTTTGCAATAACGGTGAAGCCTTCCCTCGGGTTGGAGGATGAAAGGATTACCGGACCGTCCTTTGTGACGCAGCTCAGAATCAGCTCGCCGTCATATTCGCAAAGTCCGCGTATACCGGTGCAGACTCCGTTCATATAACCTTGATAGTAGTCCTGAAGGGTCATGCCCTGATAGACCATTACGATCTCATCGGTTTCGGGGTCAAGCTCATAGATGCAGGGAAGGTTGTTTACCGCACCGCAGAAATAGAACTTTCCGTTATAGGCCGTAACATTGCGGAACATTGCATTGTCGCCGGTTGTGCATTTGGACATGAGAACGGTAACTTCGCCCGTTACGGTGTCGATTTTCGTTAAAATGCCGCCGGCATTACCGCCGTCCTCTTCACCCGTGAAAAACGTGCCGTTGTAAAGCACGTTCAGAAGAGCCGTAAGCTTTTCCTGATCAAAATTGCCGCCGAGAACGCTGCTCATAAGGGTCAGCGTGTTTGTCAATGCGCCGTAGCAGGTGCCGACGTAGACGTATCTGCCGTGCCCTGCCGCACACCATGAATAGCTTTGCCCGCGTGCGCCCTGTCCGGCGTCCGACGCGGAAATAACGCCGTTGCCGACATAGTCAACAATACCGTCGTTCTGCCCGGAACCGTTGTCGGGGTGAGTGATTTTTTCAAAGCGCAGCGTGCCGTCCGGCTGAGCATAGCTCAGTGCGGAAACACCTGTGAAACAGTTTGCGCAAAGTGTCAGGCAAAGAAGAAGGCTGACAAACGCTCTAAAAAGATGCTTTTTCAATTTTGTACCTCCCTGTCTGCGTTTTCAGCAGGCAATCTAAAATTTTAAAGCAGGTAAGTTCTTTCCACCTGTTTCAGGCTGATTATAGCTCTGAAACACATGAATGTCAAGGCAAAAAAACGGAAATTAGAAAGAAGAAAAATGAAATCTGTTCATGTGTACGGCGAGTGATATGCGAATTTATAATGTTGACATTAAGCTCAAGACGCGGTATAATATGCCTGATAACCAACAAGGGTGAAATATCATCCTCGAATATTTAATGTTTTGCGCGGGTGTAGCTCAATGGCAGAGCGTCGGCTTCCCAAGCCGATCACGTGGGTTCGATTCCCATCACCCGCTCCATTTTTTTATACAGCAAGACTTTTAATAACTGTTGAGATTTATTTTGTCGTTAATAAAAAAAGAAACAGAATAAGCATCAATATCAATATCGCTGCAACGGTAAATACGGCTGCAAAACATGCAGCCGCTGCATGTTTTGCAGCTTTGTTGCCGTTGTTTTTATTTGCCGAAGATTTGTTGAAGTTTTCATTTGTGCGAACTGCATTTTCAAAATCTAAATCCTGCGGCTGCGGGATACGTTTCACCTGAGCTTTGCGCTGCTCTGCCAATGCACGCCTGTAAAGAGACAGCGGATCGCTTAAGTTCAAAATGCGTGTGCAGAAGTTTTCAATCCATACAGAATCCGAAGGTACGCAAAGGCTCTCTTCACTGCAATCAGGCTCATGCGCAATCAAGTTTCTGATATGGCGGTAATGCTTCAATTTTTTTAAGTCATTGTTCCACCCTGCAACAAGGGATGGGCCGAAAGGGGTACAGGTCATCTCGTCAATGTATGCGGACACACGTCGCTCATCGCGCATAATCTCCCCGCAAAGTTTTTCGAGATGTTTGTAAGAATTCATAAAGCTCATAATGATTGGTCTGATAATCTAAAGCAATAAAATGAACGGCTGTCGAACGTTTTCCAATTTCGGCAGCCGTTCGTGTAAAGAAAAATGCAAACAAAAAGAGCATTAATGTTCCGGTTATTCGCAGCTTCGGCGGTTCACGGAAAAGGCCGTTTGTGATGGTTTATTTCGACTTTTTGCTCTCACCGCAATAGAGAAAGCGGTAAACGAGAACCGCAATGACTGCGCCTGCAAGCGGAGCGGCGATGAACAGCCAAACCTGCTTAAGCGGAGCCGTATTGCCGAGCAGTGCGCTCACAAAAGCGGGGCCGAAACTTCTTGCGGGGTTGACTGAGGTTCCGGTGTAATGGATGCCGAAGATGTGCACAAGTGTCAGCGTAAGCCCGATAACAAACCCGGCAATTTTTCCGTTTTCCGCCCTTTTCGTAACACGAAGAACAACAAAAACAAAAACAAAAACAAACGTGAGAATAATTTCGATTACGAAAGCACCGAGAATGCTGATATGGCTTGAGGTCGATTCAAGGTAGCCGTTTGAACCGAGTCCGCTTTGCACGTTGCCGTTTGAAATCAGCGCAAGCACGCCTCCGCCGGCGATGCCGCCGAGAAACTGTGCCGCAAGATATGTGAAAAACTCGCCGATACCCATACGCCCGTCAAGCAGCATTGCAAGCGAAACTGCAGGATTGATATGACAACCGGAAATGTCTCCGATTGCGGCAGCCATTGCAATGATAACAAGACCGAACGCAAGCGCAACGGTCAATGTCGTCAGCGGAAAGGTCGGGGAAAACAGCAGAGCTGCCCCGCAGCCGAAAACCACAAGAATCATTGTGCCGAGAAATTCGGCAGCAAATTTTCTGACCAGGGTAGGGATTTTACATGTCATGACAACGCCTCCGAAAGTCAATAATCTTTTCTATATTATATCAGCTTTTCGGATTCTGTCAACAGTTTTTGTCAAAAAGAGAACACAAAAAACTCTCCGCTTTCGACAGAGAGTTTTGCCTGCAAAATCGAAATATTAATCCGAAACGGGTTGAGAATTATCTCTTTTCGGAAGAATCGACGATTTCTCCGTCGAGGGTTGCTTCAACGGGAGAATCTTCGATGCTTGCAATTGCCTGCTTTGTGAAAACAAGGCGAACTTTGTCGGGACCGACGCTGACGAAGACAACATCGCCCTTAACGGCGGTGACGGTGCCGTAGATGCCGCCGATCGTGCGGACACGGCTGCCGGCTTTGAGCCCGTCAAGCATTGACTGATACTGCTTCTGACGCTTTTTGTTGCTGCGCGCCGAGAGCACAAACATGATGATGAGTGCCGCAATAAGAATTAGCGGCAGACCGAACTGGCTGAAAAATCCGGAGATCGCGTTGCCGGTTTCAGCAGACATTCCATCAAACAAAAACATTGTTAACATACCTTTCTCTGTCGGGTTAACCGTATTATCCATATTATTCTATATCACCGAGTGCAGAATGTCAAGTGCAGCGTTGAAATAGAATTATACCGTAAAAATACTCGGCGTGCGGCATCAGCGTTTCGGATCGTCAGCCGAAGAGCAGCGTGAATTTATCCAGCAATGCACATGGTTTGTAGGACAGTTTGGATTTTCGCAGACCCTCATCGCCGGTATCGTCCTGCCGGTTGATAAAGTTTACTCCGGGAAGTTTCATGCTTTCCGCAAAACACATTGCAAGCGTTTGATATGCGCCGGAAAAATCACGGAGCGCTTTTTCAATATGCACATGCAGCGTGTCGCCTACAATTTCGCCCGCGGAAGAATTTCTATCTGCTCTTGCGTGTATGATACGTTATTATCAGGTTTGTGTCGTAGAAGTAGCTGTTTCCCTGAGATATTGATTCTTCTTTCCCGGCGCTTACTAAAACATCCTCCACCGCTCCTTCTTTTGTTACGATGCCGAGCACGATGTCCGGAATTTTACGCGCAAATACCTGTCTGAATCCAAGCTGATAAAGATAATCGCTTACTTCAAGATAGTTTTTCTTTTTAAGTTTTGAAGCGGATAGGGGCATAGTTATTTTGCGCTTGCTGTGGTAGCGAATAACAACTTGAGCATTATGAGGGAATGCATAACCGTATTCAAAACTCGTTGCTTCCGCAATGTAAACGTTTTCCACTTCATAAATATAATAATTACTCTCGTCATCGACATCAGCTATCTGTTCACATCTTATGTTTACAAAGCCGTATCGCTTAAACAATGATAAAACAACATAGAGATGCTCTCCGCTGTAGTATATTGAAGAGTGCTCCATGTATATCGTATGGTATCCCTTTTTGAACAGTCGCTGCAACGGACGCTCTTTATACTTTGAATTGAAAGCTCTCGGTGTTCCAAGCAATCCGTTAGCGTCTACAGCGCTTGCAAAATCTTCGGGCAAAACGTTGTGGTTGCTTAGGAAAGTTTTTATAAGAGAAGAAAGAGTGTTAGCATAGTATTCGGGTATTGCGGAGTCATTGTTTTCGGAATCCATCCAGTACCGCCCCGTTACATGTCCCCAGTTATTGAAATCAACTTCAAAGTTCCAATCGGTCAGTTTGCTCTGAGATTCAACTGTCGCAAAGACCCTTGCGCCCTGAACGGATACGGATCTAACCCTTTTTGTGCGCCTTGCGGCAGTTTGAGCAAGTGCTTCAAAATCTTCGTATTTTATTTCATTGTCAATAAAGCAGTACATACGCTTGCGTTCGAATTCGACACGCTGCTTTCGTTCCCGCTCATCTCGTATTGTGTGCAGTTGCTCTGCGGATTTCTTGTACTTCGGCTGTTCCCAATAGACCTCGTCCTCAAGTTCCTCAGAATCATCCTCGTATTCCGCACATTCCTCTCCCTCTCCCCAATGCCTTTCACAGCTCGACTGAATGGCTTCAACACTTTTCGTTAATTTGTTAATTTTTGAATTTGCATACAAGCCTGCCGCGCCAAGAGCCACATATCGCCAAAATGCCATCGTTATTTCCTCCTATAGTAATCTTCAAACTGAAGCCTTCACATAAAATATAAACAGCTTACGTAAAACTTTTACAAACACTGCTGCGCCGGCTGTGGGGTCAGATGTGTTGAACCGAATCCGGAACAGACACGTCAAAAGCTTTTTGCTGTGATTTCGACGCACGGTCATGTTACCATCCGGGTTTTGTTTCTCAACAGACGCCGCTTATTTCACCGCAATATTATTATACCATATTTGAAACGGTTGCGGTACAGCGAATTGAAACGGCAATCGTTTCAACAAAAGTTTTTGAGAAAGTCGCTTAAAGCAGCTTTCCCAAACTCCAACAGAGTTGAATGAGAATTTACTCCGTTCAGTTAATTACTTCAAGTTCATCAAATAGATAATAACAATTGCTTGCATCAATATCATCAACGGAACCCCGACCGTGAAAAAATCATTGTTTTTTTTGTTGGTTTTATGCTTAAATAGATACATTGCCGCAAGCCCGCCAAGTGAGCCGCCGATGAAGCATAACCCCAGTAATACGATATTCCGAGTTCTTGAACGCTTTTTGACAGCAGCGCGCTTATCCAGGGCAAACACTATAAAAGTTATTATATTAATGACAATAAGGTAGAACAAGAATAATCTATATTTATGGAAAAAGTCCCAGAAAGCAAGAGTAAGCCTTTCCCCGTGAACGCCTTTCAGAACAAGAAACAACACCAGCTGTATCACGAAAACACAGGCAACAAATACACGCGACATCATGTTTCCCTTTAGTGCCTTCCTGTCAATAATAAGTATGGCGATGATTATGCCCAAGGAACCGCCCAAGATGGAAGTTATAGTCAGAAATTTGTCGATTTGTCCTTCGGGCGTGTAAGTATACAGCCAGGTGTTAATTGCAAACAGGATAAAGCCTATAACGTTAATGGCTATAAGATAATACTCAAGAAATCCCATTGGTTTTCTCCAATCTTTTTTGATGAATGCATTCAACCACGGCAACGAATGAATTTCCCAAAAAATACCTCGGATAGGGATAATTACTAAGGAAACGCCGCTTAAATATCATTCTAACAAAAAAGAGCTATAGTTTCAAGCCTTTTTGTAAATAAGCCAATATGGTTTCCCATCAAAACTCCAGCGTAAATTTGTCAAGCAGCGCACAGGGTTTATAGGACAGTTTGGATTTTCGCAGACCCTCATCGCCGGTATCGTCCTGCCGGTTGATAAAGTTTACTCCGGGAAGTTTCATGCTTTCCGCAAAACACATTGCAAGCGTTTGATATGCGCCGGAAAAATCACGGAGCGCTTTTTCAATATGCACATGCAGCGTGTCGCCTACAATTTCGCCCGCGGAAGAATTTCTATCTGCTCTTGCGTGTATGATACGTTATTATCAGGTTTGTGTCGTAGAAGTAGCTGTTTCCCTGAGATATTGATTCTTCTTTCCCGGCGCTTACTAAAACATCCTCCACCGCTCCTTCTTTTGTTACGATGCCGAGCACGATGTCCGGAATTTATGCGTAGTCATACTGAATCTGGTTGGTGATTGTGCCACCAGTCTTGACTGTGTATTCATACTTCAACGAAGGAGTCTTGTCATTCCAAGTGACAGAGAATACAGCCAAATTGCTGTCGGCGTCGACAACTACCAAAGTCTTGCGGTCTTTTGAGATTGCAAGGGCACTACCGTTTGTGCCGTTGAGGTAGTCGGCGATTGAGCCGGAGTTGAACAACTGGTTGCCATCGTTGTCGATGTATACAAATGAAGGACAGTTGGAAGCGTTGTTGCCAGCGCCGCGGCTTTGTGCAACCCACAGACCGCCTTCGTCAGGAACGATTTCAACATTGGTGTTGTCCATCATGTTGTGACCGAGCATTGCCGATGGAGCCTTGTCCCAAGTCAATGCTGTGCCGAGGTCGTAGCGCAATACGACATTGCCTGTGGCTCCGTCTGCATTGTAGTCCTCGTCGAATGTGTAAAGTTTGGTGTTCTCACCAGTGCCGTAGATTGCGGCTGCTGTTGTTGAACTGCCAAGCAGAACATCGCCGTTGAAGAGACGGCCGTCGTTGTCGCGTTTCGTGAATTGGAACAAGTTTGGAAGAGTCTCAGTCGTGTTGGCGTTGAGGTTTGCCGGGTCAAGCAGACGGATGCCTGATGTCGGGTCGTTCCAGTCAGAAATGAATACCACACCATTCTCGTTGATGCCTAAGCGGTAAGGAGAAGCTGTGTGAGATGCAGTATAACCGTCGGCACCGTATGCTTTCTCGCTTACGTTGAGCTTGTGGTCAAGGATGTAGACACCCTTGGCATACTTGTCGTTGGCTGTGCAGTTTGCAACGTAGATGTTGCCGAAGAACTGGCTTGTTGGAGTGTTGTCGATGACAAGACCGCGAGCCTTGGCAAATCCAGGAACAGAGGCTACCATGTTAGGACGCGCTGCGTTCTGGTTGGCGATTTCAACGCCCCATGCCAATTCGCCTTCAGGGAGTTGCTCGTTTGCGATAACCGCTGAATTGACGCCTTCTTTGACATCACCTGCAGGAACTGTTGCGAGAACCTCCTTGGTGTCTTTGTTCATCAATACGATGTTGGCGGCAGGAGCGGCGCCTGTAGCGTCGAATGTGAATGTGGTTTCTGTTTCGCCCACATTGGCTGCCAGATTGTAAGCATATTCATAGCTTACAGTAGGCTGCT
>OKRS01000187.1_pt1 | contig 48055 bp, 32 predicted proteins | sample 1601191 | NCBI WGS metagenome assembly OKRS01 (sample SAMEA3541509, study PRJEB24748) | human gut metagenome | biome: human gut; feature: human-associated habitat; material: faeces | place: China | collected 2012
ATATAGACATGCTGGACAAACCGTTTATTTATACGGTTGGATTGGTTATTTATGCGAATAGTCTGTCAGAATGTATACAGCCCATGTCTGATGGCACGGGAAGAGAATTCGCGTATATGTCTTCACATGCAACTAATCGCTATTTTATCCCGAATTGGGATATATATAGTAATTTTGCCTACATGCTTGGTTTTGATTAAAAAAACTGTATACTGTGATGTTCAATATCTAATTAAATTAAATGTTAAATCAGAAAAACAAGACAAAAATGACAAAACAATCCGTTTTGCACAGAAAACCAAATCTGGTTTGCCATGTAAATAATTCAGTTAAACCATCCATTCCACCCTATTAGATTATTTAACACAAAAGACACTCTTTCTTAACAGATTTTTACATATTTTCAGCACCCGGTTTTTGGAGACTGCAGGATTTATGAGTAAATTTGCAGTGTCTATAAAATAAAGTAACATCATACTAAAAATAAAGCAGAATCATACTAACCCTCCCCCACAAGAAAACTGAAACAAATGAAGAAATTACTGCTCATAATATGCACCACACTACTTGCCGCTGTCGCCGACGCCACACCGGCTGACGGACTTTGGCCCGACGGAACACAGATCGACAAATGGTTTTCCCACACGCAGAAAGTGGACAATGCCGCACTCGGCAAGCGCTACGTCGTTACCGACTACGGGGTGGACAAAGACAGCACCACGGTGCAGACCGCAGCCATACAGCGCACAATAGACCTTGCTGCAAAGAGCGGAGGAGGAGCCATCGTAATACCGGAAGGCACATTCCTCAGCGGAGCACTCTTCTTCAGACAAGGCACAAGCCTCGTGGTGGAAGAGGGAGGAAAGCTGAAAGGCAGCGACCGCATACAAGACTTCCCCGTAAGGGAGACACGGATAGAGGGACAGACCTGCAAATACTTCACGGCTCTCGTAAACGCCGACAACCTCGACGGCTTCACCATCGCCGGCAAAGGGACAATAGACGGCAACGGACACCACTACTGGAACGAGTTCTGGATACGTCGCAAATGGAACCCACAGTGTACAAACAAGGATGCGCAGCGACCGAGACTGGTGTACATATCAAACTGCAAAAACGTCACACTCCAGGACGTGCACCTCGTCAACAGTCCCTTCTGGACCACACACCTATACCGCTCACACCACGTGCGCTTTCTCGACTGCCTCATCTACGCCCCCACCAAGGGACTGAAAGCACCAAGCAGCGACGCCATCGACATCGACGTATGTCACGACGTGCTTATCGACGGATGCTACATGAGCGTCAACGACGATGCCGTAGCGCTGAAAGGAGGAAAGGGAACATGGGCAGACAAGGACAAGACGAACGGTCCCAACCGCAACATCATCATACAGAACTGCCGCTACGGAGTGGTGCACGGATGCCTGACGCTGGGAAGCGAAAGCGTATACGACAGGAACATCATTCTGCGAAACATAAAGGTGGACAAGTCCGACCGCGTGCTATGGCTGAAGATGAGACCCGACACACCGCAGCACTACGAATTCATCACCGTGGAGAACATCACCGGCACGACGGGCAGCGCACTCGTAATAAGACCATGGACGCAGTTCTACAAAAAAGACGAACGGAAGGACATGCCGCTCAGCCAATGTAACAACATCACGCTGCGCAACATCAGGATGGAGTGCAAAAACTTCTTCAACGTGGGCGAAAGCGACAACTACCGCCTCACCGACTTCACCTTCGAAAACATCAACGTCTACGACAGAGTGAACGCCTTCGACAAGAACATCATCGAGAACACCAAAATCAGAAACATGATGATAAACGGGAAAAAGATAACCGCCTCACCCCACACAAACAGCACCTGGTAGACAGGAAGCCTGCCGCATATCTTACACAAACACCACAACACGAAAAAACACAGCCAAGACACTACGCAAACACAATAAACCGGACAAATCTTCGTTTTTATTAGCAGGATACTGTAACTTTGCAAACCAAATGACAAGAAAGAAAAGAAACATAATGGCAATCCTGCTGCTCATGGCGGCAATAATTACAGCCAACGCACAGGAAAGCCAAACAGAATACAACTTCCTGAGACTACCCGTGAGCGCACATGCCGCAGCACTGGGCGGAGACAACATCAGTATCATCGAAGACGACCCTACCCTGATGTTCAACAACCCGGCACTACTCTCATCGGTAAGTGACAAAACGCTGAACCTCAACTTCATGACATACATGGAAGGCGCCACGACAGGAAGCGCCAGCTTCAACAGAATAGTAAACGACAAGGCTTCATGGGGAGTGACAGCACAATACATGAACTACGGGAAAATGAAGGAGACCGACGAGAACAACGTGCAGACAGGAGAATTCTCCGCACAGGAAATAGCTCTCGGAGGATCATTCAGCTACACTCTCGCCAAGAACCTCGTGGGAGGAATAAACGCAAAAATGGTGGCATCATACATTGGAGGATACAACTCCATGGGGGTGGGCATAGACCTGGGACTCAACTACTACAACCCGGAGATAGAACTGTCTGTATCTGCCGTGGCGAAAAACCTCGGAGGACAGACGAAAGCCTACGACGAGGAATACGGCAAAATGCCATTCGACCTGCAACTGGGAGCAAGCAAAAGCTTCGAAAACATGCCGTTCCGCATTTCTGCAACTCTCGTCGACCTCAACCACTGGAACTACAGCTTCGTAAACCACCTTGTGGTGGGAGCCGACCTCATGCTCGGCGACCAGTTCTACCTGGCAGGAGGATACAACTTCAGACGAGCCAAAGAAATGAAAATCGCAGAAGGAGGAACAGAGGAGGCTACCGAAAGCAGCCACGGAGCTGGGCTGTCGTTCGGAGCCGGACTGCAGCTCGAACGCTTCAAGCTGCAGGTGGGATACGCAAAATACCACGTGTCGGCAAGCTCCATTCTCGTCAACGTATCATACTGTCTATAACATCTGAATATGAACAACAAGAAAATAACTATCGCTATCGACGGATTCTCGTCATGCGGAAAAAGCACCATGGCTAAAGACCTTGCCAAGGAAATAGGCTACATATATGTAGACACAGGAGCCATGTACCGCTCAGTAACACTCTACGCCATGCACCACGGCATGTTCGGCGCTGACAATAGCATCGACACGGCAGCTCTCGAAAAAGCCATGCCGCAGATAAAAATATCATTCAGGCTGAATGCCGAAACAGGAAGACCGGACACATACCTCAACGGACAGCTCGTGGAGAAAGACATACGCACGATGGAGGTCTCATCGCGAGTAAGTCCGATAGCCGCCCTACCATTCGTGCGCAAAGCACTCGTAGAGCAGCAGCAGGCAATGGGGAAAGAAAAAGGTATAGTGATGGACGGCAGAGACATTGGCACCGTGGTCTTCCCCGACGCAGAACTAAAGGTATTCGTCACGGCATCTGCCGAAGTGCGCGCACAGCGACGATTCAACGAGCTGAAGGCGAAAGGTATGCCTGCCGACCTACAGAACATACTGAAAAACGTGCAGGAGCGCGACTATATTGACTCACACCGCGAAGTGTCGCCGCTGCGGAAGGCGGACGATGCCGTGGAGCTCGACAACAGCAACATGACCATCGCCGAGCAGAAGCAATGGCTACGCAACATCTTTGAGGAAAGAACAAGATAGAAACCACACCATACCCGAAGGGCAACGGAAGAAAAAAAAAGAAAAAAACGTGGCAGAAGAGAAACCGGAACGACGGACCCTTCTGCCACGCTTCATTTTATGCGGACATAAACTTAATAAGCCTCCGGCAAGTGTCGGCAGGTTAAGCCACAACCCATCAAACAAGCCCTAACGACCGATTAGGGTTAAATTTAAGTAAATAATATTTGTACCAGTACCATTATTATGGGATTTATTTGCTCCTATGAAAAACATGTAGTAACTTTACAGACTGAAATGAACAATCATTAAACCTATGGACATGAAAAAAACTCTTATAGCCCTCTTTGCAGCCCTGATGCTGCCCGTGGCAACATTCGCCGACAAATATACAGGACTCTGGAAAGAGTATGACGAAGCCGTGAAAAAAGACTTACCGAAGTCGCAGATTAACGTGCTGGAAAGAATTGCCGCTTCGGCGGCAAAGGAGAAAAGCTACGGCAACCTGCTGAAGGCTGAGGTGAGACGCATCAACACGCTGGCAAGCATCAGCGCTGACTCCATACCAGGGGCGATAAGAATGTTTGAAGCACAGGCAGCAAATGCCGGGAATAGCGACAAGGCTCTCGCCGCAGTATACAACTGCGTGCTGGCTGACGTATACGAAAAGGTGGAGTGGAAGAGCAACACCTTCCCAAATGCCGGACAGACCGCCAAGGACTATGCACGCAAAGCACTCGCCCATCCGGAGGTGCTCGCAGCAAAGAACACCGGAGGATATGTGCCCTTCGTAAAAGAAGGCACCGACAGCAGAATATTCAACAACGACCTGCTCAGCGTCGTAGGATACACGCTGAAAGAGTACAGACGCCTTAACGACTATTACAACAAGACAGGAAACCGTACCGCCGCACTCGTGACGGCACTCGACATGGTGGAAAGCGAAAACGGAGAAACATACCGATACAGCATAGCCGACAAAGCCAAGGGAAACAGATACATTGCAAGACTCGACTCCATAATAAGCATCTACGCCGACCTGCCCGAATGCGGAGAGGCGGCGCTGAGGAAATACGACTGCCTAAACAGATGCACCGACGTGACACCAGCCCAGAAGGCGGACTTCATAAACGCCGCCACAAAACGATGGGCAGCATGGAGAAACATTCCAAGGCTGAACAGCGAATATGAAAGACTCATACAGCCGAGCTTTGATGCAATAATGAAAGAAACAATGCTGCCCGGAAAGGCTGACACCATGGAGGTGACGGTGCGAAACATAAAAAACATAAAGACTACCATAACACGACTTAACCTCAGCGGGAACACGGATCTCATTGCAAACAAAAAAAAAGACTGGGCGAAAATCAAAAAGCTGATGATTGCGTCGTCTGCCATAACGGTAAATACCCCCGTCGCTCTGGAACACAAATATGACAAGAAGTGCTTCTACGTGGCTATGCCCAAGCTGAAGCCAGGACTATACGTCGTGGAGGTTTCTGCCGACGACAACGCTCTCGCTACGCAAAGAAACATGTTGGCTGTCAGCGACATATATATGGCAAGCATAGAACTTCCGGAAAGCAAGCAGAGAATTGTAGCCGTAAGTGCCACTACAGGACAGCCCATACCAGGAGCCAAGGTGCAGCTGACCTACAGCGACAGGACAAAGGCTACCGTCACCACCGACAGAAACGGAGAGGTTACAGTGGCTCTACGCAACAAAGACCTGCGACTTATGCGTGCCTACACCGCAGAAGACAACTTCATGCAGAACACCGACGCATGGACTTACTTCAACTACTACGGCAACAATCAGAAATACAGCCGCACCACTCTGTTCACCGACCGCGCCATATACCGTCCGGGACAGACCGTACACGTGTCGGCTGTGGCTTACAATATCGACGGCATACATTCCACAAAGGTGGCAAGCGGCAAGGAACTCACCATTACGCTGCGCAACGCCAACAATAAAACGGTAGCAGAAAAAAACGTCACCACCGACGACTACGGCACGGCAAGCGCAAACTTCACGCTGCCCGAAGGAAGCAGCATGAACGGAAGATTCGCCATCATAAGCCGGGGCAACGGCTTAGGATACCAGTCGTTTCTCGTGGAAGAATACAAAAGACCGACATTTGAAGTGACCATCGACAATGTTGACAAAGAATACCACAACGGAGACACGGTGAGAGTGAGCGGAAAGGCTATGACCTACGCCGGAGTGCCCGTACAGGGAGCAAGGGTGGCTTACAGCGTGAAACGCAACAAGGCAAAATGGTTCTGGAGATATTCCGACAACCAAGACACCGACAAGACCATGCTCACAGACACCATAGCTACCGATGCAGAGGGAAAATTCGAACTGCGCATTCCGGTCATCATGCCCGAAGGATATGAAGAGAAGAACGACAACGAAACGAACAGGTTCGTATGGCAGAGATACTACACCTTCACCGCCTCAGCACAGGTTACAGACAATGCCGGCGAAAGCCACGACGCAACAACAAGTCTGACTCTCGGCACCATGCCTACAACCCTGACCTTCGACATGCCAGACAAGGCAATAAAGGACAGCGTGCTCTGCGTCACCTTCAAGAGGCTTAACGCTTCTGCAAAAGAGATTAAGGGCGAAGTGAAATACTGGTTCGACAACAACCACAACAACGTCTACACGGCAAAAGCCAACGAAAAGACAAGCATCAACTGGAGCAAGATACAAGGCTTGGAGTCCGGAAAGCACAGACTGTGGGCTGTCTGCGACAACGACACCGTAAACCGACAGTTCGTACTCTTCAGCATCAGCGACACCAAGCCGGCGGAAAACACACCCGACTGGGCTTACCTTTCGTCAACAGTATTCCCGAAAGACGGTAAGCCGGTTTATGTACAGGTCGGCTCATCGTGCGAAAACACACATATCTTCTACACAGTAATTGCAGCAAAGAAGGTTGTTGAAAGCGGAGCATATGACGTAAGCAACAGCATCGTGACCATACCTTATTCTTATAAAGAGGAATACGCCGAGGGACTGCTGCTCAACTATATGTGGGTGAAAGACGGAGTGACATACTCACACAAGTTCTCCATCGCCCGACCTATGCAGGACAAATCGCTGAACATGAAATGGACCACTTTCCGCGACAAGCTTACACCCGGACAGAAAGAGACATGGACGCTGAACATTTCACGCCCTGAAAATACGGATGTCATAAACAAGAATTATCTTGACAACGAAGAGAAAGGATGCCAGCTGCTGGCTATGATGTACGACAAGTCTCTCGACCAGATAGCTAAAAGCAACTTCTCGTTCAGCCTCTCGCTGTCGCAAAACCTGCCTTCAACGGAATGGACGACCATGACGCAAAGAACCGTGTCGCAAGCAGCAAGCAAAGACATAAAAAGATTCTGGACAAAGCCTCTCGCCTTCAGTCACTTCGACTACAGCCTGGAAGAGCTTGCACGCGCTCGCTGGACTATAGAAACAGTCATCGACGAGTTGCGACCGACATCCATAAGAGGCTACGGAACGGTGTTGAAGGCAAAGGAAGAGGTTGTACGTTCGGAGTCTGCAACAGCCAACGAAGACAGAGACTATACTCCAAAAATAATAAAACACTCTGAAGTAAAGAGAGAGACCGAAGCTGACATGGCTGCCAACGGCAACGAAACGCAAGAAAAGACTGAAAGCGGAAACGCCGCCCTACAGATAAGGGAGAACATGCAAGAAACGGCGTTCTTCCATCCTGCACTATATGCCGACAAGGACGGCAACGTGAAAATATCATTCACCCTGCCGGAAAGCGTAACGACATGGAACTTCCGTGGCTTCGCACACGACAGGAACATGAACTACGGAATGATCGAAGGCGAATGTGTGGCAAGCAAGAAAATAATGGTTATGCCAAACATGCCTCGCTTCGTACGCAACGGCGACAAGGCTACCATAGCAACAAGAGTGGCAAACACCACCGACAAGGAGATTTCCACTACCCTAACCTTGCAGATGGTTGACCCGGCTACGGACAAGGTGCTATTCTCCAAGAAGCAGAAGGTCAGCATTGCAGCCAACTCTACCGCCAGCGCAACATTTGAATATTCGCCTGACGGCAAAAACGAACTGCTCGTCTGCCGCATTTCTGCCGAAGACAAAGACTATAGCGACGGAGAACAGCACTATCTGCCTGTTCTGCCCGATGCGGAAAGGGTGACAAACACCGTGCCTTTCACCTTCCTCGACAAAGCGGAAAAGAACATACTGATGGACAGCATCTTCCCGAAGGATGCCACAAACAAGAAACTGACGGTAGAATATACCGCCAACCCTACATGGCTGATGATACAGGCTCTGCCGCACGTGGCACAACACAGCGACAGAAACGCCATCAGCATGGCTTCGGCATATTATGCCAACGTGCTCGGAAAATATATCATGAACCAGTCGCCGGTCATAAAAAAGGTAGTGGAGCTGTGGAAAAAAGAGAACAAGAACGAAGAAAGCTCGCTGCTCAGCGCACTGGAAAAGAACCAGGAGCTGAAAACGCTTGTGCTGGAGGAGACGCCATGGGTCATGGACGCTGACAGAGAAACGGACCAGAAGAAGATGCTCTGCACCTTCTTCAACGAGTCTGCCATCGACTATAGCATCAGTTCCCTGCTGACGAACATGAAGAAGCTTCAGAACAGCGACGGCTCATGGAGCTGGTGGGAAGGCATGAGAGGTTCGGCAAGCATAACGGCACAGGTGGTGGAGACTCTTGCAAGACTAAAGTCTATGACAAAGGACAACAACGCCGACAAGATGATAGACAAAGCCATGGCGTATCTCGGAAACATCGTGGTAAAGGAATACGAAGACATGATGAAAGCTGAAAAGGCTGGCAGAAAGGTTTGCGTCTACGACAGCCATGCCATACAGTATTTATATATAAACACTCTGCTCGACAGGAAGCTTACCGGAAAGGAGAAACAGGCAAAGGACTATCTACTTGACTATCTGAGGAAGGACAGACAGCGCAACATTTATGCCAAGGCTCTGATGGCGGTCATCCTCAACAAGGACGGCAAGACTTCTGAGGCTAAGGAATATGTGGAAAGCATAAAGCAATATTCTATAACAAAGACGGATATGGGCAGATATTTCGACACAAGACATGCCAACTATTCATGGTTCGACTTCCGCATTCCTACACAGGCAGCTGCTATAGAAGCGATAAAAGCCGTATGTCCGGACGACAAACAGACTATTGACGAGATGCGTCTGTGGCTGCTGCAGTCTAAACGCACACAGGCCTGGGACACTCCGATAAACAGCGTGAACGCCGTATATGCCTTCATCGACGGCAACTACGAAGTGCTCAGCAACGGAAACAACGGAGGAATGACCATCGCCCTTGACGGAAAGAGCAAGACTCTGCCGAAGGTCTCTGCAGGACTGGGCTACTCGAAGGTGATCTATAACATTGACAAACAAAAGAACCTTACGATAAGCAAGACGGACAGCAACACGTCGTGGGGTGCTGCATACGCTCAATTCTCACAGAAGGCGGAGAACATAACGGACAATGGCTCCGGCATAAAGGTGAAGAGAGAAATCATCAGCGACAAGCGACAGAATGCCCTAAGTTGTGGAGACAAGATAAAAGTGCGCATAACCATCTCCGCCGACCGCGACTATGACTTCGTGCAGGTAGTGGACAAGCGTGCCGCATGTATGGAACCGGTAAAACAGATTAGCGGTTACCATTGGGGCTATTACTGCGTGCCGAAAGACAATGCCACAAACTATTATTTCGACAGTCTGGCAAAAGGCGAGCATGTGGTGGAAACGGAATATTATGTTGACCGCTCTGGTAATTATACCACCGGCACTTGTACAGTACAATGTGCATACTCTCCGGAGTTTACAGGAAGAACAGGAGCAAAGACATTGAACATAAAATAATAATACACATGCCGGATGCTACTAATAAAAAAGCAAACGCAATATAGAAACAAAACATAACACGATATGAACAACAAAACAATCATACTGTCATTGCTTGCCATGGCGTCGGCTGACGCTATGGCACAGCGAATACAAGCCAAGAACGAGATTATTGACTGCGGCAACGTGGTGTATGAGTCTCCCGTAACTGTGAAGTTTGAACTTACCAACAAAGGAAATGACCTGAACATCGACCAGGTAAGGGTCAGTTGCGGATGCACAACGGTAGACTATCCACGACAGACCATAAGCCGTGGAGACGCCTTCACGGTAACTGCCACTTATGATGCAAGACAACTCGGACACTTCGAGAAGGAAGTGGCTATATTCAGCAACTCGTCGAAGACACCCTTCTATCTTAAGATGAGGGGCGTAGTGGTTGAAGAGGCTAACGACTTTACCGGCAATTTCAAGCATACCGTAGGAGGACTGCTGGTAGACAAAAACGATGTGGAGTTTGACGACGTGAACCGTGGCGACTATCCTGTGCAGCTTATTCATATAAAGAACAACACAGGAGAGACGGTAAGTCCGGTCATCATGCATCTGCCGTCGTACATCACAGCTACAGTGTCGCCGACACATCTCGCACCGGGCAAGACTGGTGTGGCTTCGCTGAAGCTGGACTCAAGAAAGCTGCGCGACTTCGGACTGACACAGACATCCGTGTTCCTCGGAAAGAAACCGGGAGAGAAAGTAAGCATGGACAAGGAGATTTCCATATCGGCGGTTCTCTTGCCTGACTTCGACAATATGTCGGAGACGCAACTTGCCAATGCTCCGGAGATAAGACTCTCGGAAACGGAACTCGACCTCGGCTCTTTCGGTGACAAACCGACAAAGACAGGCACCATCATCATTGAGAACACCGGTAAATCGACTCTCGACATACGTTCCTTGCAGATGTTTACATCCGGCATGAGCGTTAAACTCAACAAGTCGAAACTAAAGGCTGGAGAACAGGCAAAGATGAAAATCACGGTAAACAAGAAGCAGCTACGCTCCGCAAGAAGCAAACCTCGTGTGCTAATGATTACCAACGACCCTAAGCAGCCAAAGGTGGTAATAAAGGTTAAGACAAAACAAGACAAGTAATAATTCAGTCGTCATTACTATAAGAGGTAAAGCATTTACTACAAAAAAAGAATGTAAGTTTACAAGTGAAACAGAATAAAAATATAACGACATACTAAATCTAAAGATTATGGAACACCCAGAGAACAGCAAAGAATATGCAGGACTGCAGGTCAATGAAGGAGTAGTTCAACCCTCAAATATAAACCCATACCTGAAGAGAAGCCGCTTCCGTCGCCGCGAACTGTCTGTCGGCGAAATGGTGGAAGGCATAGTAAAGGGCGACGTCACTATACTTAGCCAGGCGGTAACTCTCGTGGAAAGCGTCATTCCTGAGCATCAGAAGAAAGCACAGGAAGTGATAGAGAAATGCCTTCCATACAGTGGCAACTCCGTACGTATCGGTATAAGCGGTGTGCCGGGAGCCGGTAAGAGTACATCTATAGACGAATTCGGAATACATATGTTAGACCGCTTCGGCGGAAAACTTGCCGTGCTTGCCATTGACCCAAGTTCAGAACGCTCTAAAGGAAGTATTCTCGGCGACAAGACTCGCATGGAGAAGTTGTCTGTAAGGAAAGAGTCCTTCATCCGTCCCAGCCCATCAGCAGGGTCTCTTGGCGGCGTAGCTCGCAAGACCCGCGAAACCATTATACTATGCGAGGCTGCAGGATACGACAAGATTTTTGTGGAGACTGTAGGTGTAGGACAGAGTGAAACGGCCTGCCACTCCATGGTTGACTTCTTCCTTCTGATACAGCTTGCAGGAACGGGCGACGAGCTGCAAGGCATAAAACGAGGCATCATGGAGATTGCCGACGGCATTGTCATAAACAAATGTGACGGAAACAATGTGGACAAATGTCATATCGCAGCAACAAACTTCAGAAACGCCCTCCACTTCTTCCCCGCTCCGGAAAGCGGATGGTTGCCAAAGGTTCTTTGCTACAGCGGCTTCTACGGCACTGGCATTAAGGAGGTTTGGGATATGATTTACGAGTATCTCGACTTCGTAAAAGACAATGGGTATTTTGAGTACCGCCGTAATGAGCAGAACAAATACTGGATGTATGAAACAATAAACGAAAGCCTGCGCAACAATTTCTATAACAATGCGCATATACAGGAGAGTCTACAGACTTTCGAAGAGCGTGTTCTGCGTGGCGAAAAGACAAGTTTTGCCGCAGCAAGCGACCTGCTGAAGATGTATTACAACGAGCAACAGTTCTCACAGAACACACAGCTCTAACACCTGGACAATACAGCTCTGTGAGTTTAAACACCCTGTTTATTCTCACAGAACTTCCAGTCCTCCAGGCTCTCTCTGAGCTCCCTGGGCTTCCAGTTCCCATAAACAAAAGAATATGCAACCCAAAATAGAAATTGACAACGGCAGCGGCTTCTGCTTCGGCGTGACAACAGCCATCAGCAAGGCAGAGACCGAACTTGCTAAAGGCAACACCTTGTATTGTCTCGGTGACATTGTACACAATGGTATGGAATGTGAAAGACTCAAAAACATGGGACTTATCACCATCAACCACGAGGAGATGAAGAAGCTGCACAACGTGAAAGTGCTGCTGAGAGCCCACGGCGAACCACCGGAGACATATGCACTGGCAAAGGAAAACAATATTGAAATCATTGATGCGACATGCCCTGTCGTGCTGCAGCTGCAGCGCAGAATAAAGCGACAATACGACAACAACCAGAGTGCGCAGATTGTGATTTTCGGCAAGCCCGGCCATGCTGAGGTGCTTGGACTTGTAGGACAGACCAACAGCCAGGCAAAGGTCATAGCACATTTCGACGATGTGGAAACGCTCGACTTTGGCAAAGACATTTATCTTTACTCGCAAACCACCAAGTCGCTCGACGAGTTCCACCGCATCATTGAATATATACAGGACCACATCTCGCCCACAGCCACCTTCAGAAGTTTCGACACGATATGCCGACAAGTGGCTAACAGGATGCCTAACGTAAGCGGTTTTGCCTCACGCCACGACCTTGTACTGTTCGTATGTGGAAGAAAAAGCAGCAACGGAAGGGTACTCTATAATGAATGCAAGCGCATCAACCCCAACAGCTACCAAATTGAAGATCCATCAGAAATCCAAGCCGAATGGCTGAAAGGTGTTGCCTCCATCGGCATCTGCGGAGCCACAAGCACTCCAAAATGGCTTATGGAACAATGCAAAGAAAAGATTGAGGAAATCATGGAACAATGAATCTCCCATCTTCATTCCATATAGCATCCTTACATCATAGCAACTTATACTATATGGCTACCACTTCAGGTAGCCATATTTTTCTTTACACCATATCTGCCATGAGTTTACAAGATTCTGCCAAAGCACGTAAGCTCCCGGCGCGACGGCAGCCACAGGATTCAGGAAAGTGACAGTAAGCCATATTCCCACAATGGTGTTCTTCTGACCAAGAGCCTGTCCGGCACTAACCCTGTCGCCATAAAAACCTCCCACCCATTTGCCAATGGCAAACTGTATAAGCGTAATGAAAAGCGGAAGTATGACAAGCAAGGCAAGAGTCCAACCGCCAACTTCTGCATCCATAATGTTATGCACCGTCATGCCCGTAACTATACTAAGATTAAACGCCCACATATAGAAAGCAAGATTCTTATAACTCTTTACCCAAGCAGCAAGTTTCGGCAAATAACGTCTTGTAAGCAAAGCCAGACACAATGGGAGAAGCAACACCGTAACCACTCTTCTTAGTATCATAAGGAAAGCAAAAAGGAATGTTATGTCGCTACCCTTTTCCACCATAGGGAAGAAGAACGGAATAATAAGGCTCGTCACGATATTCGCTATCAAGGTATAAACCGTAAGCGATGCTATACTGCCTCCCAGCTTCTCTGTCACTACAGCCGCTGCAGCTGCCGTAGGACATATAAAGCAGATGAAACAACCTTCAAGCACAAGCTTTGTGTCCATACTCGCATTACCGAACAGGCAAATCAACAGGACAAAGAAAGCAGAAATCGCCGTTCTTATAAACTGTAGCCAGAAGTGCCATGTCCTCGGACGCATATTCTCCATGTCAATCTTACAGAACGTGACATATAGCAAAGCAAAGATTACATACGGGACAACGTCCACACACCAAGGTCCCACAGTATTGCCAACAGGCTGCAACACAGGAATCTCAGAAAACAGCATATAGACAATTGTTCCGAACAGAAGGGCACACAGCAGTGTCCATTTCCTTATAAAAGTAATTATTCCCATAACATTCGCTGAATAAAACACTGCAAAAGTAACCATTTATATTGGTATAACAACCAAAGGATATTGTTATTCAGCTATTCTTTAACTCTGAATAACAATAAATCTTCTATTGCAAACTTAAAACTTTTTACTTTCGTTATACTTATTTATACGGCAACATACCTAATGGTAGGTATTAATACGTACCTTTGCATACGTTATATTAGTCATTATTAGGTATAAGATTATGGAAACTAAGGAGAGAGAAAAGAGAATATACCGGGTGACACTGATGGGAAGCGTAGTTAACGTTATCTTGTTAGTGTTCAAGTTCATTGCCGGAATACTCGGCGGCTCAGCCGCCATGATTGCTGATGCAGTACATTCGCTGTCGGATTTTCTGACCGACATCATCATCATTGCGTTCGTAAGAATAAGCTCTAAGCCAGAAGACGAAGACCATGACTACGGACATGGAAAATATGAAACACTTGCCACTTCCATCATTGGCCTTGCATTGCTCATGGTGGGGTTATACATATTCTATAATGGAGCGAGACAGATATGGGATGTTATGCATGGGGCAGAAATAGAACAACCGGGCCTTGTAGCCCTGATTGCAGCTATAATAAGCATTCTGCTGAAGGAATGGACATATCGCTTCACGGTAAGCGTAGGCAAGAAAGTGGAGTCGCAAGCCGTAATAGCAAATGCCTGGCACCACCGAAGTGACGCTCTTTCTTCCATAGGCACAGCCATAGGTATAGGAGGAGCTATATTGCTTGGCAAAGGATGGGCAGTACTTGACCCTGTAGCAGCACTGGTGGTAAGTGTCTTCATAGTAAAGACCGCACTCGGACTGCTAAGTACTTCCTCCGGTGAACTACTTGAAAAGAGTCTGCCTAAGGAAGTAGAAAAGAAAATTGTGGACATCGTTGAAAGCGAACCGGAAGTAAGTGAAGTACATCACCTGTGTACAAGGCGAATTGGCAATAATATAGCTATAGAGATGCATATTCGTATGCCTGGTGAGATTTCTCTTAAGGATTCCCACACACGTGCCTCCAACATAGAAAGGATGCTAAGGCAACACTTTGGCGAGCATACACACATTAATCTGCATGTGGAACCACTAAACCCAAAAAAGAAAAGGGAACATACAAAACAATGTACATTCCCAATCTTCTACTTATTTATGATTCCGCCTTTCAGCGTTTTAGTTTAAACGAGTTCTCGATACTTGCTATCTCATCAAGGAAAAGCTTATCCACTTCCAATCGTTTCTCCACTTTCGAGCAACTGTGTATAACCGTTGAATGGTCTCTGCCTCCCATCAGCTTTCCTATTCTTGAAGCCGGCATCTTTGTATACTTCTGAGCAAGATACATCGACACCTGACGTGCCTCCACATATTCCCTCTTGCGGCTTCTTCCATTTACGGCTGCCACTGTAACCTCAAAATGATTACATACTGAGTCGAGAATATCATCAATAGTAAGCGGATTGTCATCTATCTTCACAGCACGCTTTATCACCCTCTCTGCAAGACGCATATCAATGTTGCTGTTGTATACCACAGAATAAGCCATAAGGGAATTTATCACACCCTCAAGGTCCCTCACGCTTCCATTAGCCGTTTGAGCAATGAAACGTACCACATTCTCCGGGATACGAAGTCCGTCACGCTTTATCTTGTTCTGAAGGATATCCATACACAGCTCTACATTCGGTTTTTCGAGCTCTGCAATAAGTCCACAACTAAACCTCGTCAAGAGACGGTCGCTCATACCCTGAAGGTCCACCGGCGGACGGTCACTGGCAAGTATTATCCTCTTGCCGTTCATAAAGAGATGGTTGAAGATATGGAAGAATGTCTCCTGCGTTTTAGTTGCCGATGTCCATTCCTGTATATCATCTACTATCAGCATATCTATCGTCTGATAGAAATTGATGAAATCGTTCACCGTATTATTGCGCACAGCATTGGTATATTGCACCTGGAAGAGGCGAGCACTGATATACAACACTCTCTTTGCCGGATACAACTGCTTAGTACGTACTCCGATAGCATTTATCAAGTGAGTCTTTCCGCAACCCGACGGTCCATACACAAACATCGGGTTAAACTGCGTCGTGTTCGGATGTTCTGCTATTGACATACCCACCGAACGTGGCAGTTTATTGCTTGCGCCCTCTATATAGTTGGAAAAAGTGTGATGAGGGTTCAGCTGTGATGGAATCTGTTGCGAACGCGCAGCATCCATCTGTGTCGGAGACTGGTTGCCTCTTGTATTGCTCCTCACTTCCTTTTCGTTGATTCCCGCAGGAGGATCAGAAGGCAGAATCTGAGCCAGATTATTAGTCTTGTCTGTAACGACACGATAAGAAAGCCGTATGCCCTGGCCGAAATTCTTGGTCAGCACCTTTCCCAGAAGATCAATAAAGTTCTCCTCCAGGTACTCGTATACAAACGGGCTTGGCACCTGAAGCAGCAGCGTACGAGTCTTCTCATCAAACTTTTCGAAGACTATCGGCTTGAACCACGTATTGAATTGCTGTTCTGAAACGTTCTCTTTTATGAGCAAGAGACTTTTGTCCCATACAGCATTGGGATTTTCAGTCATACTTTATTTATAAAAAGATATTGGTCTTACGACGTTTTTCCTAATCGATTTGTTCCTTTTTCTATTACTGCATCTTTCGATGCCTAACGAAAAAGTGTTGCAAATTTCGCAAAAAAAAATGGAAAAGACAAATGAGTGTAATGTTTTTTTTGAAACAATTTTGTAAAGTGCTTTATACTTGTACTTTACGAAAAGTTAAAGAAAAAAAACAGTGACATGCCCTTCTCCAAGCATGTCACCGATCTTTATTTATCTTATCCCTGTTTATTTGTCTTTCCTTCCGAACACAGAGAAGTGTACATATCTCTTTGGATGTGACTTCAAGTCAATAAGCAAGGAGTCTGCCGACTTGACCGTTGCATTCAGGTTGTAATACAAATTCGGGTCACGCATCAGCAAGCCAAGACTACCTGTATTGTTGTTCAGCTGGTCTGTAAACGCCTGAACATTATCAAGTGTAGCATTGACCTTGCGCATTGTACCCTCCACATCAACCTTACTTAAGTTCGATGTAACCACCTGCGCATTATCCATTACACCATCAGCCTTAGCCAACAAGCCTGGCATTCTGCGGTTAAGCGTACCGAGCAGAGTATTAAGCCGTCTTGTGGAAACCGTAAGATTACCCGTCACGGTCTCTACATTATGCAAGGAGTTCGCTATTGCAGGGTCTTGGAGCAAGAGATTTACACTTGCAAGAATAGAGTCGAGCTTTGGAAGCATGTCCTGTACTACGGGGATGAGATCTTTCATCTGTCCCATAGCACCGTCGTTTATCCCTCCGACGATAGTCTCGCCCGGGTTCACTCTCTCACGAGGATTGCTCGCAAGCAGCAAATTGACCTTCACATTACCCATCAAGTCGCTGACAATCTCCGCACTGCTTCCTTTCGGTATACGCATATCTTTATTGATGTCAGCCTCTACGATTATGTCTTTCGACTGAGAATAGTCATAAACGATTCCTCTCACCACTCCCACCTTATAGCCATCGGCATAAATAGGAGATGAAGACGACAGGCCGCTAATATCCCGGAATGAAATATAATAGCGGTTATCCGTGGAGAACAGATCGAGTCCTTTCAGAAAGTTCATTCCAAGAAAGAGAACCACGAGTCCTACTATTGCAACAATTGCAATCTTTACTTCTTTTGTAAAATATTTCATATATAGTCTTTTTATTTCTATCTACACCTTAATTATATTAATGTTTCGCAAGTTTCCAACTTGCGAAACAGCTGACAAGTTGACAAGTTAACAAGTTGACAAGGAAACAAGAGACGAGCTAACGTCTTTTATTTTTGAACATCCGGATTGCTTCTGTTATGTTCATCTTCTCACCATTTCTGAAGGCTACGACAAAGGCACCAGGAAAGTCCTCTGCCAACGTTCCGCGCATGCGGTTTATCTCATTATAGTTAGTTGACGCTCCGATTGTATATTTGTACATTCCGCCTTCCTCATAACAATCTACATCATCACGTTTCTTAAAGCGCGGACTGCTTGACGGCAGTTTGGTACTACTTGCCAAAATCTGCACCTTGAACACAGGCTGGTCTGCCTGTTTGTCATCCGTCTGAGCCTTTGCCACAGGCTGCACAGCCCGTGTAACAGGCTGCGGTTTCTTCTCCTCCGGCTCTGCTTTCTCAACAGGTTTCGACGATGGCTTTTCCGGTTTGTCATCATCATTGAATTCCTTCGGCACAATACTTGGTATCTTCACCTTCGTACTGTTTTTCGCTTCATACGGCACTGTAAATCCCGTTGAGTTGTCATTCTTGTATTTTACAAAAGCATTATATATACCTCTTGCTATATTGTCCACGCTCGTCTCGTCGTTCAGCAAACGCTCTTCGTCGGGAGTTGTAATAAAGCCAAGTTCTATAAGACAGGCAGGCATTGATGTCTCTCTAAGCACGAGAAACACATCCTGCTTAACCCCCTTGTCCGGTCTACCTGCCGTACCACATACGTTCTTCTGCACGAGTTTGGCAAGTTCCACGCTCTTTGCCATATTCTTGTCGTGTATAAACTCAAACATAATGGCACTCTCCGGAGAGTTAGGGTCATATCCTTCATACCTTTGCTTATAATCACTCTCATAAGTGATTACTGCATTCTCACGTTGTGCGGCACTCAGCTTCTCATTGGAGCGGCGCATACCCATGGTATAAGTCTCCAAACCTCTTGCTATTCGTCCTGCAGGAAGGGCATTCGTATGAATAGATATAAAAACGTTTGCCTTATTCTTGTTTGCTATATCAGCTCTTTTGTGCAAAGGGATGAAGACGTCAGTCTTTCTTGTATATATGACTTTCACATCGGGGCAGTTCTTTTCCACATACCTTCCGAAAGCCAACGCCACTCTAAGGTTGATATCTTTTTCGTTTGAGAAGCTTCCTCTTGCTCCGGCATCATGGCCTCCATGTCCGGCATCAATCACAAGCGTAAAAGCAGAGGCAGCGTTTGCCACAAACGTTGCCAAAAACAATAGAGCCATTACAAGAGCGGCTCTCGTCTTATAGTATTTTTCTTTTACCACTGATGCAAAGTTAAAAATAAGTTTCGTCTTGTCATAATAAAAAAGAAAATTAATTGCACCGGATTAGCAATTTTCGTCATTAATAAAGTGCAACAGAACACCTGCGCCGTCACAATCGGCTCCCATCGGAGGGTTTACCTTTGTAAGTCTTACCGTCAGTTCGCTAATCAGCGGCATGGTTTTCAGAAGTCTCTTCCCTATTCTGCCTGCCACGTGTTCCAACAGTTTCGAAGGGATATCCATCTCCGACTTCACTATCTCATACACTTCCGCATAATTCAGCGTATCCGTCACGTCATCGCTTTCCGTAGCCTTCCCTAAAGGATAAGATGCCGAGAGAGACACAAGGAAGTCTCCCCCCGTGAGTCTCTCTTGTTCCAGCACACCGTGATGGGCATGGAACCGCATATTATCTATAAATATCTGTCCTGACTTCAACATATTATCCACATCTTGACGAGCCACAATTCTTGCAGATAAGGCATCCTTCCTGATATACAAGCGTTTCCTGTCCGCAAACCGGACACTTCTGTCCCTTTGCCTCCGTACCGTCCTGCACATACTTCTTCAGAGCTCTTTCCACACCAATCTTCCATGTGTTTATGCTCTGGCTGTCCATCTGGAGCGAGCCTACAAGCTTTATCACATTAGCTATCGGCATACGGTAACGAAGTACGCCGGAAATCAGTTTTGCATAGTTCCAGTACTCCGGATTGAACTTCTCGCTCAGTCCCTCAACGGTGGTCTTGTATCCGCGTTTGTTCTCAAACTGGAAGTCATATCTCTTCTTGCCGCTCTCGTCAAGTTTCTTTATTATCTTTCCTTTGCTTACGCTCTTCGGAAGCGAGATGCCCTCCTCATCATCCTGAAGACCCGTAAATATCTCATAAGGATAGCCATCCAGCAAGCCTACGAAAGCCACCCACTTCTCCTTGTTGTTCTGGAAGCGTACCACATCACACTCCAGTTCATTCGGCCGGACTTCCGTCACCTGAGGCGGTTCACATACGTGTTTTGCCTCCGGAACCTTCTTGTCTTTCTTCTCAACAGCTATCATAACACCAGAGCGGGAGCCGTCACGATATACCGTACAGCCCTTGCAACCCGACTTCCACGCCTCTACATAGAGTCGGTTGACGAGTTGTTCGTCTACATTATTCGGCAGGTTTATCGTTACGCTGATGCTATGGTCTACCCATTTCTGGATGGCTCCCTGCATACGAACCTTCATAAGCCAGTCCACATCATTTGCCGTAGCTTTATAATAAGGTGACTTCGCCACGAGTTCATCAAGCTCTTCCTGGCTATAACGCTTTTCGGTGTCATAGCCGTTTACCTTCATCCATGTAAGGAACTTATGATGGAACACGATGAACTCCTCGAAAGAGTCTCCCGACTCATCCACGAAATCCACATGCACATCGGCATCGTTAGGATTCACCTTGCGACGACGCTTATATACAGGCATAAAGACTGGTTCTATTCCGCTTGTTGTCTGAGTCATCAGACTTGTCGTTCCTGTCGGTGCAATAGTCAGACAGGCAATATTTCGCCTGCCGTATTTCTGCATATCCTCATACAGCTGCGGGTCGGCTTCCTTGATACGGTTTACGAAAGGATTGTTCTTCTCTCTTTCCGAGTCGTAAACACTGAATGCCCCGCGCTCTTTCGCCATCTCCACTGATGAGCGGTAAGCAGCAAGAGCAAGCGTCTTATGAACCTCTACAGAGAAGTCCGTTGCCTCCTGCGTTCCATAGCGCAAGTTCATTGCCGCAATCATGTCACCCTCTGCAGTAATGCCGACACCAGTACGACGTCCCAAGCTACTCTTGTGCTTTATCTTCTCCCATAGATGCAGCTCCGTATATTTCACATCATCAGTCTGAGGGTCGCTCTTCACCTTTTCTATTATCTGGTCTATCTTCTCCAGCTCCATATCCACGATGTCATCCATTATGCGCTGGGCAATGGCTACATGCTTCTTGAAGAGCTCGAAGTCGAAATAAGCCTCAGGAGTGAACGGATTAACCACATAGGAATACAGATTTACCGACAGCAGTCTGCAGGAGTCATACGGACAAAGCGGTATCTCTCCGCATGGGTTTGTCGAAACGGTACGGAAGCCAAGGTCAGCATAGCAGTCAGGAATGCTCTCTCTCAAGATAGTATCCCAGAACAACACGCCCGGCTCTGCACTCTTCCATGCGTTATGCACAATCTTCTCCCACAGCTGTTTGGCGTTTACCTTTTTCTGAATCTGGGGGTTAAGTGAATAGACTGGGAACTGCTGGGTGTATTCTTTTCCCTCCACAGCGCATTGCATAAACTCATCATCAAGCTTGACAGAAACGTTGGCACCCGTAATTCTTCCTTCCTGCATCTTTGCATCTATGAAAGCCTCACTGTCAGGATGCTTTACGCTGATAGACAACATCAGCGCACCACGACGTCCGTCCTGCGCCACCTCTCTTGTAGAATTGCTGTAACGCTCCATGAAGGGCACCACTCCCGTTGAGGTAAGAGCCGAGTTATTTACGGGCGAACCCTTAGGACGCAGCTGCGACAAATCATGACCTACGCCGCCACGCCTCTTCATCAGCTGCACCTGCTCCTCATCCATCAGCATCACCGCTCCATAGGAGTCGGCATCGCCATCAAGACCAATGACAAAGCAGTTCGACAACGAAGCCACCTGATAGTGGTTGCCTATTCCTGTCATCGGGCTTCCTGCCGGCACGATGTATCTGAAATGGTCGAGCAACGGGAACACGTCTTCTTCCCGCAACGGATTATTGTATTTGTTCTCTATTCTTACAATCTCCTTAGCTATGCGGCGATGCATATCCTCCGGCGTTTTTTCATATATATGACCGAAGCTGTCCTTCAGCGCATACTTGTTAGCCCAAACCCGGGCTGCAAGCTCATCACCATTGAAATAATCTTTCGAAGCATGAAATGCCTCTTCAAACGTATATGTATTTTTCTGTTCCATCATTTTATTATATATAGGTAGATAAGTCTTTCTGATAGGTTGCTTTTTTAACCTTGCAAAGATAAAGACTTTTACGGACATGAAGAAATAAACAATAAGAAAGTTATAAAAACAATACTGCCCCTGAACCACATTTTGCGAGAGCAGGGAAAGAAAATGAGCATAATTCTTCATGTATATTCATACACTTTGAACTATGAATATTTATTCAATTTCCCAAATATACAAGTCCTTCTATAAGGGGATTAATTCAATTACTTTTAGAAATTACGTAACTTTCCGATAGAAAGTCGGTAACTTTCTCATAGAAATTACGTAACTTTCTTTTTTAGGTCTTTTTTACCCGTTAAAATACGGTTATGGATTTTTATGCAAAACAAGAATTTAATATTACAAAAAATACACTTTTTATTTGCAGATTCAGATATTCTTTATACCTTTGCATTATTACATTTAGTCGATAAACATTTAACAACAACCGGTAATTAAATATCTATCAGTCGCATGGACTACAATAAGACAGAAAACAATGACGACTTGAGATATCATCACAGTCATCATCATCATCACAAGAGCCATACTCCTGATGCTTCAGAGATATTCAAGAGAAACAGTTTCATGTCTATGAAACGCCGTAAGGAAATGGGTAAAATTCTTTACGTCGTTATGATTATAACTGCCATTCTCGTCATTGGAGCATGCATATTGGCTACCATTTCGGAATAGCAATCATCAGAAAGAATAAAAAAAACAACTGCAAAATCAAGATTATGATTATCTTGATTTTGCAGTTGTTTTTTATTTACAGGCAGCATATTCGGTTATATGCTGCCTGAATATTGAATATTAGTCTACAACGATTGGCTTGTACTTAGGCACAAGAATCTTCATTATAATCCAGCCGATGAGATAAGCCACGGCACAGATGCAGAACACAATCATGTAACCACCCTTCTTGCCGTCGAAGCCCATGAAGCTGAATGTTGCAGCATTCTCTGCGTATGTAAAGAGCATACCGGAACCCTTGTTGATAAGGAATGAACCGATACCTCCTGCCATTGCACCGATACCGGTGATTGTAGCGATAGTCGACTTAGGGAACATGTCACCGATTGTGGAATAGAGGTTTGCCGACCAAGCCTGGTGTCCTGCGCCGAGCAGACCGATGATGACAGCCACCCACCATGCGCTGATCTCACCCATTGGCTGTGCAATAAGTCCGAGCAATGGGAAACAAGCGAATATCAACATGGCACGCATACGGCCGATATATGGGTTCATGCCTTTCTTGTCAACGAAATATGTAGGCAGATAACCGCCACCGATACTCAACACCGTAACGATAGCATACAATGTGAAGATAAGTGCGATAGCCATCGGACTGTCTGAAGTATATCCATATACATCAGAGAAGTATGCCGGTGCCCAGAACAAGAAGAACCACCACACACCGTCGGTCATGAACTTACCTACGATGAACGACCATGTCTGTGGGAATGTGAAGCACTTCAGGAAGCCGATTGTCTTCTCTTCTGTTGCAGGAGCAGCCTCTTTTGCTTCTGCCTCTTCTGCTTCCTCATCCTGCTCTATATATGTAAGCTCAGCCTGGTTGGTGAACTTGCTGCTTCTTGGTTTGTCATACAGCCATATCCACAGGCCCATCCATACATAACCAAGCACACCGATAACGACGAATGCCATCTCCCATCCCCATGCATTTGCAAGCAATGGAATAGTTGCAGGAGCTGCAAGAGCACCTACGGAAGCACCGCTGTTGAAGATTGATGTTGCGAATGCACGGTCTTTCTTTGGGAAATACTCTGCTGTAACCTTTACCGCAGCAGGGAAGTTTCCTGCCTCACCGGCAGCAAGCACCAGACGACATGACAAGAAGAGCCACACACTGACTGTTGCTATTGCCACGGCTGCTTCGGAGCCAACCTTTACCATACGCAGAGCCTCGATAGAGTCATAACCCTCGATGAGCATTGCTGCCTCACCGCAGAGGGCGTGGAGCACGGCACCTGTTGACCATACGAAGATGGCAATAAGATAACCTTTCTTTGTTCCCATCCAGTCAACGAACTTACCTGCAAAGAGATTGCAGACAGCATAAAAGATTGAGAACCAACCGGTAATCGTACCATAGTCATCGTCTGTCCAGTGGAATTCTGGAGCGATAAAATCTTTCCATGTCAAAGAAAGAACCTGACGGTCCATGTAGTTGACCGTTGTTGCCAAAAACAGCAACGCACAAATAACCCAACGGAAGTTGGACATTTTAGTAGTTTGTATTGAAGCCATTTCTTATTTTAAGATTAATAATTAATTTTTTTTGTGCTTGCAAAGATAATGTTTTTTTCAGTATTTCATACATTTATAATTAGAAAAATACAATTATAAAGCAGAAAGTCTGCTGTATAAGACTATTATACAACAGACTTTCACTAAAATATAACTTTTTTATCAGTCTTGGTAATATACTCTCTTCACCCTGTCACTTATGCTTGTAAGCACCTCATAAGGTATGGTGTCGAGCACATCCGAAAGCACCGTAACCGGCAGATTGTCGCCGAAAATCTCCACCATGTCACCTTCTTTGCATTTTATGTCTGTCACATCTATCATGGCTACATCCATACAGATATTTCCCACATAAGGTGCTTTTTGTCCGTTTACGAGGCAATAGCAGTTGCCACGTCCGAGATGACGGTTCAGACCATCTGCATATCCTATAGGTATTGCCGCTATCTTGCTGTCGCGTGTCAGATGTCCCTTACGGCTATAGCCCACGGTTTCTTCCTTCGGCACATCACGAAGCTGCAGTATCGTTGTCTTCAGCGTACATACATTATTCAAAATACGGTTGTCTCTGCTGTCGATACCATACAGTCCGAGTCCGAGACGACACATATCAAGCTGTCTTTCAGGGAAATGCTCTATTCCGGCAGAGTTGTCGATATGGCGCAGAATCTTGTGCTGGAAAGCTGCCTGCAGCTTCTTGCTTGCCTCGTCAAACAGATCAAACTGCATCTTCGAGAAGCTGTCGAAGTCATCGCTGTCAGAGCCTACGAAATGCGAGAACACCGAACGGGGGATGACTGCATTCTGCGACTTCAGCCGCTTGATGAGCTCTTCCATGTCGGTCTTCGGGTTGAAGCCCAAACGGTGCATTCCCGTATCAAGCTTTATATGTACCGGATAGTTTGTAATGCCTTCCTTTCTTGCTGCCTTAACCAAGGCGTCCAAGAGTCGGAAGCTGTATACTTCCGGTTCAAGATCATAGTCGAACATGGTCTTGAAGGCTGTCATTTCCGGGTTCATTATCATGATGTTGCTTGTTATGCCGTTCTTTCTTAGGGTCACTCCTTCGTCGGCAACAGCAACGGCAAGATAGTTCACTCTGTGGTCCTGCAAGGTCTTGGCAACTTCCACAGCACCGCTTCCATAGGCATTTGCCTTAACCATACACACAAGCTTTGTTTCCGGCTTCATAAACGAACGGTAGAAGTTAAGGTTGTCTACGAGAGCACGAAGGTTCACCTCCAATATCGTTTCATGTACTTTCTGCTCCAGCATGTCGCTGATATTGTCGAATCCGAAGCAACGCGCTCCCTTTATGAGTATCACCTCGTCTCGCAATGTTGAGAACACAGGACTATTGATGAAGGAAGTGCAGTCCTGGAAGAAATACTTCTCCCCTACATTTATCTTGTCAGACTGCGACATAAGGTCGGTACCGATACCGATGAATTTCTCCACTCCTCTTTCTACACAGAGTTCCGAAACCTCCTTATACAGTTCTTCCTTCTTTATTCCGCTTTGCAGGATATCGCTGAGTATCAGTGTTCTGCGACGCCCCTTATGGTCTGGTCTGCGGCTTATGAAGTCAAGGGCTATATCGAGAGAGTTTATATCCGAGTTATAGGAATCGTTGATAAGTGTGCATCCATGCTGCCCCACTTTCACTTCCAGACGCATTGCCACAGCCTCTATCTTTGCCATACGCTCCGACATGACCTCAGCACTCAGTCCGAGTGACAGACAAACGGCGGCGCAAGTGATGGAGTTTTCTATCGAAGCCTCGTCTATGAACGGCAGCACATATTTCTGCTCCTTACCTTTTTTATATATAAAGGATATAACGGTTTCCGTCTCTCCTTTTTCCACCTTATTTATATATAGGGGTGCATTGTCGTCTTTCTCCGACCATGCTATATGCTCGCCTTTGAAGTCTCCCTCTGCAACACATTGCCTTATCATCTCGTTGTCATAAGGATAAACAATAGTATTTGCGTCATGGAAGAGTATCAGCTTCTCGCGAACCTTCTCTTCCACACTGCTGAAGTTCTCCTGATGGGCTGTTCCTATATTGGTGATAACGCCTATCGTCGGCTGTATGATATCATGCAAGGCAAGCATCTCTCCCGGCTGGCTTATTCCTGCCTCAAAGACACCTATCTGGCTCTGCTCCCTAAGCAGCCATACGGATAGCGGCACTCCTATCTGCGAGTTGTAGCTTCTCGGACTGCGGGTAACGGTATAAGAGGGCGAAAGCAACTGGAATAGCCATTCCTTTACTATCGTCTTGCCGTTGCTTCCGGTAATACCTACAATAGGAATATCGAATTCGTCTCTATGACGTTCTGCAAGTCGTTGTAAAGCCTCAAGCGGACTTAGCACCTTCAGAAAATTGGCATCGGGATATGCCGTAGCATAGTCTGAGGGAACTGTGTCTACTACAAAGTTCTTCACTCCACGTCTGTACAAATCGGGAATAAAGCCATGTCCGTCATTACGTCCTGATTTCAATGCGAAGAATAATGTTTCCTCTGGGAAACAAAGGGAACGGCTGTCTGTGAGCAGGAAACCGATATTTGCAGTCTTCTCTCCGAACCTATGCGCCCCTATCAATGTCGTTACTTTTTCAATTGAATAAGTCATTGCTATTGATTCTAATATTGTCCGCAAAGATACATGATAATTTTCAGAATATGATGTGTTTTATACATTTAAATTTATTTTCTACTGAAAAAATTACTTCCACCGATTGTTTTATCATTCTTTTTGGAGCATATTTCTACTCTTTTTTGTATCTTCGCACCATAGTTTTCAACCCTGTCGAGACTATACCGTATACATATATTAATTAAAAAATAGGTACCATGGAGTTACTTCTTCACTATATCTGGAAACATAGAATATACCCTCTTCATGAGATGAGAACAAACAAGGGGGAACTGATTGACGTGATTGACCCGGGACTACACAACAGTAATGCGGGACCGGACTTCTTCAATGCCAAGATTAAGATTGACGGCATGCTTTGGGTTGGAAACATCGAGATACACGACAAGGCTTCCGACTGGTTTCTTCATGGCCACGACAAGGACTCTCACTACGATAACGTAATTCTTCATGTTGTGGGCAAAGACGATATGCCCGTCGTAACGAGCAAAGGGGAGATTGTACGACAGATGCAGATGGACATTCCCGACCATGTTTCCAAAAACTACGCCATGCTACTACAGGAAGACAAATATCCTCCTTGCCATAGCATCGTGCCTTATCTTTCAAAGATAGTGCTGCACAGCTGGATGAGTGCGCTGCAAGCGGAAAGACTTGAAGGCAAGACTATGGCTATAACGGAAAGGCTAAAGGCGTGCAACGGCTCATGGGAGGACGCTTATTTCATAACGCTGGCACGTAACTTCGGCTTCGGCGTGAACAGCGAAGCCTTTGAAGCATGGGCACACATCCTGTCGCTGCCAAGTATTGCGCACCACCGTGACGACATATTCCAGATTGAAGCTATCTTCCTCGGACAGGCAGGATTGCTGACCGACGAGAGCATTAACGAGAAATACCGCACGGAAGCGACCAACGACGCCTACTACAAGAAGCTGAAAGGGGAATACGCCTACCTGACCCATAAGTTCAGACTGCAAGCCATCAGTCCGTCTCTATGGAACTTCCTGCGGCTGAGACCGCAGAACTTCCCTCACATTAGAATCTCACAGCTTGCGAACCTATACTACAACCGCAACGCAAGCTTCAGCCAACTTATTGAATGTGAAAGCATTGAAGACATCAAGGATATCTTCTCCACCCACGTCACACCGTATTGGGAAACCCACTACAGCTTCGGAAGAGAAAGCAAGAAGTCAGAGAAAAACCTGTCTAAGCAATCTATCAACGTAATCATACTGAACACCGTGATACCTGTACTCTTTGCCTACGGCAGATACAAGAACGACGAGAGATACTGCGAACGCTCTTTATCTCTTCTCGAAAAGCTGAAAGCCGAAGACAACAGCATCACACGAATGTGGCAGGAGTGTGGCATGGATATAAAAACAGCTGCAGATAGTCAAGCTATCGTGCAGCTGAAAAAAGAATATTGCGACCGCCGAGATTGTCTGCGCTGTCGCATCGGCTATGAATTCATTAAAGAAAGTGGCTGGTTCGTGAAGGAGAGCTAACGCTCAACCACCTCCAGACCTTTCTTCACTATATCGCTCGTTTCGTTTATGATATGGAAATACTCATCCATATCCCATATATCTCTTGCCACAAGTGCCTTCAGCTGATTGCTGAGATAAGGCATGGTGCGATTGAGTTCTTCATCGTCTTTCGGCTTCACATCCTTGTCGGCGGCTTTCTTGCGTATCTCATCCAACAGATCCTTAGGTACGACAAACTCCTTGTTGAACTTATCGAACGTGTCGAAAGACTTCTTCAGCTTCTTTCTGTTGTCATCGATATATCTCAACACGACATCCGTTACGATGCCCTTTGCCACGAGCTGACGGTGGTATTTGGTATACGTCATCGTGTCGAGAGGCACGAAGTAGTCTGGCATGATGCCTCCGCCACCATAGACGACTCTGTGTTTCCTGAGTGTATAATACTTCAGCGAGTCGGCGAAATGTATACTGTCGGGATTCGTCAGCTCACCGTGCTTCAGCCTCTTCTCAAAGTCCATAGCATAGTCCTTGGCGTCTCCCTTCTTGTATGGTTTCTGTATGCATCTGCCCGAAGGTGTGTAGTAATGGGCTATGGTAAGACGAATCATAGACCCGTCAGGCATATCGAACGGACGCTGTACAAGTCCCTTTCCGAACGAACGACGGCCTACTACCATACCGCGGTCATTGTCTTGTATCGCTCCCGACACTATCTCTGAAGCAGAAGCCGTGAACTCATTCACGAGCACAACCACCTTGCCGTCGAGCAGTTTGCCGGAGCCGTCTGCCTTATAATCCATTCTCGGAGAACGCAATCCGCTGGCATAGACGATGACATCGTTCTTGGGCAAGAACTCATTTGCTATCTTAACGGCTGCCTGCAGATAACCACCTCCATTGTCCTGAAGGTCAAGGATGAGGTTCTTCATGCCCTGCTTCTGCAACTTGCCTACTGCAGCCATGAACTCATCGTATGTGGTTGCGCCGAAACTGCCTATACGGATGTAACCGACATCGGGACGAACCATATATGAGGCATCGAGACTCTTCACCGGTATCTTGTCGCGCTTCACGTTGAAGACCAGCGTGTCTTTCACCTCACGGCGGACAACAGACAGCTTGACCACCGTTCCCTTAGGACCGCGAAGCCTCATCATTATCTTGTCTCTCGCCATCTTTACACCTGCTATTGCCGTGTCGTTGACAGCAACGATACGGTCTCCAGCCACGATGCCTGCCTTTTCTGATGGGCCTTTGGCTATGGTCTGTATCACGAGCAACGTATCTTCCACCATATTAAACTGCACGCCGATGCCGTCGAAGTTGCCCTGCAACGACTCATTCATCTCCTTCGTCTCCTTGGCATTGGTATACGAAGAGTGCGGATCAAGCTTGTCGAGCATACCCTTGATGGCATCCTCCACGAGCTTGTTCTCATCCACGGAGTCTACATAGAAGTTGTTTACGAGCATCTCAGCCAGTTGAAGCTTGCGCATCGGACTATCCTCGCCCATTCTGAATCTCAGCTGTGCCGAAGCCTCTGCGACACACATCACCAGCATCAACGCCGCCAGTATTATCTTTCCTGTATGTTTCATTATCAATTATCAATTAATCTGGTTATTCCCCTATCACGGTAAAACAATCATTTATCACCAACAGCAGCCAACGGCTACTGTTCTCCGTACTCCTCCTCTTCCGGTCTGTCTTCCTCTATCACAAGGTTGTTGATGATAAAGTTCTGACGTTCCATCGTGTTCTTTCCCATATAATACTCAAGGAGTTTCTGCACCTGGTCGGTCTTGTGCAGCGTAACCTGTTCGAGACGCATGTCGGGACCTATGAAGTTTTTGAACTCATCAGGACTGATTTCTCCAAGACCTTTGAATCGGGTTATTTCCGGATCCGGAGCAAGCTCCGCTATGGCATTCACTCTCTCCTCCTCGCTATAGCAATAGCGTGTGACGAAATCTCCCTTGCCGGCGGCTGAAGCCTTCACCTCCTTGGACTTTATCTTCGTCTTCTTGTTCCTAACACGGAACAAAGGAGTCTGCAGTACATACACATGCCCCTTCTTGATAAGCTCCGGGAAGAACTGCAGGAAGAAGGTAATGATAAGCAGTCGGATGTGCATTCCGTCCACATCGGCATCGGTTGCCACAATAACCTTGTTGTATCTCAGAGTGTCGAGTCCGTCCTCTATGTCGAGGGCTGCCTGCAGCAGATTGAACTCCTCGTTTTCATAAACCACCTTTTTTGTCAGTCCGAAAGAGTTGAGGGGCTTTCCTCTCAGCGAGAACACAGCCTGCGTGTTTACATCCCTGCTCTTGGTGATGCTGCCGCTTGCGGAATCTCCCTCGGTAATGAATATGGCACTCTCCTCCTTGCGGTCGTTCTTCACGTCGCTGTAATGGATACGGCAATCGCGGAGCTTCCTGTTGTGCAGGTTTGCCTTCTTGGCTCTTTCCCTTGCAAGTTTGGTTACGCCAGCCATGGCCTTGCGTTCCTTCTCGCTCGACTGTATCTTCTGCAGCATAACCTCTGCTATGTCTGTATTCCTGTGCAGGAAGTTGTCCACTTCGGTCTTTATGAAGTCGCCGACATATTTGTTCACGCTCATTCCATCCGGACTCATCGTCTGCGAACCGAGCTTGATCTTCGTCTGGCTCTCAAACATCGGCTCCTCCACGTTTATCGCTATGGCTCCAACAAGTCCGTTGCGGATGTCGGTATATTCGAAATTCTTGCCGAAGAACTCCTTTATCGTCTTTGCGATATGCTCCTTGAAGGCACTCTGGTGGGTACCGCCCTGCGTGGTATGCTGGCCGTTGACAAACGAGTGGTACTCTTCGCCATACTGGTTGGTATGCGTGAAAGCTATCTCTATATCCTCTCCCTTAAGATGGATTATCGGATAGATGCCGTCGTTTGTCATTGTATCGTTGAGCAAATCCTCAAGTCCGTTGCGGCTCAGGATTCGCCTGCCGTTATACATTATGGCAAGCCCCGTGTTCAGATAAGTGTAATTGCGGAGCATCGTCTCTATGAAATCGTCGTGGAAAGAATAGTTCTTGAACAGCGTGGCATCCGGCTCGAAGAAGATATACGTGCCGTTCTCGTCCTCCGTGTCCTCGGTAGTGTCTGACTGCAGCTCGCCTCTTTCAAAGGTAAGATGCCTTACCTTGCCGTCCCGGAATGACTTCACCTCGAAATGCAGACTGAGAGCATTCACCGCCTTGATACCTACTCCGTTCAGTCCGACGCTCTTCTTGAACGCCTTGGAGTCATACTTTCCTCCTGTATTCAGCACGCTCACAGCCTCAACGAGCTTTCCCTGAGGTATTCCTCGTCCGTAGTCGCGCACGCTGACCCTGAGATGGTCTTCCATATCCACCTCTATACGCTTTCCCATATTCATGCGGAACTCGTCGATAGAGTTGTCCACCACCTCTTTCAGCAGTACATAAATACCATCTTCTGCTATCGAACCGTCTCCCAGCCTACCGATATACATACCCGGTCTGGTACGGATATGCTCCATATCAGATAGATGTCGGATACTGTCATCGGTATATTGCACTTGCGGCTCTTGCGTGTTTTCTATATTTTCGCTCATTGCGGATTGCTATTTTCACATTATATAAATAAAAACATCTACAAAATAACTAATTTTTTTTCAGATACACAAGCATTTCTTCCATAATCTGAAAAATCGGAAAAAAAGTAAACAAACTCCTTCATTCTCCCGCGTTCCCCCGTCTAACACACAGAGAAACCTTTCTCAATTAAGGGCAAAAACGTATCATTACTCTTTGAAAAAGTCTGTATCCTTATTGTAAAAACTAAAATAAAGCCTTTATTTTAATAAATAAAACCTGTATTTATTAAAATGTGATACTTCCTGATTTTTTAACAGAATATTTAAAAAAATATAATGATCTCTATAACAAAGATTTCTTTATTTTATCAAATAAAGCCCATATTTATCTTTTTCCTATATGGAAACCTATAAAATAACGCTGAGAGATAATATATTCTGCCATAAATACAGAATAACATTACGCTTTTGCAAGAGAGATGCTTCTCTTATTTTATCTCCTTTATATAGCAGCGGCGACGCTTGTGGCACTCGCAGTCGAGATACTGCCATTGGCTCTGCACATGGTCGTTTGTCTCCATCTCCACATGCGTCTCGCCCCATTCGAAGCCATACTCAACATAACGAGGAATCAAGTCGGCAAACAACAGGGAGTTGGCTCCCTTGTTGCGGTATTCCGGCAATACTCCCACCAGCAGGAGGTCTACGATCTTGGTATGTCTGAACTTCAAGGCTCTTAGTACATGCCACCAGCCAAACGGAGTTAGTCTGCCGCGACGACACTTCTGCAGGGCACGGGTCAGCGAAGGTATCGTTATTCCGACACCAACCACTTTCTTGTTGTCATTCCAGTCCTCTATGAGTGTTATAAGATTCAGGTCGGCAAGCGGGAAATACATATTTATATATTGTTCTATCTGCTTGTCCGACAGTTCCGAGTAGCCGTAAAGTCCGCTGAAGGTCTCATTGATAATCTCAAAGATTCTCTTGCCGTAGCCTTCCTTGAAGATTTCATGCTTTGTAAGCTTCTTCACATGCAGGTTATAGCGTTTTTCTATCAGCTTCGCAACCTTGGCATACTTGTCGGGCACGGTCTTTGGAACGAAGAGCTTGAACTCCACGTAGTCGTTGTCTTTCTTAAAACCGCCAAGTTTCTCCATATGCTCAGGATAGTACGAGTAGTTGTAGATTGTAGCCATCGTGCCAAGTTGGTCGAAGCCCTTTGTCAGCATACCTTCCGGATCCATATCCGTAAAGCCGAGAGGACCAACGACATGGGTCATTCCCTTGCTCTTTCCGTACTTCTCCACAGCAGCCATGAGGGCCCTCGACACGTTTATATCGTCAACGAAGTCTATCCAGCCGAAACGTACATCGTTTCTGCCCCACTTGTCGTTTGCCTTATGGTTTATTATGGCAGCCACCCTGCCGACCATCTTACCTGTCTGCTTGTCAAAGGCCATATAATATTCCGCCTCGCTGAATTCGAACGCGGCATTCTTATCCTTGCTCAGCGTATTCATATCGTCGCTGAAAAGATTAGGGGCATCATATTCACAACCTGCATAAAGGTCGTAACGGAAATCAATAAACTTCTTCAAGTCTTTCTTCGACTCTACTTTTCTTATTTCTATTGATGACATAGTCTGTTAAATAAATTGCCGGACCTGTGTCCGTGAAGCACAAAGCAGCTTACGGTTACCATACCTCTATGGATGCCGCACGCCGTATACCTGTGCACAAATAAGTTTACAACATGTTTTAAAACATGGCAAAATTACAACATAATCGACAATTATCCAAATTTCATATCATCTTTTAATAATTGCAGCGGCTTTACCTTATATATATAAGTAAAGTTCCAACTTACCAAACAGCAGACAAGGAGGATAGACTGCACTATCTTTAAATAAGATAGGCTGCACCTCGTTAATAAAAATGAAATAAATAGGTTTTAAATTTGCAATTCTAATCTTTGCAAATTTTGCATTACTCTCGTTTTTAATAAAATCCTCACGCTCGGAAGCGAGAATAAATTCTCCCTTCTCTCGCTTAATCGGATTTTTGCACTATCTTTGCACACGAATAATAAAAAGAACGAAATGAAAATATATTTTTCACACAAAGAAGAGTTATGGAACTCTTGGTCACACTTCGGTGGCGTTGTACTTGGTATCGGAGTTGGTATTGCATTCCTTATATTCTGTATAGGACATAAGAACGCCTGGGCAACATTAGGTGTGTCGCTATACCTGTTTGGTATGCTGTGCTCATATATTGCCTCTACGGTGTATCATGCTCTCAGCGCACGAAGTGTTTGGAAGGAGAAACTACGCAAATGGGATCACGCCGCTATATACTGGCATATCGCAGGAAGCTATTCCCCACTGACACTTGTCGCTCTAAGACAAGACGGTGCATGGGGATGGGGACTGTTCATATTTATCTGGACATGCGCCATAGTGGGGACAATAATGAGTTTCAGAAAGCTGAAAGACCATAGCAATCTGGAGACTTCCTGTTTCGTTGCTATGGGACTAAGTATTCTTGTTGCCTTTAAGCCTCTGCTAAACAGCGTGAGCGCAGCTGCAGTAATATGGATCATCGCTGAAGGAGTAAGCTATATCACAGGAGCTGTTTTCTATAGCATAAACAAGAAAAAATACATGCACAGCGTGTTCCACTTCTTTGTGCTTGCCGGCAGCATCTGTCATATCATTGCTGTCTGGGACATGCTGATGGAATATCTTTAAGTCTTTATGGTTGGATTAACAAGCAACACGTTTTCGGAACTCACATCCGTTAGACAACGCTAATACAAACATAATAACAGGTGGTCTGCAAGAACATTTGCCGACCACCTATTATTATATATAACATACTCGCATTTCGCATGTCTTCGACATGCAGTCAGCTGACGAGTTAATTAACATACTGCCAACTGACGAGCAGACAAGGAGATTGCATTACTTGTTCAATCTCCAAGTAGCACCATCTTTTGTATCATTTATCTCAAAGCCAGCTTCCTTGAGGGCATCACGAATCTGATCGCTTGTTGCCCAATCCTTGGCTGCCTTTGCCTTGGAACGAAGATCCAACACCATATCCATAACTCTTCCGAATGCTTCCTCGCGAGCATCACTTGAATCACTGCGCTCATCCTTCAATCCAAGGATATCGAAAGCAAAGGTACGCATGGTGTCAGACAGTTCTTTCAGACAGTCTGCACAGATTGTTGCCTTATGGTCGATGAGCTTGTTTACAACAGAGCAAGCCTCAAAGAGATAGCTTATAACCTGCGGAGTGGCAAAGTCATCATTCATCGCATCATAACACTTCTGACGCAGTTCCTTAACGACCTTCTCTGTCTCGGCATCACACTTGTCACTTACCGGTACATGCTCAAGGTCTGATATTCCGTTCATCAGCTTTTCCATACCCTTCTCACTTGCCTTCAGTGCTTCATTAGAGAAATCAACAGTGCCACGGTAATGAGCTGAAAGGATGAAGAAGCGGATTGTCATCGGAGAGTATGCCTGTTCCAGGAGCTTATGCTTACCTGTAAAGAACTCTTCGAGTGTGATGAAGTTACCAAGGCTCTTACCCATCTTCTGTCCGTTGATGGTAAGCATATTGTTGTGCATCCAGTATTTCACCATCTGGTCACCCTGACTTGCTACAGCCTGGGCTATCTCACATTCATGATGAGGGAACACAAGATCCATGCCTCCTCCGTGGATATCGAAATGGTTGCCAAGGTATTTGCGTCCCATAGCAGTACACTCACAGTGCCAGCCTGGGAAACCATCACTCCACGGACTTGGCCAACGCATGATATGCTCCGGGGATGCTTTCTTCCACAAAGCGAAGTCCACCTGATTGCGCTTCTCTCCTACTCCGTCAAGCTGACGGCTCTCGTTGATGACATCATCGAGATTACGATGAGAGAGGATACCATAATGGTGTACCTTATTATATTTCTCTATATCGAAATACACACTGCCATTACTCTCGTAAGCGAAGCCATTGTCCATTATCTGCTTCACGAGTTCTTCCTGCTCGATGATATGTCCTGAGGCATGTGGTTCTATGCTTGGCGGAAGCACGTTGAGAGCTTTCATTGCATCGTGATAGCGATTGGTATAATACTGTGCTATCTCCATTGGCTCAAGCTGCTCAAGACGAGCTTTCTTCTCTATCTTGTCGTCACCTTCATCTGCATCATGCTCAAGATGACCTACATCGGTGATGTTTCTTACGTAGCGCACCTTATATCCGAGATGCGTAAGATAACGGAATACGAGGTCGAATGTTATTGCTGGACGCGCATGTCCCAAGTGTGGATCACCATAAACGGTTGGTCCGCAGACATACATTCCCACGTTTGGGGCATGAAGCGGAACAAACGGTTCTTTTCTCCTTGTCAGAGTATTGTAAATGATTAGTCTCTGTTCCATTGTTTTGTTATATTTGTTTTGTTGTTTCCTTTTACCTATTAAGCCCCGGCATTTCTGTATTACGCATATATATCTTATACATACGATTCTTTCATCAATACCGAAATGCCGGAGCTTCCTCCTTCCTTAAGAATAATACTTTTCCCTATTTGAAGGTATCGAAGCCTTCACCGAATATACCCTGGCAGTTGGTCTGCGACACAAGTGCATCGGGGTCTATCTTCTTTATACACCGGAAGATATCCTGTGACTCATAGCGCCGTGCCATGACGATAAGGATATCCACTTCTTTCTGTGAATACCACCCCTTGCCTTCTACTAAAGTGACACCGCGATGAACGCTCTTGTTTATAACATCGGCAATCTCCTTATAGTGCTTTGAGATAATGATAAACTGCACCGTCTGGCGTGCTCCGTTGACTATATAGTCGCACATGTAACTTGCCACGAGCGTAAACACCGCGCCATAGACTATAAGCTCCACACTATGGAAGAGCAGATATGAAGAGGTGATGATGGTGAAGTCGATAAACTGCATTGCCCTACCGAAACTCATGCGGAAATACTTGTTGAGTATTGCTATAAGGATGTCGGTTCCTCCCGTTGAACCGTTATGCGAATATATGACTCCAAGACCAATACCACCCATAAGACCTCCGATAAGGACGTGCATAAACTTGTCTTCTCCAGCCGTAATGACAGGATGGGCTGCAAAGAAAGGTTGCAAGACCGCAACTACAACAGCAAGCATCGTAACGCCAATGAATGTTCGATAGATGAACTTACGCGACAATGTCTTTATGGCAATACCAAGCATCAGGAAGTTGAGAAGCCAGATTGAATAGCCTGGAGGGAAACCCGTGGCATAGAAAATGAGTGCCGAGAGACCCGACACACCACCCATAACGACTTTCTCTGGCAGGATGAAAGCCGTATAACCGACAGCATAACAAAGGACGCCAATGAACAGCATGAAAATATCCTTCATCTGCTGGTGATCCACCTTTAACTTCGATAATGAAAAGCTCTTGTTCATCACAGTACGTTTTTTCGTTTAATTACATTTTAATAAGACTACAATAATGAGAACAAATCGTGCAAAAACACAATCCACTCTCATTCGGCTTTGCAAAGATATACTAAATTCAGACACTCGCCAAATTTAATCAAAGAAATAATGATTACCTTTGTAAAACTACCGAGAAGTGGAGCATTAAGGCATACTAAAACCAATGTTTTTACTACCGGAATTATCAAAACAAAAGAAAATGGAACTGCAAGAAGAAAGAACTTATATAGCCATCGACCTGAAATCATTTTACGCCTCTGTGGAATGTGCAGAACGCGGACTCGACCCTTTGACCACTAATCTGGTGGTTGCTGATACGAGCCGTACGGAGAAGACCATCTGCCTTGCAGTATCGCCATCGCTCAAATCATACGGAATAGGAGGACGGGCAAGGCTTTTTGAAGTCGTGCAACGCATCAGACAAATAAACAACGAGCGCAGACAACAGTGTGGAGGCAAATTCTCGGGCAAGTCATACCACAATCCCGACCTGAAGAAACACTCCGACTGGGAACTTGACTTCATTGCCGCCAAACCGAGAATGGCAAGATATATAGAGGTGAGCGCACAGATTTATGGTATATACCTTAAATATATAGCTGCCGAGGACATTCATGTATATTCAATCGACGAGGTATTCATGGATGTCACTCCCTATCTGAAACATTTGGGAATGACACCTCATGAACTTGCCATGACGATTATCCACGACGTGCTCCATACCACAGGCATCACGGCAACTGCCGGCATCGGCACCAACATGTATCTCTGCAAAGTGGCAATGGATATAGTGGCGAAACATATACCTGCCGACAAGGACGGAGTGAGGATTGCGGAACTCAACGAGATGTCGTATCGCAAGAAGCTATGGAGCCACCGACCGCTTACAGACTTCTGGCGTGTGGGCAGAGGGATTGCAAAGCGTCTTGAGGAGCATGGACTATATACAATGGGAGACATTGCCCTGCAATCTGAAAGGAACGAAGAACTGCTATACAAGCTCTTCGGAGTGAATGCAGAACTGCTTATTGACCATGCCTGGGGATGGGAGCCATGCACAATGGAAGCCATAAAGACATACAAGCCTACAGCTAAATCACTGAGTCAAGGACAGGTGTTGCAATGTCCATACAACTACAAGAAAGCTCTTGTAGTAATGAAGGAAATGGCTGAGGCTCTGGCTCTCGACCTTGTGGACAAACGCCTCACAACAAACCAAATAGCCATCTATATAGGATATGACGCTGAAAGCCTTACATCATACGAAGCGAGGTTTACACCTATAAGGGATTGCGCAATGAACTATTATGGAAAGATAGTGCCCAAGCCAGCCAAAGGCATGATGCACCTGCAACGCTACACTTCATCTGCAAGGATCATCACCAAGGCTGTAACGACAATCTTTGAAGACAACGTAGACCCAGACCTGCTGATAAGAAGAATAAACATCACAGCCGCCAACATCATCCCCGAAGATGCTTCTTGCAACAACTGCATACCACAACAACTTGACCTGTTTACCGATTACGATGCTCTGCAAAGGAAGACTGAAGAGGAAGACAGACAGCTTGCCAAGGAACGGCGTATGCAGGAGGCTGTGCTGAAAATAAAGAAGTCTTTCGGAAAGAACACTATTCTAAAGGCTCTCGACTTTGAGGAAGGCGCTACCGCAAGGGAGAGGAACCAACAGATTGGCGGACACCACGAATAATGAATAATATAGAATATAGAGTTTAAAGGATATCATCATGAATTACGAATCTATCTTGCATCATCCCCACCACGTATCAAAGAAGCATCCACAAATGTCGATACTTAACAGGGCTGCACAGTTTGCTCCGTTCTCCGCTCTTACCGGTTACGAAGAAGCTATAAAGAGAACTGCGGAGAAGTTCAAATAGCAATATAGGTATGTGGTCTTTCACGACACATACCTATATTACTATTATCTCCAATCAGTCATTAGGTCGTTTGAGGATCATTCTATTAATCCATCATGCCAAACTAAGACGACGCTGCTGGCGCAACTTCTTTAATTTCTGCTGACGTTGGAATCCTCTCAGCACACGCATGCCGACAATAGGCCACGAAGGAATATGCTTTATCTGATGACGCACCATCGGAATATCCCAAAGCAACATCAACACGGCAAAGAACAAGCCGGCAATGAGAGTCCAGCCAAATAGAATCTTTATGCTTTGTGCCATAAAGCCTTCTACCATTCCATCCATAAGCTGCGGGAAATCAACGCTACGGGCACTCACCCTCACACTGTCTATATAGCCTGAACAACGGGAAAAGCCGTCGGCAACATAATATTTCATCCCCCTGCTGTGAAGAGCGGCCCCGACAAGTCCGCCGACAAACATATGCAACACATTGAATACCGACAATGCCTGGAAGAAATGTTCAAACGACATTATAGCATGCAGACACCACATGAAGGCTATACACAGTATTGCATAGCTGAAGCCACGCCATACCAACGGCAACCGCAGCTGCTCTATGTTTATGTTTGAATCAACAAGTACATAGAAACCACCTGCATAAATGGCAAAAGCGAACAGTCCTACGGCAATGAGCTTGTATACATTCCAACGCATCAGCTTCAGCCAACCCAAAGAGAAGAGGCAACCTGCCCAAATACCCAACAACGACCACTGATTGAGAGCCTCGTATGTATGGTCGGCATAATGCATAACCTCCTCGTAATATATCATTTCCAACACATGCTCACACGAGAACAACGCCTCCACTACACCTATAAGCAGGATTACGGGCACCACATTGTGATAGTTCCACATTGCCGGTTCGAAATACGGATGCGGATGACTGAACATACGCTGCAGACAAACAGCAAAGGTAATAAACACAGTTCCTGTAACGAGGCGGAACTGGGAAGAATGCCACCAGTCAAGCCAATCGCCATAGTTCAGGAGCCATGCCACCTGCAGCCAGAAGCCACACCAGAGCAAAGCTCCGAACCAGTCGAGTCCTTTGAGCGGCACAATATGAGGCATGGCATGAAACGGACGTGTAAGCACAGCCTGCACAAGAAGTACGAACAACATCAGTCCGATAACGAACCAGTGCATATAGGTCCAGTGCATATCAAAAGCAAACCATGCAGCCAGATATCCCGTAAATTCTATAGACGTCAACAGCACTATATGCAGCAGAGGGAAGAAAACCCCGAAGTCACGCTTCGGAGTCATCCATAGTTGTATGTTAGACATACACTCGAAGGTGCCCTGTATCTTTGCCATTCCACATACCACACACAATACCCACAGCAGAGGCAAAGGCAACCGGAATGTGGCAAGCAGGTTGCACACGACAATAACAGCTGCCGCCACCATAAGGAGAAGCTTGTTTGAGAAACGGAACTTCATACGGAAGAGCACTGGAAAATACAGTGCCATTCCTATCAAAGTGGAGTAAAGACACATCTGCACATCCTCACGCATTATTCCCCACTCGCCGACAACATTGTTCATTGCACCAAGATACATCCCATTGGAGAACTGGAAGCAGAATGCAAGCACGACATATATCCATGGTCTTATCCATTTGGGGACAAAATCATGATACATGGGCATACTGAAAGCCATTGGCGGTCCGCCGGCATGCCCTTTCTTGTTTTCAGAGTTATCCATCTTATCTGTTGTAAACCTATAAGAACAAATACTACTTCTTCACCGTACACTCCACATTCATTCCTGCACGGAGAGAGGAAAGCTTTTTTCTGTCTCCGCCAAGATGTATGCGCACCGGTATACGCTGCTCTACCTTAACGAAGTTTCCTGTAGCATTATCCTGTGGTATCATAGAGAACGCCGAACCGGTGGCATCACTGATACGTTCCACCGTTCCTTCATACTCCACTCCCGGCACGGCATCAACAACTATGTTCACCTTGTCGCCCAACTTTATTCCCGGCAACTGGGTTTCCCGATAGTTGGCTACGACCCATAGCTCTGAGTCGTCTACTATATCCACAAGTGCCTGTCCCGGTTGCACAAGCTGTCCTTCATGGATATTCTTCTTGCCCACCACTCCATCGGCGGTAGCCACAACGACTGTGTATGAAAGATTCAGCCTTGCAAGCTTCACCTGTGCCTTGGCAACTTCCACTGCTGCATTATTCTGCGACAGACGATGTCCCTGCTCTTGTGCAGCCTTGGCGAGAGAGCCCTTGCTGCGCACAGCCTGCTCATAGCGAGCCTTTGCCGCAAGATAAGCTGTGTGAATCTGGTCATATTGCTGACGTGTCACGGCATCGTTCTTCAGCAACTGGGCATAGCGCTGGTCATCCGTGCGGGCATTGTCAAGATGCACACGTGCCTCTTCTATGCCGGCATCAGACACTGTCATGTTCTGCTGCGTAACATTTATACCCGATGTAGTGGCTTCCCCTCCGGCAAGTTCACGTTGCAGGTCTGCCTCTGCCTGTGCAAGACGCAGACGGAACTCACTGTCTTCTATAACAACAAGAGTGTCGCCCTTATGCACCTGCTGGTATTCATTGAAGCGTATCTCCTTGATGAATCCACCAACACGGGCGTTCACAGGTGTTATATGCTGCTGCACTGTGGCATTGTCCGTATATTCGCCATCACCGAAATGCACAAAATGATCTACCACAAGCCATACTCCGATGAGTAGGATTACAAGCACACATATATTATATATCGTTCTCAAAAGTTTCTTCTGTTTCATTGTTTTTCCGTTTTGTTATTTTATGTTTCCTGCCACATACATTATATTATAATAGGTATAGGCAATATTAATTTGAGCATTCACTTCCTGTAGTTCTGCATTGAGCTTTATATTTGAGGCATCCACCATATCCGTAACGAGTGCAAGCTGATTGAGATAGCGGTTGTTCACCACCTTATAGTTCTGATTTGCCAGTTCTACACTCTTCTGCTGGGTACGCAGTTCTGCAAAAGCCTGCTGATGCATGGTATAAGCCTGCTGCATGTTGTTGTTCACCCTCTCGTGGGATACGGCATGGGTGTCGTGGCTCTGCCTTACTTGTTCCTTTGCCTTTCTTATCGACTTGTTCCCCTTAAACAGTGAACTTAAGGAATATTTCACGCCCACTCCTATATACCATATATTGAAATTATTGTCAATCGGCGGTATATCATAATTGAAAGGCCCCGTAAAATTGTCTGCCGCAACTATTGCCACCTTAGGCAAAAGCTCGCTTTTGGCAAGTTTCAACTGCTGGTCTGCTATCTGCATGCCTATAGAAGACTGCCTTATGAGCGGCGACGATGCGGAAGCTGTCGTTTGCAAGTCCTGCTCCGAAAGGTCGGCAGCGGCAAAGGCTTCAAGGTCCATCACAGGTTCCACCACTACATCCTTCAGTCCGAGAGTGTTGCAAAGCTGATGGTTCAATATGCTCCTTTGGTCTTCAAGCTTACGCTTTCCAAGCTTCAGCTGCTCCATCTGCAGCTCATAGCGCGTCACGTCGTTCTTCAAAGCCATACCTTGCGATTGCTTTGAGCTGATATCTGCTATAAGCTTTTCGGTCAGGGAGATATTACTGTCATAGACCTTTATGCCGTTACTTATCTTATAAAGGTCGAGATACTGGCCTACGGCTATAAAGCGTTGCTGGTTGCGAGTGAGCGAAACCGTATTCTCACTCATCTCTTTCTGTAGCTCCGCAAGTCTTACTCCTGCATCGATAGCTCCTCCTGCATACACAACCTGCTGCGCTTCAAGGGCGAAGGAGTTTCCGAAATGCGGCTGCGTAAAGCCTTTTGCATTACCGAAGTCGCGGTCTGTCATCAGCACATTGCCATTATAGCTCACCGATAGCGAAGCGTTCACATCGGGCAGTCGGCGACTCTTCGCCTCTTCTATACCTCTGGCAGCCACGTCAACTCCCGACTTCTGCATCTTCAGCTCGCGGCTTCCACTCTCCACCAGACTGAAAAGTTCATCCACTGTCATCTTTTGCTGTGTCTGCGCATTAGCGTTTTGCGAAAGCATAAAGCATGCGAAGGCACAACTGATAAATTGTTTCTTCATTACCTTATTAATATATTGTATTATTTCTGAATCCTGATTTTCTGGTGCAAAGTTACGCACTTTGAAAATATCTCAAGTTTTAAATTTAGCCCCCATTATGGGATATTCAGGAACAATAATGGTAATATATCACATAATTTAGCGATATTTGCAGTCGAAAGACGAACTATAATTATACAAATATAAATGAGAGATATAGAAATCAGAGGGAAAAGAGACGTTGAACTGCAATGCAGAAGCCTCAACGAATGGCATAAAGAGGCTGCCGTAATAAATTATGGAATGATTATAATATGTCAAAAAGGCATGGCTTCATTACGTGTGAACTTCTCTGAATGGGAACTCAAACCTGGAGCCGTCATCACTCTCTTTCCGAACGACGTGATAATAATAACGGAGAAAAGCGACGATTTCCTTGCCGACACACTTAAATACAGTGCTTCACTGCTCCGCGAAGCAAGTCTGCAGCTGGAACAGACCGTATACTCTCAATTGAAACTTGACCGCTGCCGCACGGAGTCTTCTACACTGACAAGCATCATCAACAACATGTTTTCGCTTCTGAAAATATACTTCGACCAACCGGAGTGTATCTGTCTCGACCAGCTTGTGCTGCTTCAACTCAAGGCTTTCTTCTTGGGATTCTACGACTATCTCTACCGCAACCCCAAGGAAAGGAAAGAGGAAGAAGCCAGTCCGCGCACCAAAGAAATATTCAATGCTTTCATGATGGAACTCGAAAACAGGTTCAAGGAGTCTCGCGATGTCTTCTATTATGCCGACCTCCTGCATATCACACCCAAATACCTGAACACCATAACGCAGCGTATGACGGATCATACAGCAAAGACTCTCATCAACCAATACGTCATCCTGCAAATCAAGCTGTCGTTAAACTCCGAGCAGAAGTCTGCCAAAGAGATTGCCTGGGACTATAATTTCAGCGACCTCTCCTTCTTCTGCCGCTACTTCAAGCAGCATACTGGCATGACTCCAATGCAGTTTATAAAAAGGAATATTGAATAATAAAGTTTTTGTCTTACGACATTAATAATATCCTTAAAATGCAAAAAGCACCAAGACTATACCCGCAGGCAATTGTCTTGGTGCTTTCAACTTAAAAAACTAACCAATATTATCATCAAATGTTATGCTCAGTTTCTGAACTGCAAGCCTGCGCCATTGGCATCTATAACGATTGGCTTCTCACGAGAAACCTCCTCTGCAAGAATCTTCTTTGAGAGATCGTTGAGCACAAGACGCTGGATAGCCCTCTTTACAGGACGAGCTCCGAACTCCGGATCGTAGCCAGCATCTGCCAAATAAGCTATTGCAGCATCAGTAACCGTCAGCGTGAAGCCCTGCGGCTCAAGCATCTTCTTCACAGCATTCATCTGCAAAGTGACAACCTGTGCTATTTCCTTCTTCGTAAGCGGCAGGAACATGATGGTCTCGTCGATACGGTTCAGGAACTCCGGACGGATGGTCTTCTTCAGCATCTCCATCACCTTCTGCTTGGTGTCGCTGACGATGGCATCGTGGTTCTGAGGATTTATCTTCTCAAACTCCTGCTGGATATACTGGCTGCCAAGGTTTGAGGTCATGATGATGATAGTGTTCTTGAAATTCACCGTACGGCCCTTGTTGTCGGTAAGCCTTCCGTCGTCCAACACCTGAAGCAGGATATTGAACACATCCGGATGCGCCTTCTCTATCTCATCAAACAGCACTACGGAGTATGGCTTACGCCTTACAGCCTCGGTGAGCTGTCCGCCCTCATCATAACCTACATATCCTGGAGGTGCTCCGATAAGACGGGACACGCTGAACTTCTCCTGATACTCACTCATATCAATACGCGTCATCATCGTCTCGTCGTTAAACAGATACTCCGCAAGAGCCTTTGCCAACTCGGTCTTACCGACACCCGTTGTGCCAAGGAAGATGAATGATGCTATCGGACGCTTAGGATCTTGCAGTCCGGCACGGCTACGACGCACGGCATCGCTGACGGCATTGATAGCCTCCTCCTGACCTATCACTCTCTTGTGCAGTTCCTCTTCAAGGTGCAACAGCTTCTCGCGCTCGCTTTGCAGCATACGGGTTACAGGTATTCCGGTCCAACGGCTTACCACTTCTGCTATATCATCGGCAGTAACCTCCTCTCTTACCATAGCCTCTGCACCCTGTGTATTCTTCAGCTGCTCCTGGATATTCTTTATGTCATCCTCAAGAGCCTTCAGCCTACTGTATCTGATTTCAGCCACACGCTCGTAGTTACCCTCTCTCTCTGCCCTCTCGGCTTCGAGCTTCAGGTTTTCCATCTGCTGCTTGTCCTCCTGAATCTTGTTCACGAGAGCCTTCTCGCCTTCCCATTTTGCCCGATACTGCTTCTCCTGATCTCTTAGTTCGGCAATCTCCTTGTCGAGCTGTTCTATCTTAGGCTGGTCGTTCTCTCGCTTAATAGCCTCACGCTCTATCTCGAGCTGTTTAAGCTTACGGGTTATCTCATCAAGCTCTTCCGGCACGGAGTCACGCTCCATACGCAACTTGGCAGCAGCCTCATCCATAAGGTCGATAGCCTTGTCCGGCAGGAAACGGTCGCTGATGTAACGCTCAGACAGCTTTACGGCTGCTATACAAGCATCATCCTGTATACGAACCTTATGATGGTTTTCGTAGCGTTCCTTCAGTCCACGTAGTATTGAGATGGCACTCAGTTCATCCGGCTCGTCAACCATTACGGTCTGGAAACGACGTTCGAGAGCCTTGTCCTTCTCAAAATACTTCTGGTATTCGTTGAGCGTCGTGGCACCGATGGCTCTCAGCTCTCCACGTGCCAAGGCTGGCTTCAGGATATTTGCCGCATCCATTGCTCCCTCGCCTCCACCGGCTCCCACAAGGGTATGTATCTCATCTATAAAGAGGATTATCCTGCCGTCGCTCTTGGTCACCTCATTGATAACGCTCTTCAGTCGTTCCTCAAACTCTCCCTTATACTTCGCTCCGGCAACGAGTGCTCCCATATCAAGGGAGTATAGCTGCTTGTCTTTAAGGTTCTCCGGCACATCACCACGAACGATACGCTCCGCCAGTCCCTCTACGATGGCTGTCTTACCCGTACCCGGCTCACCTATTAATATAGGGTTGTTCTTCGTACGACGAGAAAGTATCTGCAATACTCTTCTTATCTCCTCATCACGACCTATCACAGGGTCGAGTTTTCCTTGGCGAGCCTGCTCCACAAGGTTCTTGGCATATTTGTCAAGACTCTGATAGTTCTCGTCGCCACTCTGGCTCTGCACGTTCTGTCCTTGACGCAGTTCCTGTATAGCCTTCAGCATCTCGTTCTCCGTGCATCCCGCATCCTTCAGGATACGGCTGGCAGTAGAGCTTTCAGAGAGCAAAGCAAGCAGTATAGGTTCTACGCTGACAAACTCGTCGCCCATCTTCTTTGCCTGATCCATAGCCTTGGTAAGCACCTTGTTGGTGTCGTTAGACAGATATGGCTGTCCGCCCTGCACTCTTGGAAGATGCTTTATCTCCTGGTCAGCAAGCATTTCTATCTGACTGGCATTAACGCCGAGCTTCTGAAAGATGAAGCTTGCCACGTCTTTCGCCTTGACAAACACACCCTTCAACAGATGCACAGGCTCTATTGTCTGCTGTCCGTTCATCTGTGCGCTGTTGACTGCCTCCTGGACAACCTCCTGCGCCTTGATTGTAAACTTGTCGAATGTCATATTGTAATCTCCTTTCTATTTATATTTTCAAACTATTACACTTTCTCCTTTCACAAATGCCATACCACGCCTAATAATCCGACAAATAGTCAGCGAAAAGCGACAAAACGTCATAGATTACCATCGGAATACTTACAAAACAAGTCAAAAAGTCATGAGTATGACGGCAAGATGGATATCGACCTGCTTGTGTCGGCTACCATCTTTTATGCAAAGAAACTTGTGCCAATGAAGTTATTGCCCATATCTGCACATTATAATTATGATTAAGGCTATGACAAAAAAAAGGGAAGACAAGGTTATATTTGATATTTAATTCCTTTAACAAAAAACAGCCCGTTATGTTAATGAAATACAGTAAAAACAGCCTTTTCTGATAACCATTAAAAGAAGAAAAATAAGAAGTTGATTGACTTTCTATGAGAAAGTACGTCAATTTCTATGAGAAAGTCCGTAACTTTCTATGAGAAATTACGTAACTTTCTAAAAACGACAAAATCAGGGTGACTTTTCCTGATTTTACTAGACACTTTCTTGCTTTATTAACTGAACCTATAGA